>Ga0310694_10000069_pt1 | contig 155639 bp, 137 predicted proteins | sample 174DNAGHGhighgp2_FD_203884 | JGI IMG/M metagenome (GOLD analysis project Ga0310694, IMG submission 203884) | Sheep rumen microbial communities from Palmerston North, Manawatu-Wanganui, New Zealand - 1742 DNA GHGhigh gp2 (v2) (version 2) | ecosystem: Host-associated > Mammals > Digestive...
ATGCCGACAACCGGCGGTTACACGCCGGAATACGATGCCGCTATTCGCGGTAAAGACACCAAAGAAACCGTAGTTGAAATGCAGATGGCTCCTGAAATGCCGACCACCGGCGGTTACACTCCGGAATACGATGCCGCTATTCGAGGCAAAGAATCTGAATCTAAAGCACAAGCAGCCCCTTCACATACTACAGAAAAAGGCACACATTATACAGTCTCTGAAAACGGTATTTCTATTGACAGAGCCAATGCACCGGCACTTGGAAATATTGATAGACTTATGCCCAAAGCCTATGAAATTGACGATAAAAAAGGTATGTATGCTTGCGGACCGGTCAGAGCCACCATCCAAAGTGCAGGCAGAATGGCAAGTCAAACCAGATTAAAGACAACTATGATTGAACATGATGTATATAATGATATGCAAAAAAGACAAGCCAATGGCGAAAAACTAAGCCAAATAGAAACTACTTTTATGCAAAAACATGAAAAAGACCTTAAAGATTGGAGTTTGGAAAATGTCAATGGATCTCTTGTGCAGACCAATCCTAGAGGTATGCAGCTAACACCGACAAGAGTAAAAAATGCAGATGCCATGGCAAAACAGATTGAAAAAGATAAAAAAGCTGCTACAAAAGACACAAACAATAAAGACTTATTGCTCTTAATGGCACAACAAAAAACAAAATAAACTATTTATAAACGCTAAAATACCGCTTGACTTTTAAGCTCTGTTCTTCTATGGTTTAAGAACAAAAAAAGAACTTTATAGAACGTAGATGAGCGAAAATACCACATCGACCGCGGAACTTTCCGCCTTGAAATCATTTTCTAAATCGGTCAAAGATTTGGATATGCTCAATCTCGTGCAGAGAAAGCTGTTTGATAAAATCGAACACACCAACACCAACCTGTTTATCCAAGGCCAAGCCGGCACCGGCAAATCCACCTTTATTAAATACTTAAAGAAACACTCTAAAAAACGTATCAGACTCGTTGCCCCCACGGCCATTGCCGCACTCAATATTGAAGGCGCAACCATTCACTCCATGTTTAATTTGCCGTTAGGGGATTTTTTAATCATGCGCGAAGTGCTTTCAACTCGCCGTCGCAAACTGAAATCCATCTTAAAAAAGACCGATATTTTAATCATTGATGAGGTTTCCATGGTGCGTCCCGATATCTTGGATATTATTGAGGCGCTTTGCTGTCAGGCACGCGGTAATTTAAATCTGTTCGGTGGCCTGCAAATTATCTTAATCGGCGATTTATGCCAACTTCCTCCGATTATCAAACGCGATGTTATACCGATATTCAAACAGGAATACGGAACCGATGAACCTTACTTTTTTGATGCCAAGTCATATCAAAAAGGCGCTTTTGAAAAAATTGAGTTAACCGAAGTTTATCGTCAGGTAGATGATGAATTATTGAGCTATTTACAAAACTTACGTGAAAACAAAAATATCCCCGAAACCATTTCCTATTTTAACCAACGCTCGGATTATCCGCCGGATTTCAAAGATACCGCCATTACCATTACCCCTTATCGGCAAGTTGCCGAGAACTTAAATCGCAGACGCTTAAACGCCCTAACCACGTTAGAAAGAGAATACGAAGCCCAATCCGTTGGCAGTTTTGAAAAAATGTTTGACACCCCCTCACCTAAATCCTTAACCCTTAAAGTCGGAGCCTTGGTCGTCTTTAACAAAAACAATCAACCAGATTACATCAACGGCACCACCGGCATTATTGAAAAGCTGGAGGATCGAGCCATAATCGTCCGTTGCCTTAAAGATAATCGCTATGTTACTGTCCGGCGCGAGGAATGGAAATCTTATGCTTATGACATAGATGAAGAGACCGGCGAAGTCACCGAAAAAGAGACCGGTTCATTTATCCAATTTCCGTTGCAACTGGGGTATGCTTTAACTATTCATAAAGCGCAAGGCAAAACTCTTGACCGTGTGATTATAGACATAGACCGCGGGGCTTTTGCACATGGCCAACTATATGTGGCGCTTTCCCGCACGCGCAAACGCGAGGATATGCTCATTTTGCGCACATTAACCGAAGATGACATCATTTTTTCACCACGCATACGCAGTTTTTTAAGCTGAATTTTGGCCGTTTAATCGTATGAGTTTCAATATACGATTTAAAATATACACAACTAACATATTGATATAAACAACAAAAATTATTTCAGCAATTCTCTGACCGCATCAGCAAAACACTGACCCTGCGTATCGGCAAAATCTTGCACTGTTTTGCCGTCTGATGTTTTGCCATCGGCTAAGGCGCCGGCAGATAAAAGCAAGCGGAACTTGCTGATATTACCACTCTCTGCCGCATACATCAATAATGTTTTTCCGTGATTATCTTTAACCTTAACATTAGCTTTGGCTTGGAGCAACGCATCTATAACGCCCACGCCGACATTGGGATTAGCCGCCGCCAACATCAACGCTGTCCTCCCCTCTTTATCACGTTTATTAACCTCAGCTTGCGCTCTCAACAATTCATTGACCGTTTGCACATCGACACGGCTGTATTGATTATCTACCGCATGCATCAGGACCGTCTTGCCCTCATTATCAGCCATATTAACATCTGCCCTTGCTTTTAACAATGTTTGCACTTTAATTGATAAGTTATAAGGACAATCCAGCGCATACATCAAAGCTGTTTTACCGTTTTTATCCTGATAATTCGCATCCATATCAATACACTTCTTCGGGGTTGTCATCAGATTAACGCCGGATTCAGCCTCTGCCGCATACATCAAAGGTGTCTTATTATCTTTATCGGTGATACATATAGCCACCGCTTTATCAATCAATGCACGATACGCATCAGGGCGACCATATTTTGCCATCAACATTGTAAAGTTCTGCCCATTTTTATCAGGTGTATCAGCCCATCCTCTATTTATTTTTTGCATGGTATTGATAATCAACCACATCAGCTCGGCATTTCCGCCATCAACCGCAAACATTGGCAGTGTTCGCTCGGTATCTTTGGTTTGCAACCGCACCGAAAAATAATCAACATTCAACAACTTGGTAATTTCGGCATTTCCGTTCTTAAACGCATACATAATTGGCTGATAACCGTTTTTATCTGCCACATATATGTCAACTGCTTTGCTCATCAGGCTTTTTACGACTTCGGTATTATTGCCTTGCACAGCATAGCTGATAACCGACACACCATTCTTATCCAAAGCCATTACATCCGCATGCTGATCTAATAAAAGATTTACCGTTTGCACATCTCCGCCCTCTGCGGCAAACATCAACACACTTTTCTTATCATCATCGGTCAAAAACGGAGTTTCACCGCTATTAATCAACAGTTTTACCACATCGGCATGTCCTTTAAGTGCCGCATACATAATCGCCGAACGCCCGTATGAATCCAAATCCTTTATATCTAAACCCTTATCAATCAAATTTTTAACTGTTTGTATTTGACCGGCTTCTGCCGCATACATTAAAGGTGTTTTGCCCCAACTGTCGGCGCTTTTAAGATTATCTCCTTTATACACCAAATAATCAACAATTTGCAAGTTACCACCCTTGGCCGCATACATCAAAACCGAAGCACCGTTTTTATCCTTCTGCCAAATATCTGCGCCACTTTCTGCCAACTCCTTAAATAGCTTAAAGTTTCCGTTTTCGGCAACCAGCATCAATAATGTTTCGCCATTATATCCGGTTTCGTTAATATCTTTAAGTTTCGCCCGAAAGGCGGCAAAAATTTCCGGATTTTTAGAAGCAACATCCACCGCCAATTTTAACGGCGATTTTCCTTCTTTATCCAGTTCCCAAATATTGGCACCTCTATTCAAGAGATATTGCACCATTTTTGTTTCATTGTTTTCAAGAGCATATCTTAATAAGTTGCTTTCTCCTTTATTTATTGTAATGTTTGGTTCCTTCATACAACTCATCAACTTATACAAAACCGCATCATTCTTCTTTTTTAAGGTGACCAACACGGCATCCGTAGAGGGCATTGCTCCGGCTTTTAAGAAGATATCGACCGTTTTTTCAAAATCATTTTCCGCTTTGCGATGCACCAAGACACGCTGCAACGCATTACTCGCTTCACCGATATTACGACCTAACAAATACTCCAAAATTTCCGGCTTTGCGTCATTACTGGCATAGCTCAATAAATCCATACCACGCACGGTCATACTCCGTAAATCGGGAATTTTATCGGCCAAAACCTTAACCATCTCCACCTGATTATCGGTAATCGCCTGCGGTAAAAAGAACTTAGCCCCCTCTGCCCCTTTATCCAAAAACATCTTAGCCAACTCCGGCTTATCTTCATTGACCGCTTTTTTAAGTGCCGTCACTGTTCTCGGATCTTCATAAGTCAGGACTTCATCCGGACGATGCCTGCCTGTAAATTCCAAAATATCATTAACTCCGATGCCGTTATTAAGGATATATTCGGCCACCTTAAAATTATTTCCCTCTATTGCCTTTAACATATGCACCGGTTGCACTTTTTCACCTTTAAGCAAAAGCTGATACATCTGCAATGAGCCGCTCTTTGCCGCCACATCCAATGCCGTATTTCCTTCTTTATCTTTACTGTCCGTAAGCGCCCCGTTTTGCATCAAAGCTTCCACCGCTTTAATATCATTAGCTTTTACCGCTTTGATTAACGGAAGACTGCCATCATTTCCGGCCTCATTTATATTGCTTTTAGTATCCCAATAGGGCTTTAACGCGGCATCTTTATTAACATACCAAAATGCACCGCCGGCAATACCTGCTGCCAACACACTGCTTAAAACAATCACTGATTTTTTCATCTAAAAATTCTCCTAAAAACAGTTTGCCTGATAGAACTCATTTGGGACTATGTTGTCACACAACCGTTTAATAAACCGTTTAAAAATCAAAGAAATCACAATAACTCGGCAATAATAGCCTCTTGCGCGCCTTTAAGAGAGGCGGTTAATTTATCACAATTAAGCATCTTATAAATCGTTCTAAAAATAACCAGCGCCGCAATAAAAATCCCTGCCCGATTTGGCCCCACATAAACGGATGCCGCCCGCTTCTTAAACGAATAATGCAATACCTTTGCAATCAGTTCATCCAAATCTTTAACTTCAACCGTCAAGCCGTCTGCGGCAAACTTATCATATTGCGGCATTTTATTTATCCACGAGGTTAAACGCAAAGGTGTTGAGGATGTTGCAATAAGCGCCGTATTTCCCTGATAGTCATAGGCTTTGATTTGCTCCATAAATTCTACGGCATAGGCTCGCACTTTGTCTTCCAAAACTTTAGCTTTATCCGCCTTATATTCCTGAAGAGAAAACATCTCAGTTGCATTTCTTGCCCCAAGCGGCACCGATACGGTAGCCAAAATCTTCGGATTATCCTCATTGGTTGCAAGCGTAATCTCGGTTGAGCCACCGCCTAAATCATATACAAACAGATATTTCTTATCTTTCGGTGCATTTAATCTTGCACCCAACAGCGTAAGCCGAGCTTCTTCAAACTCGCTGATAACTTCCAGCTCAACACCGCTCATTTTTTTAACTTCAGCCACAAATGCCTCGGTATTTTTGCTCATTCGGCACGCCGCAGTTGCAATCGCCCGATATCTTTTGACATTATAGACCTTCATCATCTCTTGAAAGTCCATAAACGAGCAAATGGCACGCTCCATTGAACGCTCGGTAAAATATCCCTGTTCGGCTAACTTTTCACCCAAAGCCACATGCCTGACATCACGAAATAGCGGTACACCATTTAAATCAGCAATCAACAATCGATTGGAATTGCTTCCCAAATCCATTGCTGCAATTGCCTGTTTTTCTTCTTTTACCGCCTCGTTACCGCTCATCTCAGTCTTTGTATCCTTATGCGACCAACCGTGCCTTACGTGCAGTTTCAATCTTTTCAACTTTATCGGACGTCTCTGTATTTTTAGAGCATTTACCGATAAGCTCAGCCCCCGGCTCTATGGCAATGGTTTTATAAATCGAATCACCGGTAAACTTAGCTGTGCCGGCAATAACCAAATTTTCCACCTTAACTGAACCGTTTAGTTCACCATATAATTCTACACCATGAGCAATAACATCACCGACCACTTGCCCGCCGACACCGATAATCAACTCGCGGCAAACAATATTTCCCTCTATTTTACCGTCAATTTGAATCACATCACCGTCGATGATATCACCTTTGACTTTGGTTCCTTTGCTGATAATGCACGGCACCACATTTTTTTCACCGCGCAACAATCTCGCCAATTTCAAATACATCAAACGTCTGAATTTTCTCATCTTATCCCTCCGTTAATTTGCTCTTATAAACACCATCGGATCCACATTGACCCCTTCATATATCACTTCATAGTGCAAATGCGGTCCGGTAGAACGACCGGTTGAGCCGACCTCCCCGATGGCCTGCCCCTGATTAACTTTGTCCCCCTGCTTCACATACATTTTATTTAAGTGTGCGTATTTAGTCTTAAACCCGTTACCATGATCAATCTCAATCACATTACCATAGCCGGTCATCACCTTTGCCTCGGATACTTTGCCTTCTGCCATGGTTTTAATTTTGTTACCTTTAGCCGCTGCCAAATCTACCCCTTTATGCACGGCACTTTTGGTATTAAACGGATCCGAACGCTTACCAAACGGTGATGTCAACCAATATGTCCATACCGGTTTGCCGAGCGGCACTCTCTTCATTGCTTCCTGATAATATGCCCTGTTATCCACCGCTTCAAAAGTTGCCTGTGTTTGGGCAATCAATTTTTCGTTACTGTAATCAGCCAATGTATCCGGCACAAATACCCCACCTTTATTATCCTTTTTGGAATTTGCCAACGGATTAAAATACCTGCCGCGTTTCTTAAGCTCGTTATTAACCGCATTAATCGAGTTTCTAACTTTTTCCATATCTTTAATGGTAAGATGCTCAACTTTTTTTAAGATATCCAGTTCAAAATTTTCAAGCGAGCTTATCGTTGCTTCCAAATTAGCCACTTTCTCTTCCAAAAGTTTTTTCTCTTCTATGGCCATATCGCGGCGCAATATAGCATCTTTAAGCGCATTTCTCTTACTTAAATCCTCTTCATCAATCCAACCTTCTTGCGAAGTTATACGCTTAATTTTTCCCTCTATCACTTCCGCTTTTTTAAGATAATCTTCCATTTTTTCGGCATTCGGATCTTTTTCCTTATTAAGATTATCCATGACTGTTGAAATATTTTTATGCACGGTCACAAAATCGCTCATCAAATCCACATAAGCGCTTCGCGTTTCATCAAGTTTTTTCTCCTGATACGAAATAATCCGCCCTGTAACGCTGTATTGTTGATACGAATATGCCGACCAACAACTGACCGAAAGCAACATACCAAACAAAAACCATTGCACTTTTGATGAAATCTTAAACGCCCGTGTGTGTTGCCCGCTACGGATAATAAACTCCTTCTCCGAAAAGAACGATTTATTTTCGGCTGACATATAATGCGGAATTCTCCTTTTATGCAGGCGTTGTCTGTATTTCAATTAAAAAACCTCATATCACACAAAACTCTAACTTGAGCAAAAGCCCAAATCACGTTAGCCTACTTATAACAAACTTATTTTAAATAACAACTCTTTTTTAAGGATTATCAATATCTTTATCAAGCACCACGTACTCGCGATCTCTGACCATCCCCAAGACCACACGGGCGCGTTCTTCCAAATAATCTAAATCAAGCGATTGCTCTTTAAGCATCGCCACTTTATGCTCCAATTCTTTCTTTTGCATCTGATAGCGTGCACGTTCTTCAAGTGCAATCTCTACCTTACCTTTAAGATAAAGATACCGAAAGAAACCTCTATCCCCTTTAATCGCGTTCATCACAAAATAAAATGAACAAATTCCGAAAACAATCAACAATCCCGATTTCTTAAGCCTATCAAATATATCTGTAAGGGTATTCATCAACTTTCGCCTATTTTATCTCACACCAAACTTATTTCATATGGGATTATTAAAACCCCGATATGGTTAATATTTGGTTAGATAAAAAATTTTTTTTTAATTTTTTCCGATTATTTCAAACCAACGCGTGCCTTCACGTGCCTCAAGTGCTGCCGGCAAATACTTTTTAATCGCACCATTGACCTCATCAAGCGTCACCGCATTGACATAGTCTTGTCTTTTTTTAAGAAAATCAATTCCCAAATCATCTACCTGTATCTCATAAAGCATTTCGGCAATATTCAGCAAACTGGAAAATCGCAAATTAAACGATGACAACAAAGCATTCTTTGCCCCTTCAAGTTCCGCTTCGCTTACCCCGTTCCGGTAAAATTCCAAATAGGCTTCTTTGGTCGTTTCTTTTGCTTTTTGAGAATTTTCAGGCGTTGCCGAATAATAAATCTGCCACAAATTCGCCGCATCGGTATGCGTTAATATGCTGTAAATTCCATAAGTTAGGCCTTTTTCTTCGCGCACTCTTTTATTAAGTTTGGAATTAAGTCCCGAAGCCCCGCCCAACACATAGTTGGCAATATAAAGAGGGTAAAAATCTTTATCTTGACGCTTAATCCCCGATGTTACCGCCAGCACAAAATTCTGTGCCGAAAAATCGGCTTTATCCGCAACTATCGGTTGTCTGAAATCCGCTTGAAACGGCATCAAATCAGCAACATCCGCCTTATCCGGCAACTGCCCGAATAATTCTTCCATAAGTGCTGTTGCCTTTGGACTCTCAATATCACCGGCAATCCCGATTTTTAAGTTATCTTTTCCCCGAACCTCTTTAAGATACGCCCTTAAATCATCGCTTTGAACTTCTGCTAAGATTTTATCTTCAGGAATATTTTCTCTCCCATACGGATGATTGCCGTAAAAATTTTTCTTCACCAATTTAGAAAGCAGATATTGCGGATTCTCATGCTGTCTTTGGCGCGCCGCCGCAAATTGCTTTTTGGACAGTTCCAAATCTTCGTCATCAAAATGCGGTTCATACAAAATCGCTTTAATGATTTTTATCGCCTCTTCTTCAAACGCTTTGACATAGCTAAACGAAAAGGTCAAGCGGTCTCGCCCTGCCGATACCCCGAAATGTATTCCCTTTTCTTTCATCACATCACGAAGCTCCTGCCTTGAGTATTTGCCGGCACCGTTAACCATAATATCTGCGGTCAACATCGCCACCCCGATTTTCTTTTCATAGGCCGTTCCGGATTTATCAAACCCGAAAGAACACGTAACGAGCGGCACACTATGTTCTTCCATCAAATAGGCCTTTATTTTGCCGTTATCTGCGGTTATTTCCTCTGTAACGCCGGCAAATGTGCGATTCTTAAATACAGAATTTTCAACAATTCCAACATCATCAAACACCGGTTCTCTTTGTCCATACGCCACCAAAAGAGAGATAATCATTACCGCAACCGAAAACTTAAACACGCGTTTCATGCTTATTCTCCCGCATTTTCTTTTATCAGCATTCCCTGAACACGAACAGTTGCCTGCATCACTTTTTTCCATGCGGCAAGGACATCATCTTTGGTAATGCTCAAAATAAGCTCATCAAAATTTTCAATTTCATCGGGCTGATACCCTTCCATCAACATACCGCCGACAAACCGCGCCGCGCTGTTAGGATTTTCCTCTAAATAAACCGTTGTTGCCAACTGTTGATTTTTGATTTGAGTAATTTTTTCCGCTTTTAGCGCGGCAAGCCCTTCCTTAATTGTATCTTCAACCAAAGTTTCAAGTTCATCAATGTTCATTTTTTCATCTGCTGGCGTGGTATAAAACGCTAACATTCCGCCAAGCTTATCGGTATATGAAAGCCCCATATCCGCCGAAAGTAACTTTTTCTTACCATAAACCAAATGCTCATAAAGATAAGACGTATCATCACCGGCCAAATACTCAAGCAACACCCCTAACGCCGCCTCATCTTTATGTGAAAGCGTGTTCGGTTCAATGCGCACATACGAAACATAGCGCGATTTTTCAATGGCAGGCCTTCTCATCACCACCGTGGTATCGGCAGCTTTCGGATTATTGATTTCAGCTTGCGGCAACTTTGCCGTCCCGCGCGGAATACTTCCGTAATATTTATTTACAACTTCTTTAGCCTCTTTAGGCGTAATATCACCGGACAAAACCAACAAAGCATTATCCGGACGATACCATGTCTGATAAAAATTTTTGGCATCTTGAAGTTGTAGCCCTTTGATTTCCGTTACACTTCCGCTCACCGGCTTAGAAAGCGGATGCTCCTGCCACAAAATTTTGCTCATCGTTTCATAAAACAGCGGCACCGGATTGGTTTCAAACCGTTGCATCCGTTCTTCTAACACAATACCGCGCTCTTTTAAGAACGCCTGCTCGGTAAGATTAAGATTGCTCATCCGGTCGGCTTCCAACGCCATCATCAACTCAAGCTTGCTGATATCGCTGAACTCATAATATCCCGTTTCATCATAAGTAGTATAAGCGTTATTCTCGGCACCGTATTCATCGGTTAAGCGGTTAAACACCCCGTCCGGCACTTGCTTTGTCCCGCGAAACATCAAATGCTCCAACAGATGTGCAATTCCCCCTTTACCGTTCGGATCGTTGATAGAACCGGTATTATAATACAGCTGATGTAACACCACCGGTGCCTTATGATTTTCAATCACCGCTACTTTTAAGCCGTTATCAAGCTCAAAATAAGAAAGATCCAACAGCTTTGCTTCCGCCTTTAACGGCAACAAACATGCCAATAAAATGAGCCACTTTTTCATACCGCTCACCGCCTTTACGCTAAACCGCTAAAAACTATTTCTTATCCTCAGAAACGGTTGTTTCGCGTGCCGGACGAATATCATAATCCGGCGGAATAACCAATCTTTCACGACGTGTAACTTGTGTTTCATCAGGCGTTTCACGCGCCATACCCAAATCTTTTTTGGTCAGTCCACAACCGCTGACCAACCCCATAACAACCAATAACAAAGCGAGCTTTTTCATTACTTCATCTCCTTTTCAACAGATTGAACACTCTTTTTACAAAAATTGACATCACTAAACAGCCCATGGCAAATAATAAGCGTTGCCCCGATACAAATAAAGCTGTCTGCCACATTAAACGCCGGCCAATGGTGCGCGCCGACATGCACATCTAAAAAGTCAAATACAGCCCCCAAACGAAGCCTGTCTATTACATTACCGATTGCCCCCCCGATAACAAAACCCAAAGCAATCTGCATCAATTTAATTTTCTCTTTTTTAAGCCAATAAATAAGGAATCCGACTACCGTCAACGCAAACAGAGATAACACATACACGCCTTTATCGCCCATATTGTGCAACATCGAAAAGCTGACGCCGGTATTCCATGCCATAACCAAATTAAACCACGATGAAAATTCTACCACATTTGCGGTATGGTTCAGATAATCAAACACCATAAACTTAGAAACTTGGTCGGCAACAACCACCAAAAATGCCGCAACTAACCCTCTTTTCAACAAAGCCCCCTATATCAAAAACGCTAATATATCGCCTATATAGCGCCAAAATTTCAGCACTTCAAATCTTTTTTATCGTTTTCCCCACGCTCAAACATGCCGATAGGCAACCGCCTTAAGCGGCAAAGCAAATGTTCCGCAGGTATTTTGCCGTGATTTTATAAAGGCTGTCTCCACCGCCTTAAGCGTTCTTAAAAATTCCGGATTATCATGGAGCATTAACCCCTCAATCGTTCCCTTATTGGCGCCTTTTTTACCGCCCAAGAACTGATACAACGTCGGATTAAACCGCCTGCAAAACGCCCACTCCGTTGCCTCCAAATTATCCACGCCATAGCCGATATTATTTAAACTCTCTTTCACATCAACCGAATTAAGCGGACAGACAAACGGCTTGTCATACCAAACTCCGACACCGTTTGCGGCCATTTTTTCCCACGGAAACATCACGCCGGGGTCAATTTTTCGCGTCGGTGCCAAATCCGAATGCCCGATAATTTGTGTCGGATGAATATCATATTTATCAATCAAATGCAAACAAAGCTCGGTTAAAGCCTCAATCTGCCGCGGCTTAAACGGCTCTTCGCCAAAAAGCGTATTACACATTTCAATCCCGATAGAGGTGGAGTTCAAATCCTTTTCGCCGCACCACTCGCCAACCCCTGCATGCCAAGCACGACACGCTTCCGGCACCATCCGTGTGATTTCGCCTTCTTCATCTACCAAATAATGTGATGAGAGTTCGCGCTCCACCAATTTTGCCATCAACGCATCGGAAGTTGTCTGTGCCGATGCGTGAATAACCAATGTATCAATCCTTCTCCCCTTACGGTCATTATAATATGGTAATAATATCTCTCTCATTTCTTTCCCTTTAATTTATAAAAAACTTTCCGCGCCGTCAATTTCACCCAAACCGAATTTCTCGGCAATTGTTGCGGCAATATCAGCATACGTCTTGCGCCGCCCGATATTTTCCGCTTTAACCTTTTTCCCAAACATAATCACCGGCACACATTCGCGCGTATGGTCTGTTCCTTTATATGTCGGGTCGCACCCGTGGTCAGCGGTAATAAACACAATATCATCGTCATTTAAAAGCTTTTCTATCTCCGGCAACCGCTTATCAAAATACATCAGTCCCTCGGCATAGCCTTTTACATCGCGCCTGTGTCCCCATGTCATATCAAAATCAACAAAGTTGGTAAAGACAATCCCGTCATCATTACCCAGCAATTGCGTTTCTTCCAATGTTTTATCCCACAGTTCTTCTAAACCGCTTGCTTTAACTGCCTTAGTGATGCCCGAACCGGAATAAATATCATTGATTTTGCCGATGGCCGTTACTTTAAGTCCTTTATTTTTTGCCATATCCAACACGGTCGGGGCAAACGGCGGCACAGCAAAATCATGCCGATTCGGTGTTCGCACAAATTCACCGGCCAGATTGCCCACAAACGGTCTGGCAATCACACGCCCGATGTTATACGGCTTAACTTCTTCATACGCTATTTCACATAGCTGATACAACCGCTCCAAGCCAAATTTCTCCTCATGCGCCGCGATTTGAATATTGCTGTCCGCCGAGGTATAAAAAATCGGCTTCCCTGTTTTTAGGTGCTCTTCGCCCAATTCTTGAATAATCACCGTGCCGGACGCCGCTTTATTACCCAAAATACCGTCAATCCCGAACTTCGTGCAAATCTTATCAATCAACTCTTTAGGAAAGCTCGGATAATCCGGCTTAAAATGCCCAAACTTATGTAAAACCGGCAATCCTGCCATTTCCCAATGACCGGAAATTGTATCTTTATCAGCGCTTACTTCTTCCATACAGCCGAATTTAGAAGGCGATTTTATTTTGGCCTCACCTTTTGCGAGCGGCGCAGCTATGCCTGACGCCGTTTTTCCCGATTCGGCAAGTCCCAACTTTTGCAAATTAGGCAGTTTCAAGTTCGGATAATTTTCGGCAATATGCAAAAAGGTATTAGCCCCCTCATCATCAAAAGCACTTGCGTCCTTTGCACCGCCGACACCAAAAGAATCCATCATCAGGATAATCGCTTTAGCCATATTTTCTCTCCCTATAATCGGAAAATGAGGTTATAAGAAAATCCCCCAACTGGCAATATCAAAAAAAGTTACCCACAAAATCATTTACCTACGATAACCGTCACCCGCTTTAAGCGAGAAACACCTCCAGAGTCTCCTCCCCCTTGACGCACCTTGAGAACCAGCACTTCCTCTATCTCCCCCTTGACGCACCTTGAGAACCGACACTTCCTCTATCTCCCCCTTGACGGGGGCTCGCAGAGTAAAAACTGTCCGGTGGACAGTTTTTACCGAGAGCTATAGGTGCTGTTAATGAGCGACTTTGCGCTACCGCAAACCAAGCGAATTTACAGCTAATCTTGTCCGAAGCGTAGTTGGCGAGCGTTTGCAAAACGCGAGCCTTACGGAGCAAGAGATGGCGGCGGAGCCGGCTGAGAGGGTGAAACCTATGTAGCCTTATTATCTCACCCCCATTGTCAGCGTTGCTGACGTTTCCCCCCTCAAGGGGGAAAGGACAAGGATTTAAAATCTCCTCCCCCTTGACGCACCTTGAGAACCGGCACTTCCTCTATCTCCCCCTTGACGGGGGCTCGCAGAGTAAAAACTGTCCGGTGGACAGTTTTTACCGAGAGCTATAGGTGCTGTTAATGAGCGACTTTGCGCTACCGCAAACCAAGCGAATTTACAGCTAATCTTGTCCGAAGCGCAGTTGGCGAGCGTTTGCAAAACGCGAGCCTTACGGAGCAAGTAAGGTGGGGGTTAATACTTCCTTATAATTAATCGGAAGATCCCTTATCCTCGCTTTGCTCGGAGGGATGACGTTAAAAAACGTGCGATTCGGAGGGATGACGTTTTATTGTCACCCGCTTTAAGCGAGGCTTGAGAACCGGCATTTCCCCTATCTCCCCCTTGACGGGGGAGATGGCGGCGGAGCCGTCAGAGAGGGTGAAACATATATTGCCTTATCATCTCACCCTCTCCCTAGCCCTCCCCCGTCTGAGGGGGAGATAGGGGAAGTGCAAAATCTCTAAGTCACCCCTTGAGGCACACCAGTGCCGAAATCAGGGGTCTTCAAATTAACCGCCACAAAAGATTCACAAAAGGCGCAATCTTTGTCTAACCCCCGCGCCCACCAAGCGGAGTCGTTTAAAAGAATATCGCAATTTTTTTGCCGAAAAGCTATTGACAATATGTCAAATTTCTGCTATTCTAAAATCCGAAACAAATTATTCTGCGACTATACATATGTTATCTTATTAAAAAATAGGTTCGCAGAAGTTAAAATAGATTATAAATCACTAAAATATTACGACAATGAAGACTGAAAAGTTTGCTTCTTCTCGTGAAATAGTGTTTGTGAACACCTTAAAGTTCACGGCCAACACCATGATGGCAATGTTGTTCATGGTATTAACTTCTTGCAGCGGCGAATCAATCGGCGATCACCACCCCGCTCAGGCAAAGTCTTTAATGACATCGGTAGATTCTACCATGTCATTAGGAAAGACGGTGGTTGACTTCAACGGCTCTGCCACCACCGCCACCAACGAGAACATCAGCGGAAACGGCGCCCTCAACTACACCTGTATGCCTAAGGTATATGTTGAGGCACTCGGTCTCCCGACCGACGTGAAAGCCAACGCCGACGGCACCACCTTCACCTCCAGCGACACCAACACCTTTAACCGCAGCTTCAGCTGGCAGGGCAATGGTGTAAACGGAACTTCCACTGGCGAGTGGAAGCAAACTGTCATCCTCCGCGAGATCAACGACTCAACCGAGCTCGTAGAGGCTCAGTTTGAGGAGGAGTGGTCTATATGGACGAGTCTTCTCCCAAGCGAGGGAAACTACACTTCGTCCAAGTCAGGTAAAGAGCTCGTGAGAGTGCAGTATCTCCGCGTAGTGAAACCAGCTGCCCCCGCCCCCGTGGAGGTGACCTACCGTAAGAGCCTCGTCCTCGATCTCGAAGACACCAAGGGCGGCATCTACGCCGACCTTTTGGTTGAAAAACTTCAGGGCGAGACCGTTCTCGAGAAGTGGTCATGCTACGGCGTGATGGCAACTTGGGGCGAATATAAGCCACAGGTAACCTCACAGTCTGTCAGCTCCTTTGAGTTCACCACGCACGACAAGGCAGGTGAGGCAAAGGACTTGGAGGCAGACGTCCCCAACTTGGGTGACAAGGGTACATTCACCAGAAAGAACATCCGCCACACGGCGGAAACTTTCGAGGTGCAGTTCCCGTCGGCAGCAGACGCCGAGGGCAACACCGTCCGCCCCGTCCGCGGGCAGATCGATGTGTGGGTGTATACTTACGAGTTCGTCAACCCCGAGGACAACCACCGCGAGGTGTTTGAGGTGGAATTCTCCGTGGAGTCCACAAAGTCTGAAGTCAACCCCAACACCAATGCCTACGAGCGCACAATCGTGATCAAGGTGAACGGACAGGTGGTTGACACCCAGAACGGTAGCGTTCAGCTCACCATCGGCTAAAGAGCCTATTTTTTACGAGTCTGTCCTGTGAAGGACGGGCTCGTTTTTTTATGTGGATTTTTAGAATATCGCCCATACCCATCCCCTTGAGGGAGAAATGAGCGAAATCCCCTAACCGTCACCCCTTGAGGGAGGAACGACCGAAATCAGGGGGCTTCAAATTAATTACAAAGAAGATCCCTCATCCTCACTCCCGCCGGTCGCTCGGAGGGATGACATACAGTCGTCACCCCTTGAGGGAGGAACACCTCCAGAGTCTCCTCCCCCTTTGACGCACCTTGAGAATCGGTACTTCCCCCTATCTCCCCCTTGACGGAATTATGAGGTTACACTTCTACTCCTATCTCCCCCTTGACGGGGGCTCGCAGAGTAAAAACTGTCCGGTGGACAGTTTTTACCGAGAGCTATAGGTGCTGTTAATGAGCGACTTTGCGCTACCGCAAACCAAGCGAATTTACAGCTAATCTTGTCCGAAGCGCAGTTGGCGAGCGTTTGCAAAACGCGAGCCTTACGGAGCAAGAGATGGCGGCGGAGCCGTCAGAGAGGGTGAAGATAAACCTTGCATTATTTCCTATGGTTAAGTATCTTTATTCAAGGAGCTAAAATGAAACAGGAAAATACATTACTAAACTTGGCGAAAAGCAACAGAAAAAATGCTACCGAAGCAGAAAAGAAATTATGGTCTTTCTTGCGTGCTAAAAAATTCGGTGTAACTTTTCGTCGTCAACAACAAATAGGAAATTATATCGTTGATTTTGTGTGTTTTGAAAAGAAGTTAATAATTGAGTGTGATGGTTGTCAACATTTAGATCAAAAAGAAAATGATAATGAAAGAACAGCCTTTTTAGAACAACAAGGATATACTGTTCTTCGTTTTTGGAATAATGAAATTTTGTATCACACAGACGGTGTATATTTAGTAATTGAAAATACATTAAAACGGATGTGATTATTTTTCACCCTCTCTGTCACATTCTGTGACATCTCCCCCGTCTGAGGGGGAGATAGGGATTCTGATTATACGGAAGATCCCTCATCCTCGCTTAACGCTTAAAGGGTTGACAACTAGATTCTCCTCCCCCTTGATGCGATTCATAAACCGACACTTACTCCTATCTCCCCCCTTGACGGGGGAGATGGCGGCGGAGCCGGCAGAGAGGGTGAGATAAAAACATCCACCGCGCAGTTAGCAAGCGTTTGCAAAACGCGAGCCTTACGGAGCAAGTAAGGTGGGGGTGGCAAATAATAATTTCACCCCCATTGTCAGCGACGCTGACGTTTCCCCCCTCAAGGGGGAAAAGAATCAAGGATTTAAAATAAAAAAAGGCAGGGGGTGAGGAACATTACTGTCCCCACTCTCTGCCTAATTTCTTTCGCTAGTCCGGCGATGACCTACTTATTGTTGGTCACGTGCCTAAAGATAGGCACCTCAATGCCCAACTCGACAGTGCCGAGCCAGCTCTTCTCAGACTCTTCATTCTGCCACACGGAGGTGTGCTGACGCACGCCTGCGCTGAAGAAGAAGCCCACGCCCCAGTTCACAGGGCGATACTGAGCCATCAACTTAGCTTCGGGGCTGAGGTAGTTGCCCCATGATGACAACTCATCCCAACTACCATCAGCGTATACACGCTTCTGGCTGTCGGTCTTGTAGAACTCCCAGTTGAGTCCTACGACAGCGCTCAGTCTGAACTCGCGGTGGCGACCGAAGGTCCGACCCAAGATGAGGTCGGCCACGGTTCCGTAGGCGGTGTAGTTCTCACCGGCACCAACGGCATTGTTGTTGAGGAAGGTCTTCCTCAACGAGCCTAACACCTGTCCACCTACGAACCAACGACCGTCACGGTCAATCTGGTGGTCATAGCGGATGCCTAGCTCACCGCTGAAGGCATTCAGGTTGTTGCCGAACTGGTATGTGCCACCGACAACGGCTGACCAGCCGAAGTCGTCGGACATTTTGGTCGGGATGGTCACCTCTGTGCCATCCGACAGAGAGGCGACGATTTCAGAGCCGGAACGAGGGCGACCCTCGTTCAGCTCCTCAACCGCATGCGCTCTCGCAGCAGCGAGGATGAGCTTGGCGTCGATGGCCTTAGCAACGGCGGCTTCGGCTGCGTTAGTCCTAATGGGATAGCTGAAAAGTTTCAGTATACCATCGCGGATGATGTAAATTCCGAGACTATCACCAGCGGCATAACCGCGGCCGGCGACCATACCAGCTGCCTCAACGGTAGCGAAGAGGGGCTCATTGCCGTTGGCGAAGAGAGCCTTAAAAAGCTCAAAGTCGCCTTCTGCCAACCCCATCTGCTCTGCAGTGTGGGTGGTCAGGTACTGGGTGTAGGCCTTGCACTCCTCGGTTGTCAGTGTTGCTACGGCGGGCTTGCTCTGGTTGTTTTTCGGAGCCTGAGCAAAGGCTACGCTTGCGAACATTGCGCTCATGAGCACAATGGCAAGAAGAAGATTTCTCTTCATCATATCTATGGAATTAAAAAATTTCATTTTAAGGGACAAAAGAAAAAATCTCTCATCCCACAGCAAAACAAAAAGTAAAAATAACCTTTCGCGCTCAATAAAGAACTTAATGCTGTATCAAGGATATGAAGTAATGCTCAGACTGTCAAAAAAGAGCCAAACCTTGCGGACTAGCTATTAAAAATTGACATTATAATTGAACATACGATATACCTTAACATCCTAACTATAACATTTTTTTAAGCCCTTTTCAAGTGTTTTTTTTCTATTTTCTGTCAAATTGACTCGTTTTGACTCAAATTTTTAAACAAATAGACTTTAAAGCAACGCCCTTTAAACGAGGAACACCTCCAGAGTCTCCTCCCCATTATGAGCCACACATAGGTGTGGCGAGTAACTAGAGGGGGGAGGATTAAGGTGGGGGTGGCAACTATACGACTTCAAGTTATCTCACCCCCATTGTCAGCGACGCTGCCGTTTCCCCCCTCAAGGGGGAAAGGACAAGAACCGTCACCCCTTGAGCGACTGAAAGGAGCGAAATTAGGGGTCTTCAAATTAATTACAAAGATGATCCCTTATCCTCACTCCCTTTGGTCGTTCGGAGGGATGACGGTAAAAAACTCCGTTTAGATTGATGCCCCTATACAATCCGTTTTCTAAGTAAAATATACAAAGCCCCTGCCCCGCCAAGCGCTTCTGACGGATTCTTATAAGCTAAAATTAAAGGGCTAATCTCCGAACCGGATAGCCACTGCGGCACACTCTTGCGCAACACACCGCGTGTGCTGAATATTTCCTCATCCAATCCCTTGCCGGTGATAATCAAAACACATCGCTTACCGCTGTCATACGCCGACTTGATAAAATCACACACTCTGTCAAATGCGGCTTTTTCAGTTATGCCATGCAAGTCCAACACCGCTTGGGGCTTAAACTCCTCACGCTTAAAACGTTTGGCAAGACTGCCGTCCATTTGCGAAAAATCATCTTTTTGAACACTCTGAGAGTTTTTTAAGACATCAAAAGTAACCGTCTTAACTTTATCAGCGCGGATAACTATCTCTTTGGGCTTAATCTCGTCAACATGGAGATTGGCCTTAATCTTTTTAACGCCTTTAACCGCCTCGTCCCAACTCTCGTCAGTCATAAACTTTTACCTTTGCGCCCTTGGGTATGAAGATATAATACTGCCCTTTGGCGTTCATCCGACCGGCCTCGGCAAGTGCTTCTTCGCCATGTCCCCAGAAGTAATCCCCACGGACACCGCCTTGAATGGCACTACCGACATCTTCGGCCATTACCGCTTTATTGAGCTTAGAGCCGTCCGGCGCGGTTGTCTCAAGCCACATCATAGAACCTAAAGGAATATAAGACCTGTCAACCGCTAACGCTCTCCCTGCATACAAAGGTAAGCCCATGGCACCAAGCGGCCCTTCGGCCTCCACAATCTTATGAAAGATATAACGATTGTTAAGGAGCATATTCTTTTTTGCCTTATCACCATTATCCTTTAACCATGCACGGATTTTTGGCATAGATGCTTCACTTGGCTTAATCAACTTCTTTTCAAGCAGAATGGAACCGATTCCTTTAAATTTATGTCCGTTATTTTCAGCATATCCAACGCGAACCTCTTTACCGTCAGGTAACGTTGCCACCGCCGCCCCTTGTATCTGCATGATAAAAATATCCACCTCATCATCGCCCCAAAGAATTACCGGTGCATCTAACTTGCCACTGTCAATCTCTTCACGGGTATAGTATTTTACCAATTTACCGTTTTTAACTCGACCGATAAGCCGTTGATTAGGAAGTGCTGCATCAAAATCACGCAAATTAACTTCTACCAAATCTTTGGGTTTACCATAAATCGGGTATTTATATTTTCCGCCTTTTTCATAACTCGCTCGGATATTTGCCTCATAATAAGAGGTAAATTTACCCTGAGATGTTCCTCCGGCATAAACAAGGTATGGGTCAAAATTCTCTTCTACATAATTTTTCAGCTCTTTTTTATCTGCGATATTTAATATCTTTTGACAGTGCTTTTTATATTCCGCCAAAGAATACTCAAAATGAGCACTTGATAAATTTTGCTGAGGTTTCTTAACAATCACCTGACAAACGCTCTTTAAGGCTTTATCAAATGAACTGAAGTCATCTTTTGACCAACCGCTTAAATCACTAAAATTACTTTTTTGAAGCTCAAAAGACCGCCCACCGATTCGCTCCTGACCGCCATGACAAGAGGCTAACACTAAAATCAGAAAAAATATAAGTCCGCGTTTTAACATTTTTTCGTAGAACACAACTGCCAATTATTAACCTTAGGATTTAAACTCTTCTCAAATGTCCACACATCAGAAATTTTTTGAACATAGTTTTCATCGCCCTCTATAACTTCGCCCTCGGCATTCTTTAAGAGGTTGACTTGCTCACTGACAAACTTTACGACCAGATTAACCCGCTCATCATCGGTAAATTTAACCGATTCGACTTCCGTTTCCACAAAACTGATAAGATCAGTCTCTGCCGTAATGCCCTGCTCTTGACGTTCTTTAATTACTTTTTCAAATTTTTTTAAGAGTTCTTTATTAACCAACTTAGATAAAGATGCCGAGTCGCCCTTGCTAAACGCAGATAAAATCATTTCAAAAGCTTTTTGCGCACCGGTGATAAACCCGTTCTTATTAAAATTAGGTATTTTAGCTAAATCACGATCCAAAGGTGATAAATTTTCCAAATTTGGAGATTCGTCCAATTCTTCCTCAACGGTTTTCTTTACTTCTTTATAAATCTTTTCAAATTGCTCTTTATTAAGCATAATGACTTTAGTATCTTCCGCCCCTGTGCCAAGCACGTTCTTAAGCCTGCTAAAGATAAAAACAACCAAAACCAATAAAAAGATAATATCTAAATATCCGGACATTTCCCTCACCTTTAATTACATTTAATGTGAATATAATGTAAAATATCTTTATTATCAACTATAATATTTGACGTATAAAAATAAATAACTATATTAGTCTTAAACAAAAGATTTAAGAAAGGGAAAGCCAAATGAGTGAAGAACAAGGAAAAAATGAAGTATCTATCAATCTGCAATATATCAAGGATATGTCCTTAGAAGTGCCACACGCACCTGAAATTTTTGCTAAAATAACCACACCACCGCAAATTGGTGTTGATTTAAACATTGATGCACAAAAATTAAATGATGATCAATTTGAAGTAACTCTAAATATGCGAATAAATGCCAAAGTAGCCGAAGAACCTCTGTTTATATTTGAGCTTTCTTATGCCGCAGCTTGCACTGTAAAAATACCTGACGAACAAAAAGAACCAATCCTTTATATAGAAATTCCTAGAATGTTGTTCCCTTATGCTCGTCAGATTATTTCTTCTAATCTTGCTGAAGCAGGGCTTCCGCCACTAATGTTAACACCTGTTGACTTTGCCGCTGTCTATAAGGCTAAAAAAGAACAACAAGCCACCTCAAAAGTTGCCAACTAAAAATGAGATTAGCTCTGTTTCAACCGGATATTCCTCAAAACACAGGCACTTTGCTTCGTCTGGGTGCCTGTTTGGATTTGCCGGTTGATATTATAGAACCATGCGGCTTTATCTTTAACGAAAAAGCAATGAGACGCGCCGGTATGGATTATCTTAATATGGTTAATTACCGGCGCCATAATTCTTGGCAAGATTTCTTAGCTTATAGAGAACAGCACTCCGATGAATATGGTAGGATAATATTATTGACCACTCATGCCAGTGTTCCATATACAGATTTTACCTTTGCCCCTAATGATATTATTTTAATGGGAAGAGAAAGCGCCGGAGTCCCTGAGGCAGTTCATCACCTTGCGGATGCGCGCTTACTTATTCCGATGAATAAAAATGCCAGATCTATTAACGTTGCTGTTTCTGCAGTTATGGTAATAGGCGAGGCATTGCGCCAAACTAACCAATTTCCTAAGTCTTAAAAAAAAATTTAAAAATTTTAAAATTAGGTATAGATTTATCCCAAAAAATGTGATATAGTATGCTCGTTTCTTAAAATAATAATCTCGTATATGGAGGTGATAACAAATGAAGAAAGGTCCTATTATGGCTTTTAATTCTGGAGAATACGTTGTATATCCGACCCATGGCGTTGGTAAAGTAACAAATATTGCCAAGCAGACTGTTGCCGGTAGCGAGCTGGAGATGTTAGTCGTTAATTTTGATAAGGACAAAATGACTCTGCGCGTGCCGATGGCAAAACTTGATAAAGTTGGTATTCGTAAAATTTCTGACGAAACAACTATGAAAGAAGCTCTCTCAACCCTTAAAGGCAAACCGAGAGTAAAAAAGATTATGTGGTCAAGACGTGCGCAGGAATATGAAAATAAAATCAATTCCGGCAATCCGGTTGCTGTTGCAGAAGTTATCAGAGATCTGTATCGCAGCGAGAACTTGGCTGAACAATCTTATAGTGAACGTCAAATTTATGAACACGCTTTAGAAAGGCTTGCCAGCGAAGTAGCTGTTTATGACAATATTTCACTTGAAGACGCTAATAAAAAATTACTTGACGTAGTTTCTAGCAGAAATCTCTAATTTCTGTTAAGATGTAAAAGGAGAGCTGTTTTAGCTCTCTTTTTTTATGCCTTTTGGGAGTCGTTTTGCAACTTCAACACATCTATCACCGAAAAAACACTATAAAGCTGACAAATCACCTCTTGCACTTTCCGATAATCAAGAGCAGACTTAAATAATGATGTTGTTTCAAACATATCCTTATTGGTATGCACGGCAATCAAGAGATTATTACCCCAAAAGCTAAAATCTAACCGATTCCCATGAAACAACTTCTTAACCGCCAACATCCGTTCCATCAACGCCGGTGTTAGCACATACCGTGCCTCTACTTGGTCATCGGCATACACTTTCCATTTTTTAGAAAAAACTATATCTTCTAAATTAACCCGCTTTTCTAGTTTTATCTTCCTTTGCTTAACAAGCTCCCTAAAGATAAAGAAATAAATCACAACATTTAACAATAGCAAAATACCGACAAACCACCCCATCTCTGACAAACGAAAATCTATTGTATAACATAACCACAACACCATGATTATCGGAGCTAAAGCGATAAGAATAGCCAATGATTCAAACCAATTATACCCTAAAAAAGTTCTCCAATTACTTTTTCCGCATACAACAGTATTTCCTTTATATTTTTTATTGAGTTTTAGAGAAATCAGCACTCCCTTAAAAATCGTTTTATCGCGTCGTCCTTTGCTTGTATGAATAACTTTGGTTAACTTTTGCTCTGAAACCTTAATCTCCGCACCATGATATTGACCCAAAAACGCATCATCCTGTTCCTGTTCATCAAATGGAGGAAACAATGCTGATTTTTCCAAATAACTTTTAGAAACAAGCTTTCCTATTTTTGCATAATCAATCTCTCCCCAAAAATCCATAATCCTATCCATAACCGCAAATTTGGTATCCAACTTATATGCTGATACAGGTATAGAACAAACCATATACGCAATTGCAAAATAAATAAAATATAATTTTAACGCCCCTTCTGAAAAACAATCTTTTTTGGATATTACGCCGGCATAACAAAAATAAATATAACCTAAGGCTATGACCGTAAACAGCGTAAATCTAAACCAAAATTTTCGTAAATATTTTTTTCGTGCCGGCTCAATCTCAGCGTATTTACATTTTAATTCGCCATTATAATAGTCTCTAAACTTATTTCTTATTGCAACTAATTTATGATCCACATTCCACATATGCTTATTCCTTTAAACATAAGGAAAGCCTACACAAAAACTCTAAATATAATATTAAAAAAGGGCTCCGAATTAGAGCCCTTCTGATCACCTTCAAATTAAGAAAATTACTTACTTTCAGGAATAAGTTCACCCTCAAGTGTATATCTCTCAACTTTAGCACCCTTGCGCAAATCTTCAAAGATTTCAGCAATGGCCTGTTGTGCAACCATATTCTTTAATTGCGGCTCAACTTCTTTCAACTCTAAAGGCTTAGACGCTCTGGCATCTTCAACTAAAATAACATGGTAGCCGAACTCTGTTTTAACCGGAGTCTTAGAATATTGACCTTTATTCATGCTAAATGCCGCCGCTGAAAATTCAGGAACCATCATTTCTTTGGTGAAATAACCCAAATCAACAGCTTGATCTAAAGAATTTTCTTTAGCTAATTTATCAAAATCTTCTCCGCTTTGAAGCTTTTTGATAATTTCCTTAGCCTTTGCCTCATTATCAACCAAGATGTGTTTTGCTTTTACCTCTTTTTGGCTTTCAAATTTAGATGTATATTCATCATAAAGCTTTTTAACTTCCGCATCGGTTACTTTTTCATCAACCTTCTTCTCTAAATAGAGTTTGCGAGCCAAATCTTCTTTTGCAGTAACAAGCTGTCTTTGATATTCCGGAGTCTCTTCAATTCTGGCAGCTTGTGCAGCTTGATAAACAAGTTTACTGTTAACAAAAACATCCAAAGTTTTTGCATAAAATTCATCAAAAGGAACTCTATCCTTAATCTGTTGATGGTCTGCATAACTTTGTTTTAAATCGCCAACATAAATAACTTCGCCATTAATTTTTGCTGCAATAGCTTTATCACTGGCATTGGCGCTATAAACCTTAAATGATACAAAAGAAGCCACAGCAACCACAATCACAGCCACCGCAGAAATGGTGAACCCAACAATTCTCTTTTTCATATAAACCTCCAAATAAAAATTCACTCTGAACCTACATATAAACTTAAATATTAAAGATTCCAAGCATTTTTTATTTAACTGTATAACTTTTGTTGATAGTATTGACTTTATTTCAGATAAACACTAAATGTAGCTAAAAGAAATATATAAGGTAGAAAAAATGTTAACAGATATAGCACGTAAAATTTTTGGCTCGGCAAACGACCGCTTTGTAAAAAAACAATATAAAATCGTTGATGAAGTAAATGCTTTAGAAGATAGTTTTTCAAAACTTTCTGATGATGAATTAAAAAATAAAACAATAGAATTTCGTTCTCGCTTAAAAGAGGGTGAAACATTAGACGATATTCTTCCTGAAGCTTTCGCTACTGTTCGTGAAGCGGCTAAAAGAACTTTAGGTCAACGTCACTATGACGTGCAAATAATCGGCGGTGTTGTTTTACATAAAGGTATGATTGCTGAAATGAAAACCGGTGAAGGTAAAACCCTCGTTGCCACCCTTGCCGCATATTTAAATGCCATAGAACAAAAAGGTGTGCATATCGTTACCGTAAACGACTATCTTGCCAAGCGTGATGCAGAATGGATGGGACAAGTTTATCGTTTTTTGGGCTTAACTGTTGATTATATTATTCACGAAAAAGATGACGAACAAAGAAAAGCTGCTTACAACGCAGATATCACTTATGCAACCAATACTGAACTAGGTTTTGATTACCTGCGTGATAACATGAAATTCTCATTAGATGAGCGTGTTCAACGCGATTTTAACTACGCAATCGTCGATGAGGTCGATTCTATTTTAATTGATGAAGCAAGAACACCTTTAATCATTTCCGGTGCCGCAGAAGACTCATCTGAAAAATACGTTTTGGTGAATGAGGTTATTAAGCACATTACCGCTTCTGACTATGAAAAAGATGAAAAAGCCAAAAACGTTACCTTGACCGAATTTGGTATGGAGCATGTTGAAAAGCTGTTAAAAGATGCCGGATTGATAACTGACGGTGGCTTATATGACGTTAAAAACGTTCAGCTGGTAAATCACGTTAACCAAGCTTTACGTGCTAATATTATGTTTACCAAAGATGTGGATTACTTAGTGCGTGATAACAAAGTGCTTATTATTGATGAGTTTACCGGTCGCGTTATGGAAGGCAGACGTTATAGTGACGGTTTACATCAAGCTTTAGAAGCAAAAGAAGGTGTAAAAATCGAATCAGAAAACCAAACCCTTGCTTCTATCACCTATCAAAATTATTTCCGCTTATATCCCAAACTCGCCGGCATGACCGGAACGGCTATGACCGAAGAAACCGAATTTGGTGATATTTATAACTTACCTTGTGTAGAAATTCCAACCAACCGCCCCGTTATCCGTAAAGATGAGGACGATTGGATTTATCGCACGGAAAAAGAAAAATACAAAGCCATTATTGATACCATTATCGCTTGCCATAAAAAAGGGCAACCTGTTTTGGTCGGCACAACCTCCGTTGAAAAATCTGAAATTGTTGCCTCTTTATTAAAAGCACAAACAGATATTCAATTTGAAGTCTTAAACGCTAAACATCACGAACGCGAAGCAGCAATTGTTGCGGAAGCCGGTCGTTATGGAGCTGTAACCATTGCGACGAATATGGCCGGACGAGGCACCGATATTCAACTTGGCGGCAACCCTGACGTTACATTAAAAAAACGCTTAAAGGGTGATGAAACGGAAGAAGAAATTGCTAAATTAAAACAAGAAATCAATGAAGAAATAGCTGAAAACAAAGAAAAAGTTTTAGCAGCAGGCGGTTTATATATTTTAGGAACCGAACGCCATGAAAGCCGTCGTATTGATAACCAATTACGTGGCCGTTCCGGTCGTCAAGGTGACCCCGGAACATCAAAATTCTTCTTATCACTTGAAGATGATTTAATGCGCATTTTTGGCTCGGAAAGAATGTCAGATGTTTTAAAGCGTTTAGGTTTACCGGAAGGGGAAGCGCTTATCCATCCGTTCATCAGTAAAGCCCTTGAAAAGGCACAACAAAAAGTAGAAGAACGAAACTTCGATATTCGTAAAAGCCTCTTAAAATATGATGATGTAATGAACGAACAGCGTAAGGTTATTTATGAACAAAGAAAAGAAATTATGTCATCGGATGATTTAACGGAAACAATCGTAGATATGCGTCATAACTATCTGGAAGCGATTGCCAGTAACAGTATATTTATCGGCACCCCACCGGAAGAATGGAATATTCCGCAATTAAAACAAGACATATACAACATAACCGGAATGAATCTCCCAATTGAAGACTGGGCAAAACATCCTGAAGCAAACAGCGAAGATCTTTTACAAAAAATCTTAACTGAAGTTGATACACTTGTTACAAAAAAGAACGCTAATGTTGATGCTAATCTGGTCAAATTTGTTGAAAAAAGTATTTTATTGCAAACACTTGACCAATTATGGAAAGAGCATATTGCAACCTTAGATATGATGCGCCACACCATTGTTCTTAGAGCATATGGTCAAAAGGACCCGCTTAATGAATACAAAAAAGAAGCATTTAATATGTTCTCGGATATGTTGGATTTATTAAAAGAAAGAGTAACCACCTTAACTTGCCATATGTCCATTAAACAAGGAAGCGATGAAGATATACGCGCTCAAGAAGAGCGTCAAAAAAATCAAAAACTCAGCGCAGTAGATTTCAACAATCCTGCACCTGTTGCTCCTGAAAACAGAACACCTGTTTCATCACTACCGTCAGAATGGAGTAATGTTTCAAGAAATAGTCCCTGCCCTTGCGGTAGCGGTAAAAAATTTAAACACTGCCACGGAAGAGTTGCTTAAATGACAGCCCCCTTGCTTGAAATAAAAAATCTACACGCATCTGTAGCCGATAAAGAGATTATCAAAGGCTTGAACTTAACTATACATAAAGGCGAAGTTCACGCCATAATGGGCCCAAACGGTGCCGGCAAATCTTCTTTATCTTACGTTTTAAGCGGTAAAAGCGGCTATAACGTAACCAAAGGAAGTGTCACTTTTAAAGGTGAAGATTTACTCACTCTTGCAACCGACGAACGCGCTCAAAAGGGGCTATTCCTCTCCATGCAATATCCGACAGAAATCCCCGGCGTTGTTGTCACAAATTTCTTAAAACAATCCTTAAACGCCATAAGAAGAGCCCATAAAGAACCGGAACTGGATTCTCTTGAATTCTTAAAAATACTAAAAAACGAAGCAACAAAGCTAAATATCTCTCAAGAAATGTTAAAGCGATTTGTTAATGTCGGTTTTTCCGGCGGTGAAAAAAAGCGTTTTGAAACCCTGCAAATAGCTTTGCTTAAACCTTCTTTTTGTATTTTAGATGAAATAGATTCAGGTCTGGATGTTGATGCTCAAAAGATTGTTTCCGACGGTATTAATCAGCTAAGAAACAAGGATAATTCGTTTTTAATAATAACACACCACGAACAGCTTTTATCTGAAATTGTGCCCGATTTTGTGCATATTTTTGCTGACGGTAAAATATTAAAATCAGGAGACAAAACACTGGCACATATTGTTGAAACAAACGGCTATGCGCAATTCCTAAAAGAGGAATAGATTATGGATTCGCCGTTAGTAAAAGACATTCCCCTCTTTTTAGATGATAAGCCTTCTGTCTATGCCCTAAGACAAAAAGCTAAAGATGCGCTTTTAGCCACCGGTTTTCCAACGCTTAAAACAGAAGCATGGAAGTATACAAATATCAAAAATCTGATAAACAGCCCTTTTGAAATAAATAATAGCGAAGAACATTGCAACCATGATTGTTGTCACCACCACACAAAAGAGCCTTTTATTGAAATAACTTTTTGCCAAGGCAAACTCCATATTGAAGAATACAATACACCCAAAGGACTGATAATTATTCCACTACCTGTGGTTTTATATGAAAATGAATACAAAAACTACCTGTTCAATTCATTTAATTTAGAAAAACATCCCTTTGCCGCATTAAATGGCATATATTTAGAACAAGGTATTTGTATTTGTGTTGAAAAAGGCTCTCATATATCTGAACCCATACATATCAATTATCATCAACACAATTGTAACAATCAGCAAATTCACATTCATAACCTGATTATCGCCGAGAGAGACTGCTGCTTAGAAGTTCTAGAAACATATAACGGCGACACCTCATTTCCATATTTAACTAACGTTGTTAACGAGATTTACTTAAAAGAAAATGCAACATTAACTCATTACAAAATTCAAAAAGAAGCTGAAACAGCTTTTCATATCGCCTTAAACGCAGTTAAACAGCAAAAGAACAGCCAATACAAACAATTTTATCTTTCAAATGGTGCAAAATTAAGCCGACAGGAGACATTAATTAATCTTGACCAAGAAGATGCTAAAGCCGAAATATATTCCGCCTATACGGCAAAAAAAGAGTGCATTACGGACATCACAACCAATATTAATCACTTAAAGCCTAATACTTATTCAAACCAATATGCAAAAGCTGTTTTAGAAGATAGCTCCGTAGCCTGCTTTCAAGGTAAAATTCATATTGCACCTAATGCCATAAAAACCTCCGGTCATCAATTACATAAAGCCTTATATTTAAACGATAATGCAACCTTAAACTGCAAACCGGAATTAGAAATCTATGCCGATGATGTTAAATGTTCACACGGCGCCAGTTGCGGCGAAATAGATAAAGAACAACTTTTTTATCTGACTTCTCGGGGAATAGATAAAAACATCGCTACAAAAATGCTGATAGACGCTCACTTAGAAGAAATTTTTGCCCTTATTTCTAATGAAGAAATTAAAACCTTATTCTGCCGTAAATAGCTTTTTTTCCTGATATTCGAAAGAACCGACAAACACAGACAATATCGTACAAAAAATAAAATAGAGATAAAACTCACTCAAATATTCTATTATAACACCATATCCCAAATATCCTCTAAAAAAGCCTTCACCTCGAAAAAGAAGAAAAACAAAAATCAGCATATAAATGAAGAAAACAGCAACAAGCGTATATAAATTATCACAACTTTTGCCTATTGTTTTATGAAGCGTAAAAAACTCACCCCCATGTAAATAATGATAAAACCCGACAAAATTAAGCAACAAAAGCAAACAAAAAATAATTATACCTGAAAAAACAACAAAATACCCCAATTCTAAACTAACATTTTCAGTTACAACTCTCTGCTTCAAAGCAACAGCACACCCTGAAATAATTCCCCAAAAAAGAAAATAAAGCAAAAGAACCCCCAACGCCTTCATGTCTTTGGTAAAACTTTTTTCACAAAGAGCTTTTAGAGCGCTTTTTTTCTGATTAACCACCATTTGCCATCTGTTGATAAAAAAAGCCATACCATAAAGATTAATCAAACAGGAAATTATCATCATATATCCATTATGATAGCAAAAAGAACCTATTTGCAAACTACAAAAAAAGCCGCGCCCGCTTAAAAATGTAACTAAAGAAACAACTAAAGAAACAACACCTGATAAAATAAAAAAAGCCTTAAAATTCTCTACAATCGATGTTACCGGATAAGAAAGACATTCCACAAACGTTATATCGTTAGCGGTCTTTTTATCCCGACCAAATACACTAAAAAAACCCATATTTCTACTCCTTAAATTTCTTTAACGGATGACACACCCGGAATGCTTTTAAGCCTCGTTAACATCATACTATCAGCAAAGGCAAAACCTCCATCAAGTTCTATCCGAACATCCCAATCATCTATTATTGGTTCTAAATAAACTTTATTAACACCACGTTTATCAGTATATAATATTTTCTTTATTTCTGAAACCGCTACAACATTATCCACTTCAATAACCAATCCGCTGGCTTGTTCGGCTACAGCTTGATCTAACGTTTGCACGCTATTTATCATAATACGCGGATTTTCCTCTTCTGATTGTTTATTGATAGTAACTTTAACCAACAACGGCACACCGGACAAAATAACCTCTTCATATTTTGCCAAAGCATCAGAAAACATCATTCCCTCAAATTCACCAGTTGTATCAGATAACTTAAGAAATGCATATTTATTACCATTTTTACTCAATCTCTTTTGAAAACTCTCTACACATCCGGCAATATTTGCCTTAATACTATCCCCGACCTTAATATTTGCCATAACGCTCTGACAACTTTTAACACCCAGTTTTTGAAGACTGTCCGCATAAATATCCAACGGATGTGCAGAAAGATAAAAACCGATAGCCCCTGCCTCCAACCGCAATTTTTCCAACTCCGGCCAATCCGGTGCATCTGCAAGTTTTACCTTAGATGAAAACTCCTCAGCCCCAAATAACGAACTCTGCACGCTTGTTTTCTGCTCTGTTGCTGAAGCAATATTTTTTAGAATTAAATCAATATTGGCAAAAAGTTTGCCTCTTTTCTTTTCAATACTGTCAAAAGCACCGGCTTTAATCAGTTGCTCTAATTGTTTACGATTAAGCTGTTTAGCATCAACTCGATTAATAAAGTCCGAAATATCCTTAAATTTACCACCTTTTTCGCGAGCCTCAACAATCGCATTCATATTGGCTTCACCAACACCTTTAATTGCCCCTAAAGCATATCGCAGTTTGCCGTCCTGCACACTAAATTTTGCCAAGGATTCATTTACATCAGGCTTTAAGACTTCTATACCCAAAACTTTGCACTCAGCCTTAAATCCGGCTAATTTATCTGTATTTGTAATATCCAAGTCCATTACCGCACACATAAATTCCACCGGAAAATGAGCCTTCAAATATGCCGTATGATACGAAACCAAAGAATATGCCGCCGCGTGAGACTTATTAAACCCGTAAGAAGCAAATTTTTCCATCTGATCAAAAATACTCTTAGCAACATCTTCATCAATACCATTCTTTATTGCACCCTCGGTAAACATTGCGCGTTGCTTTGGTATTTCATCTCGCATTTTCTTACCCATAACTTTACGAAGTTTATCCGCGCCACCCATGGTATAACCGCCCAGCTCTCGTGCAATCATCATCACTTGCTCTTGGTAAACCATAATACCGTATGTTTCTTTTAATATCGGCTCTAATTTCGGGTGAAGATAGGTAATTTCTTCTTCACCATGTTTACGCTTAATAAACGTCGGAATATTATCCATTGGCCCCGGACGATAAAGCGACACAATAGCAATTAAATCTTCAAAACGGTCCGGCTTAATCTGCTTATGCACGTCCTTCATACCGGCAGATTCAAATTGGAAAACTGCAGTTGTTTTGCCTTCCTGTAACATTTTATACGTCTCAGCATCATCAAGTGGCACAGTTTCCATATCCAAATCAATACCTTGTGCTCTTTTAATCCAATCCACCGCACGCTGAATAACCGTTAATGTTTTAAGACCCAAAAAGTCAAACTTTATCAAACCTGTTTCTTCAACATATTTCATATCATACATGGTAACAGGCATATCCGCCCGCGGATCTTTATATAGCGGAACTAACTCTTCTAATGGTCTGTCACCGATAACAACACCTGCCGCGTGCATACCTGAATTACGATATAATCCCTCAAGCTTAATTGCTATTTCAAAAAGTTTATTAACCTGCGGGTCACTCCGCCGCATTTCTTCCAATTCCGGCACCTGCTCCAAAGCCTCTGGCAAAGTTGGATTCTTACCTTGTGCTCCGGCAGGTATCATCTTAGAAATTTTATCAGCCTGAGAATACGGCATCTGCAACACACGCGCCACATCGCGTATAACTGCTTTAGATTGTAACTTACCATAAGTAATAATTTGCGCCACATGGTCAAAACCGTATTTCTCTTGCACATATTCAATGGTTTTATACCGATTCTCTTGACAAAAATCCACATCAAAGTCCGGCATATTAACGCGCTCCGGATTCAAAAAACGCTCAAACAGCAAATCCAATTTTAACGGATCTAACTCTGTTACCTTTAATGACCACGCCACAATAGAACCGGCACCTGAACCACGCCCCGGCCCCACCGGCACACCATGCCCTTTAGACCACTTAATAAAATCCGAAACGATAAGAAAATACCCGGGGAATCCCATTTTTTTGATAACACTAAGCTCATATTCCAAGCGCGCATAATAGCGCTCATCTATATCTGCTTTTTGTTCTTCCGTCATCCCTTCAAAATAAACATTTTTTTGAAGTCTTTCATTTAAGCCGTTGTAAGCTTCTTCCGTAATAAACTCGTCTTGCGTTTTTCCTTCCGGACACTCAAATATTGGCAATAACGGATCCACTTTTTTAGAAAGATAGTTGCACCTTTTAGCAATGTTTACCGTATTTTCTACTGCTTCAGGCAAATCAGAAAACAACTCCACCATTTCATCTTCTGAACGCAATCGATTGTTGATGGAAAATTTGCGCCGATTCTCATTAGATACATACTCGCCGGCAGATATACAAACAAGCGCATCATGCGCTTCATACATACTTTCATCTAAAAAGAAAACCTCGTTTGTTGCCACTAAAGGAATATTATACCGATAAGCAATATCTATAAAAGCATCTTCTGTTTGTTGCTCCTTATCAATTCCCAAACGAGAAATTTCCATATAAAGTCTGTCTTGAAAAATATCTTTTAGCTTTTGAGCAAAACTATCTGCTTCCTGTTTGCGATTTTCTAATAATAATCGCCCGATTGTACCTTCAACACCACCTGTTAAAGCAATCAATCCGCCGTTAAAATCTTCTAAATTTTGCAAAGTCAGCTGCGGAGCCCAACCTTTTTCTGTATTATCCAGATAAAAACGCTTCATTAGCTTCATTATATTGCTATACCCTTCGGCATTCATCACTAATAAAACAATCTTATCCGGCTCCAACTCTCGCCCTTTTGAGAGCATAATATCATCAGAATCTGCATTTCTTAATAAGAATTGACACCCTAAAATAGGCTTAATACCCTCATCTGCCGCATATTTGGAAAAAGCTTTTCCACCAAACATATTTGATGTATCAGTAACAGCAATTGTCGGCACCCCCATATCATGCAATTTATGAATTAAAGTCGGAAGCATAATTGCCCCTTCAGCCAAAGAATAGGCTGTATGAACTCTTAGATGCACAAACTTAGGGTCTTTCATTTTTTATTCCTGTTTTATTTTGGCTTAATCCTAACACAAAGATAAAATATCTCAACCTTTTTATCTTATTAACAGGCAACAAAAAAGAGCGAACCTACGTCCGCTCTTTTATTTTGCGATTTGTTTTAATTATTCAGCATATTTAGCACCGTTTTGATAAACATCTTGAGCTTCTTCAAAATTATTTTTCAAAACTTTACCTAGCTTTGATGCTGATTCGGAAACATTTGAAGCTGCAGTATCTTCAACACTTTCGCCAAACCAACTCTGAACTATTTGAATCTGTTCATCAAGCGTAACATCTCCGGCAAGTGACCAAAAAGCAGAAATACAAACCAAAGCCACCGCTAAAATGATAATAAAATAAAACAAACTTTTCATAAACTTACTTCCTTAAAATAGATTTACCTGCATAAATAGCAGTATCACCAAGTTCTTCCTCTATACGGATTAACTGATTATACTTAGCCATACGGTCTGTTCTGGACATAGAACCGGTTTTAATTTGACCGCAATTTGTTGCAACAGCAATATCAGCAATTGTTGTATCTTCCGTTTCACCGGAACGGTGAGACAAAACAGCTGTATATTTATGACGTTGAGCCAAATCAACCGCTTTCATAGTTTCGGTCAATGTACCGATTTGATTTACTTTAACCAAAATAGAGTTAGCAACCCCCTTTTCAATACCCATTGCTAAACGCTTTGGATTTGTAACAAACAAGTCGTCACCAACTAATTGAACTTTATCACCGATTGCATCTGTTAAAGCTTTCCAACCTTCCCAATCATCTTCGGCCATACCATCTTCAATAGAGAAAATCGGGAACTTATCACACAAGTCTTTATAAAATTCAACCATTTGTGCTGATGTATAAGATTTGCCTTCGCCTTTCATCTCATACTTACCGTTCTCATAAAACTCGGAAGAAGCAGCATCTATAGCCAAAACAACGTCTTCTCCCGGAACAAAACCGGCATCTTTGATTGATTTTACAATAAAACCTAAAGCTTCTTCAGCAGATTGCAAATTCGGAGCAAAACCACCTTCATCACCAACATTTGTATTGTGACCGGCAGCTTTCAAATTCTTCTTTAAGGTATGGAAGATTTCTGCACCCATACGGATAGCTTCTTTAATAGAACCTGCAGAAACAGGCATAATCATAAATTCTTGAATATCAATCGGGTTATCTGCATGCTTACCGCCATTCAAAATGTTCATCATCGGAACCGGCAATGTGCGTGCCATTGTGCCGCCTAAATAACGATATAAAGGCATACCCAATTCATCAGCTTGCGCTTTTGCAACAGCCATTGAAACTGCCAAAATAGCATTCGCACCGAGTTTACCTTTGTTTTCTGTACCATCAAGTTCAATCATTGTTGTATCAATATCAATTTGACTTTCAGAATCAGCACCGATAAGAGCATCGCTAATGGCGTCATTTACGTTATTAACAGCTTTTTCAACACCTTTACCCATATAACGACCCTTGTCACCGTCACGAAGCTCAACAGCCTCATGTACACCGGTAGAAGCACCGGACGGAACAGCTGCACGACCAAAGGCACCGGATTGGAGCAAAACATCTGCTTCAACTGTTGGATTGCCGCGTGAATCCAAAATTTCTCTTGCAAAAATATCAACGATAGTACTCATTATTTTCTCCTAAATTAAAATTATTTTTTGCTAATATAGCTTGAGTTCATCTAAAGTCAAGCAACAAATAGAAAATCATACCAAATTGAACAAATAAAAACTTGTAAAATAAGAAAAAAACGATAAAATAGCAAAAAAACAACAAGGAGGCAACCAATGTTTACAATGAAATGGCATTATCGTTTTATGGAACTGGCAAAACTAATATCCACTTGGTCCAAAGATACTTCAACCAAAACCGGCGCAATTATTGTTGGTCCGGATAAAGAAATTCGTGCAACCGGATATAATGGTTTTGTCCGCGGTGTTGACGATGAAGTTATGGAGCGTTTTGAACGCCCAACCAAATATGATTTTTTTGAACATGCCGAACGAAATGCTGTTTATAACGCCTGCCTATGTGGAACCTGCGTCAAAGGATGTGTATTATATGCTACACATTTTCCTTGCACTGACTGCACCAGAGCCATTATTCAATCTGGTATCAAATTGGTTGTCACAAATCCTTTGGTAATTGATAAAAACACACCTCAGAACACTTGGCGCGATAAGATTACTTATTCCGAACAAATGTTAAAAGAAGCGGGTGTTGAGCTTTTAATTTTACCGCCTAAAGACTAAAAAAATAAATTACAGACTTTAAAACCGCCAATCCGAACTTATATTGCAACTACATTTTACGAACACTTGTTTTCAAGGGAGAGATAAATGAAAGTTTTAATAACGGACGAGCAGGCCTTATTTAGAGATGGATTATCTTTACGTCTAAAACAAATTAATCCGAACATTGCCATTTTACAAACATCTTCTCTTGCAGAAATGCAAAAGATACTATCCGAAAACATTGATACAGATATTATTCTATTAGACATCGATTTAGCAGAATTAACTGCCGCTGAAACCATCGGAAAAATAAAGACTCTGACACCAAACGCCAAAATTGTTGCCATATCTGCATCAGAAGAAATCAGAAATATCAAAAAAATTTTATCTTACGGTGTTAAAGGATATATACCCAAAAGATCGGATAGTAATATTTTAAGCGGTGCCTTAAAACTAATACTAGATGGCGGAACATATTTACCGCCGATATTGCTTGAAAATAATCTTAATCCAAATGGAGAAAACAAAAATCCCCCTTTCCTAAAAAAGAATTTAACAAATCGCCAATCACAGGTTTTGGATTTAATTGCCCAAGGCAAATCTAACAAACAAATTGCTTATGATATGGGGGTATCAGAAGCAACGGTTAAATTACACATAAATGCTCTCTTACGCAGCCTAAAAGTCAACAATCGAACCCAAGCCGTTATTACAGCACAAAAATTAGGGCTGATATAAAAAATCAGCCCTCATTTAAAAAATATTTACCTTTCCCTAATACACTACCCTAAGATAACCAACCGGAGACATCAAATGACATACATTTTAGTCGGTTTTATTTTAGGTTTTACGATCCCATACCTTGCGCGCAGATTTGCCAAATTTATGCCTGCAACTATGGCCTACGCCTTATATCGCATTTTTCATATCAATAAAATTGTTTCAGCCGAAAAACGTGCGAATAATCGTAAATACATACAATTACGAAACCATTATTTAATGCGTTCGCTCGGTTGGGGGATTATAACTACTGCCATTTTCTTTTTGCTGTCTTTGGCTTTACCGATAAACGAAGCGCCATGGATTGCTTTTTTTGTCTTTATATTACTTTTACTGACAGAAATAGATAAAAGAATACTATATTTACCGGACATTCTTACCTCCCCCCTACTCATTGGTGGTTTTGCATATGCCGTATTTGCCGGCAATCTGTTAGGAGAAAACATCATATTGGCAACAACAAACAGCTCTCTTGGCGCTATTATGGGCTATGTCTTACCCGTTATTGCCTCACTATTGTTGATAAAGAAGCACCCTGATAATTTTGGTGGTGGTGATATAAAAATATTAGCAGCTATCGGCGCTTGGTTAGGTTTAACCAATATACCCTATATCATTATACTTTCTTGCATTATTTTCGGTATAACCTGTTTTATAAAAAGACAAAGAATCGGTGCCTTTGGACCTTCTATTGCCCTATCAACTTTGATCATTTTATTTATATTGATATACTAAAAAAGAGCCTCTTAGAAACAAGAGACTCTTTTTTATGTTTAATGCTTTTAGAACTATTTTTGAACATTTCCGTATGTATTGGCTTTTTTATCTCCTGGCAAAGCAAATACCAGCAAAACAAACAAAAAGCCTAAAATTGGTATAAGAGTTGCAATAACCGCTAAGGCAATTACCCACCAACCGGAAACATCAAAATCATGCAATCGACGTATAAACATGCACACTGCAGGAATTGCCAAAGCTATTGCATAAGCATAACCTAACACCGGAATAATATCCAAAACAGTTCCAATCAAAGCAGAATACAAAACAACCATCCAAAATTGATGTCTTGCGATACGCCCATTGAAATTGATGTAATTCTCCTTAAAAAAGGTAACAAAATACGTATCAAAGCCTTTTTTTACAGCACTAATATCAATATCTTTAGCTTTTTTAATCTCTGTCAAAAAAGAATCATAAATCTCTTTTAAAATAGCCTTACTTGTATTAACGTCTTTAAGTGATTTAAAATCCATAATTTATTCTCCTACAAAATTTTACTAAATACTACCTCACCTTTCTTTTATTTCAAACAAAAATAAAAAAGTATATACAAAAAAGCGCCGGATTCTCACCCGACGCTTTGCTTTAGGTTTTGCTAAATAAATTTAACAAGCTTTCTTGCAGCAACAACCGTCTTTAGCTGCATCAACAGCCTTCGGTTGACCCTTTTGCTTAACAGCTGCTTGAGCTGCAGCAAGACGAGCAACCGGAACACGGAACGGAGAGCAAGAAACATAGTCTAATCCGCAGTGATTGAAAAATTCAATAGACGCAGGATCACCACCGTGCTCACCGCAAACACCCAAGTGAATATCCGGGTTAGTTCTGCGACCGCATACACAAGCGCGTTCAACAAGCTTGCCAACACCATCAACATCGATAGAAGCAAACGGATCAGCAACATAAACACCTTTTGCTCTGTAGCAATCTAAGATTGCACCAGTATCATCACGGCTCATACCCAAAGTTGTTTGTGTTAAGTCGTTTGTACCGAAACCAAAGAAGCCGGCAGATTCAGCAATGTTTTCAGCTTGCAAAGCAGCTCTCGGCAATTCAATCATTGTGCCGACAAGATAATCAATCTTCTTGCCTTTTTCTGCAAATACTTTTTCTGCAGTGGTATCAATGATGTTCTTGCAAATATCCAATTCTTTCTTAGAACCGATTAAAGGAACTTCAATTTCAGGAATAACTTTAATTCCTTTTGCTTGGCATTCCAAAGCGGCTTCTAAAATAGCGCGAGTTTGCATTTCGCAAATTTCAGGATATGTAACAGCCAAACGGCAACCACGGTGACCAAGCATCGGGTTGAGTTCGTGCAATTTTTCAGAACGACTCTTAACTTGAGCCAAAGTCATACCCATTTTATCTGCCAATTCTTGCATTTCTGCATCTGTATGCGGCAAGAATTCATGCAACGGCGGGTCAAGCAAACGAACAGTTACCGGCAGACCATCCATAATGGTAAACAAGTCAATAAAGTCTTGTTTTTGATATGGTAACAAGCGAGCCAAAGCGGCACGACGACCTTCTTCGTTATCAGATAAAATCATAGCACGCATATCAGCAATACGATTTGCATCAAAGAACATGTGTTCTGTTCTTGCCAAACCGATACCTTCTGCACCAAAATCACGAGCTTGTTTAGCATCTTTTGGTGTTTCAGCATTTGCGCGAACTTTCATAGTTTTGATTTCATCAACCCAAGTCATCAATTTGCCGAAATTACCGGTCATTTCAACTTGAACGGTCGGAACTTGTCCTTCAATAATTTGACCTTTGGCACCATCCAAAGATACCCAATCGCCTTCTTTGATAACAACACCGGATTTTGTGCTCATTGTTTTAGATTTATAATCAATAACAATGTCAGTAGAACCGGAAACGCAAGGTGTTCCCATACCGCGAGCAACCACGGCTGCGTGCGAAGTCATACCACCACGAGCTGTGATAACACCTTGAGAAGCATGCATACCGCCAATATCTTCAGGAGAAGTTTCGTTACGAATAAGAATAACCTTTTCACCCTTCTCTGCCCAAGCTTCTGCATCTTCAGCACAGAAAACAGCACGACCAACAGCCGCACCAGGAGAAGCCGGAAGACCGGTTGCAATAACATTTTTCTTTGCTTTCGGGTCTAACATTGGATGTAACAATTGGTCAAGCTGGTCAGCACCAACGCGCATAATCGCTTCTTCTTTTGTTAACATGCCCTCTTCATACATTTCAACAGCCATACGAACGGCAGCTGCAGCAGTTCTCTTACCGTTACGACATTGCAACATCCATAATTTACCATGTTCAATTGTGAATTCCATATCTTGCATGTCTTTATAGTGTGCTTCCAACTTGTTACGAACATCAACCAATTCTTGATAAAGATGCGGCCATGTTTCTTCCAAAGAATTTCCTTTGCCTTGCGAGCCCATCGGTTGCGGTGTGCGGATACCGGCAACAACGTCTTCACCTTGTGCATTAACAAGATATTCACCATAGTAAACATTTTCACCGGTTGCAGGGTCACGAGAGAAGCAAACACCGGTTGCACAATCATCACCGGCATTACCAAACACCATGGTTTGAACGTTAACAGCTGTTCCCCAATCGCCCGGAATATTGTTTAATTTACGATAAGTAATGGCGCGGTCAACCATCCAAGAACCGAACACAGCGCCAATTCCTGCCCACAATTGATCCCAAGGATCTTGCGGAACAACTTTACCGATTTTCTGACCGATAGCTTTATATTGATTTACTAATTCTTTTAAATCTTCTGCGGTCAAATCAGTATCAGACTTATAGCCCTTAGATTTCTTCATATTTTCTAAAGCTTCTTCATACAACTCTAAATCTGCACCCAAAACAACATCGGAGAACATTTGCAAGAAACGACGATAAGCATCATATGCAAATCTTTCAGAACCGGAAGCTTTTGCTAAAGCCTTAACTGTAACATCGTTTAAGCCGAGATTTAAAACTGTATCCATCATGCCCGGCATAGAAACTCTGGCACCGGAACGAACAGAAACCAATAATGGGTTATTTTCATCAGCAAATTTTTTGCCCATAATCCCTTCAACATAAGAAAGAGCCGTGCGAACTTGATCTTTCAAATCTGCCGGATAAGTCTTGTTATTATTATAGTAGTAAGTGCAAACTTCTGTTGTTACTGTGAATCCCGGAGGAACAGGCAAGCCAACTTTATTCATTTCTGCCAAGTTAGCACCTTTACCGCCAAGGAGATTACGCATGCTGGCATCGCCTTCGGCTTTGCCATCACCAAATGTATATACCCATTTACTCATGGTCTATCAGCTCCTATTAGCTTAAAATAAGTTAAAACAACCACACACAAAACAAATGTCGTTTTGTTGCGGCAGAACGATTAATTCTGCGACGAATTTATATCACTATTTTTGAAGATTCAAGCAAAAAATTAACTATTATTGTTTTAAATTCAGAGAGATAGTTGATTTCATAACATCACCACTGCGCTATGACGATATCCTGTCTGATTCTCATAACGATAAGAAAAAAATAACTTCTCACCACACGCCGTGCAATACGGACATACATCTATTTTTTCTACTCCACACTCTATCAGTTGTTGTTTGTTAATCCCTTTTAAATCTACAAAAAATTTTTCATCTCTTTTTTCAAACAACTCTCTTGGATTTGTAACAGTTTTATAAAGCTCTTCATAAACTTCTTCACCGACATTATAACAGTTTTTACAAATAGCCGGCCCAATCACCGCTTTTATATCTTTTGGCTTAAACCCATACGCGTCAACTAACTTTTTTACAGAAACTTTTGCCATGCTTTGCGCCGTTCCACGCCATCCCGCATGCGATATCATTGCCACTTTATCACAATAGAAAATAAGCGGAACACAATCACCAAAATTCATAAACGCCGCACCGACTTTTTCTATCAATAATCCATCAGTTTCTTCATAAAAATTTTTATGAGATACAATTTTTTCTATATGAATACCATGCACCGGTTTATTTGTTGCTAAAACTTTTCCCAGATAATTTTCTACAATTTTTTGATTAGGCGTCATATCCTCTGTTTTAGAATATAAACACAACTCTCGCGTCGTAAAAAAATGTTCTGCTTCATCTTTAGATAATAAATCAGATCTGACAACCTTCTTTCCGGCTATAGTATCAAAGTAAAACATTATTAAGCCTCTTCTGCTTTTACCTCATCTGATAACCATAGCGGTGATTTAATATTTTTAGATAAAAACTCACGATGCTTTTCTATTTCTTCTTGAGACAAAGTAAAATGTCTGGATTCTCTAAAAATTCTTTGAATCACGCCTGTATTATTTTGTACTTGTTTTTGTGTTTTAGTAGCACTTAAATCCATTGTCGGTTCTGCACCGCCTAAAAGTTCTAAATATACCTCTGCTAACAATTGAGCATCAAGAAGCGCACCGTGTAACGTTCTTGCCGAATTATCCACTCCAAATCTTTTACATAAAACATCAAGACTATTTCTTTGACCGGGAAATTTGCTTCTGGCAATCTCTAAAGTATCAATAACCCTATTCCACGGATACTCTTCATACCCTAACCTTTTAAGTTCATAATTAATAAATTTCATATCAAACGGTGCATTATGAGCAACCAAAACACCATCTTCACCCACAAAATCAATCCAATCTTGTGCCACGTCGGCAAATACCGGAAAATCTTTCAAATATTCTGTTGTCAAACCGTGAACCTTAACAACCTCTTCCGGTACCTCTCTCTCAGGGTTAATATATTGATGATATGTTTTTCCGGTCGGCACATGATTTATTAATTCCACAGCCCCAATTTCAACCAATCTATCACCGGTTAAAGGATCTAAACCTGTAGTTTCTGTATCAAAAACAATCTCTCTATTACCCAGCATTTTCCAATTCCCCTACAATCTTAATAACTTTACCTCTTAATTTATCAAAACTAACGCCGGTATCAATAATAAAATCCACTTTATCTTTTTTATCTTCTCTTGAAAGCTGAATATTATTTATTTTATCAAAAGCTTCTGCGGTAATGTTATCTCTCTTTATCACGCGTTGCTTTTGTGTTTCTTTATCTACATCAGCCAAAATTATATAATCAAAATATTTATCCCAACCCATTTCAAAAAGAAGGGCTACATCAACAAACACTAAACCATAGTTTTTGTTCCTTCTTATTATTTTTCTTAAATTCTGCCGCAAAATAGGATGAATAATAGCCTCTAACATTTTTAATTTCTGCGGATAGTCAAAAACTAATGTTCTTAGCTTTCTTTTATTAAAAACATCACTTTCAAAAACTTCCGGAAAAGATTTTCTTATAATTTCTAAAAATTCTTTTTTATAATAAAGATATTTCACCCATTTATCTATATCATAAACAAGATACCCTTGCGCTCTTAATATATTTGATATTGTTGTTTTACCGCAGCCGATAGACCCTGTTATTGCCACAAATTTCATTTTATCCTCTAAAAAATTTTTATTCACATCTTGAAGTCCTGTTGTGCATAAATATATCTCTTATAAAATTATTATCAAATTTATCACCATTTCCCAAAAAAGAAACAAAACTTATTAACATTTTTCTTTGATGATGTTCACAGCTGTTAATTTTGTTTATAACTGCTACTTATAAACATTATTTATTTTTAATCAAATTTTTGTTTTAAAAACAATTTTTTAGATTCGCACACAAGTTTTCTAACAACATACTAAATTTTGTGTAAAAATCTATGGATAAAATTTTATTCACAATATTAACAGCCTTTAACAAATAAAAACAAAAAAATTAATTAATAATTTAATGAAAAAGACCTGTGCAAAACATTTTTTTCAAAAAACCCCGTCTTTATATCTAATCAATAAAATAATTGACTCTTAAAAACTTTTAGCTATAAAAAGAATAACAAAAAAATTTAAATTTCACTAACCTATTTCAAGGTATTCCCATGCATTTAAAAGATTTAAAAGATAAATCCCCTAAAGAGCTTCTTAGTCAAGCTGAAGAATTAGGAGTTGAAGACGCCTCATCTATGCGTGTTCAAGACCTCGTTTTTGCAATTATGAAAAAAGTTGCAGATGATGACAACATTATTTATGGCGATGGTGTAATAGAGGTTATGCAAGATGGATTTGGATTCTTGCGTTCAGCTCAGTCAAACTACCTTGCTTCTGCTGATGATATTTATGTATCTCCTCAACAGGTCAAAAGATACGGCTTAAGAACCGGTGATACGGTAGAAGGTGAAATTCGCGCCCCAAAAGAAAATGAACGTTATTTTGCTTTGACTAAAATTAATACCATTAACTACGATGATCCGGAAAAATCTAAATTACGGGTTAATTTTGATAACTTAACCCCTCTTTATCCGACCGAGAAACTTAATTTTGATATTATCTGCGGAGATAAAGATTATACCACTCGGGTTATTGATTTAATTTCTCCTCAAGGTAAAGGACAGCGTGGTTTGATTGTGGCACCACCGAGAACCGGTAAAACGGTTATGTTACAAAATATAGCTCATGCGATTGCAACCAATCATCCGGAAATCTTTTTAATTGTTTTGTTGATTGATGAGCGTCCGGAAGAAGTGACAGATATGACACGCTCAGTTAAAGGTGAAGTTATATCCTCAACTTTTGATGAACCGGCATCTCGTCATGTTCAGGTTGCTGAAATGGTAATAGAAAAAGCGAAGCGTTTGGTTGAAAATAAAAAAGATGTCGTTATTTTACTCGATTCTATTACTCGTTTAGGTCGTGCATATAACACAGTTGTACCTTCATCCGGTAAAGTTTTAACCGGTGGTGTAGATGCTAATGCCCTTCAACGCCCGAAGCGCTTATTAGGTGCTGCACGTAATGTTGAAGAAGGCGGTTCTTTAACTATTATTGCAACAGCACTGATTGATACAGGCTCACGTATGGATGAAGTTATTTTTGAAGAATTTAAAGGTACAGGTAACTCTGAGATTATTTTGGATAGAAAATTAACCGATAAGCGTCTCTTCCCGACCATTGATGTAACGCGTTCCGGAACACGTAAAGAGGAGTTATTGGTTGATAAAGCAACGTTAAGTAAAATGTGGGTTCTCCGCCGTGTCTTGATGCAAATGGGTATGACCGATGGTATGGAATTCTTGCTTGAAAAGCTTCGTAATACCAAAGATAATCAAGATTTCTTTGATACAATGAATAGTTAGAAACAATGTATTTAAACAAAAAATCCGCTTGAGTCTAAACACTTTTAGCGGATTTTTGATTGCTTTTAAAATATTTTTACTTATTATCTAGCTCAACAATCATATTATGATTATATCATTAGAAAAAACTTCTTTGTATTAAGCAAAGAGTATATATTATTAATTAAAGCTAGCCGAGAGAACCTCGCTCGTTAAAGCCGAGACTAATCGCTTATGCGAAAATCTATTTTTTTAATTTACAAAGCATTGCGCCATTTTGGTGTAACCGCTAAAGAGATCGGCAAAATTGCTGACAGTTACAAAATCTGGATTAATAATCCGGTAGAAGATGTGCGAGATAAATATCGCATTGTATATTATTGTGATGGGGTATTATACGCCATGCCTTTGTTGATTTATGCTCTTAAAGATAAATTTATAGGCATAGAAATCAATGATGTGGTGTATTTTGCTTTCCAAAAATGTGTAAATAAGTCTCTGATTTCGAGTACTCTTGAGATGCCTTGGTATTTTATTTCCAATCTCAAATTAAGTGATGACGATTGGAAAGGAATACTTAACATAAGAGTTGAGCTCCCAACCAAAGAAGAAATTATTTCCATGGTTAAGACTATCAATGGTAAGGGGTGTGATGCTATGCATGATGATAGACATTTATATGATGAAGTGTCACATACTTGTCCCTCTTGGTGGATTCAAAACACAGAAAATTCACTTATTGATTCGGTTAATGGGTGTGGTTATGTGTATGAAGATGAAAGATCTTTTATTCAGCCGGTTACTCATCTGCGAGATGGTATAGATTTCAAAGGTAGAGTTAATTACTATGGTGTGCCGGACAAGAAAACCATAGAGATGTATCAGAAGTTGGTCTATCACAATTAATAACGAGAGTTAAAATGTAAAAGAATCTGCTTAAGACTAAAATCTTAAGCAGATTTTTATAATAAAAATTTTTTCACTTCTCTCATATCAAAGCAAATATTTTTAACTCCGGTTTGTTTAACGCGTTCTAGATATGTGTTGTTATGATACATTTCGCATCCTAAAAATGCAATAACATCCATACCGGCTCTTTGTGCAGCAGTAATACCGGCAACGGAATCTTCTATCACAATACAATCTTTTGGGAGTTCATTCATAGTCTTTGCCGCTAAAAGAAATAAATCCGGTTCAGGTTTACCGTTTTTAACCATATCTATGGTAAATAAATTGTCATCATTAAAATATTTATTCCAAAATCCGATAACTTCTAATTTAACAATTGTCTTGCTTTTAATTCCGCCGGTAGCGACACATTGCTTAGGTAACTTTTTGATAATTTCTTCAACATATGATATTACTTCTAAACCGTCACGCCGCATAATTGCCATATCTATTTCTAATTGTTCCTTCCAAAAGGCATCATCGGTTTTGTAACCCATGGTATCTAAAACCTGTCGTTTAGTTTTATCCCCTATTCCGCCAAGATATTTATTTGTTGTCTGAAAATCCCAATTAAGATGAAATAATTTATTAACGGCTTCTTGTCGATTTTTAATCCAAATTTTTTCACTATCAGCTATAACACCGTCAAAATCCCAAATAACCAAATTTTTCTTCATTTAATTATCCTTAAAAATCAATCTGTGTCTATTTTATCAAACAAGAGTTAAAAAAGCTTATATAATAAAACCTTTGACTAATTTAAATACATTTGCTAGAGAGATAAAAACGAGGTGTAAAATGGATAATAAAACAATATATGCTTTATCAACGGTTTATGGAAAATCAGGTGTTGCTGTGATACGTATATCAGGTAATGAGGTAAAAAATATTATCTCGCAAATTACCGATTTGGATATAAAAAAAATCAAGCCACGATACGCTTATTTTATTGATCTCAAAAATAATGTTACACGTGAAACAATAGATAAATGTCTGATTTTATATTTTAATGCACCGCATTCTTTTACCGGAGAAGATGTGTTAGAAATTCAATGCCATGGGTCAAAAGCTGTTTTAAACAGTGTATTTAAACTTTTATCCGGTTTTGAGAATGTCCGTTTAGCTGAGGCTGGAGAATTTTCCAAACGTGCTTTTCATAATAATAAAATGGATTTAACAGAAGCCGAGGGTTTGGCTGACCTGATTGATGCTGAAACCTCAGAACAGCAAAAATATGCTATTAAACAAATGAGTGGTAATTTAAAAAATCTATACTATTCATGGCGTGAAAGTTTAGTAAAAATTCTATCTTATCTTGAGGCATACATCGATTTCCCTGATGAAGAAATACCGGATAATTTATCTGAAAGTATTTTAAACACTGTATTTAAAGTGCGTGAAGAAATAGAGAAACATTTAGTGGGTAATAATGTAAATGAAAGACTCAAAAATGGTTTTAGAATTGTCGTGGCAGGTGCTGCTAATGCAGGTAAATCAAGCCTGATAAATGCACTTACTAAAAATAATACCATGATTGTTTCGGATATTGCCGGCACCACCCGTGATGCAGTAGATATCAGTTTAGATATCAAAGGATATCCTGTTATTATTACTGACACCGCCGGGATAAGAAATGCTGATAATGAAATAGAAAAGCAAGGTATAGAAATTGCATTAAATAAAATAAAAGAAGCTGATGCTGTATTAGCTTTGTATGATGCCTCAGAGGGGGATTTTGATAATACATTATTGCCGAATGATGTAGAAAAAGTTTTTTATGTAGCCAATAAAGCCGATAAATTATCGGAAGAACAAAAAGAAAGAATAAAACAAAGTAACCACATATTAATATCAGCAAAATATCAGAACGGTATTAATATTTTAGTAGATGAATTAATATCTTTTATTAAAGAAAAGTTCACCCCTTCCTCAGGAAATCTTATAACTCGTCAACGCTACCGAGAAGCACTTGAAGATTGTTTAGATAATTTGAATCGCTTTTCCTTAAATAAAGAAATAGAATTATCAGCAGAAGATATTCGTCTTGCTTGCCGCTCTCTTGGTTCAATAACCGGTCTTGTCAAAGTAGATGAAATTTTGGATAATATCTTTTCCAGTTTTTGTATTGGTAAATAATTTAAACGCTGTATTTAAATGTCAGTGTTTTTAGATGTTTCTTTATTAATTTGGTTTGGTGATTTGAGTTGGCTAAAATTTCTGGCAAACAAACGTTTGTATTGAGTTTGTTTCTTTTGGCCAAATAGTCTAAAATGTTACAGTATTTATAGAATTTTTGAGGCGTTGTATTGGCGGGGTTATTACCGATTCTTTTTAGTATAAAAAGTGCCGCATTGTAAAGATTATTAAAATGAGATTCGAAATTTTCTTTATCTGTAAGCAGTTTACATAAAAAAAGAAAAGAACTTTCGTTTATTTCTGTGTTATCATTGTAATCTATGATTTTAAACAGTGTATTTAAAAGGTTTTCACGAATATGCCTGTAAGAAAAAATGTTTTTTATTGTATGCCTGTAAAAGAGATAATGAAAAATTTTAAGACAATAAAGTTTATCCTCTAAATTGTTTTGCGAGAAACATAGCATATTAGCAAATAAACAATAGTAATCCTCTTTGCAGATGTTGCTGTTAGAAAGAGTTTGGATTAATAAATTTGATATCTTTTGCTTATTGATTTCGCAATTTGAATTTGTAGTAGATGCACTGTTTAATATTCTTCTTCTAAAATTTCTTAAACACGTTGCGTCACAAAAATAGGAAATCTGTAATAAATATGAGGTAGCGGAAGATATCTTCCATAAAATATCAGGATTAAAATAAATAAGTGCAATTATTTTATTACAAATAGCTATATAATTATCAATAGATATATCACCTGAAATGGTCAGATTAAGCAGCATATCAATCCAGCATAAGTAGGTATTCGGTTTGTTTTTTTCTTCCGGTAGATATTTTTTTGTTGCTAAATTGTGGCAAATTTCTTTTTTTAATAAAATTAATTCTTTCTTATGATCGGCATCGGAAATTTTGGTAATTAAATTACAAGCGATATGTAAAATCATAAAATCGAAGCTGATGTGCGTTGTTTCATGTGAAACATCTGATAATTTATTGCATAAGGATGAAATTTTTTGACAAGAAAGGCTATTATTAATTTTTTGAGAAGATAAGTTTGAAAACTTAACCAATTCATAGAGTGACCGGCCGGAAAAAATAGTAGCTGTTTTTTTTGTATTAAGGAACTTGGTAACAATATTTCTTAAATCGTTTATTGTTATACTTATAGCGCTTAAATTTAATATATTTTCATTTGAGGACAATATGGATATGTTCGTGAAGCGTTGCTGCGCTAATTGCTTATCAAACATTTTGAACAATTTTTTATCATGGGCAGAATAAAATAAATTTTTGAGCAATAATTCTTTTTCTGTATTTATAAACATTTTCCTATCGGACATTTTTGCCTCTTTTAACGGTTGTGTTTTTATTTTTATATAAACTAAAAGTTTTATTTGTCAATAAATTTAGTAAGAGATAATCCTTGAAATCTACAAAAAAACATGTAGAATAACGCGAAAACAAACACAAAAGAGGCTTATTTGATGAATAAATTTGATGTCATAGTTGTTGGTGGTGGTCATGCCGGGTGCGAAGCGGCAGCCGCAGCTGCCAGAACTGGTGCAAAAACAGCTTTAATCACTCACAAAATAAATACAATTGGTGAAATGTCCTGTAATCCGGCTATTGGTGGCTTGGGAAAAGGTCATTTGGTGCGTGAAATTGATGCGCTTGATGGTCTTATGGCAAGGGTTATTGATAAAGCTGGTATACAATTTAGAATGTTAAATGCCTCTAAAGGACCGGCTGTCCAAGGCCCGCGTGCTCAAGCTGATCGGGATTTGTATAAAAAATACATGCTGGAAGCACTTCAGGAACAAGATAATTTAATTATAATAGAAAAAGCTGTTGAAGGGTTGATTATCGACGATAAAGAAATCAAAGGTGTTGTTTCTGCTGAGGGAGAAAAATATTTTGCAAAGGCTGTTGTTTTAACGACAGGCACGTTTTTAAACGGCATAATGTTTACTGGCCATAAAACAACAATAGGTGGACGTGTTAATGACGTAAGTTGCAAGGGTATAACATCGTATTTAAAGGATGCCGGTCTATCTGTTGGTCGCTTGAAAACTGGAACCCCTGCCCGCTTGAATGGTAAGACAATTAAATGGGATATATTAGATGAACAAGAGGGGGATAAAAAACCTATACCATTTTCATTTTTAACAAAAGAATTGCCACAGCCTCAAATTAAGTGCTACATTACACACACCAACGAAACAACCCATAAAATCATTAGAGATAATTTTTCTAAATGCGCTCTGTTTTCAGGTTTGATTACCGGCGTTGGTCCGCGTTACTGCCCGAGTATTGAAGATAAGCTTGTTAAATTTGCCGATAAAACTAGTCATCAAATTTTTTTGGAGCCGGAAGGTTATGACACTGATGTTGTTTATCCGAACGGTATATCTACTTCTTTGCCGGCAGATGTTCAAGATGAATTTATTCATACAATAAAAGGTTTGGAAGATGTTGAGATTTTACGCTATGCATATGCTATTGAATATGATTTTGTGGATCCGCGAGAACTGAATCATTGTTTGGCAACCAAAAAAGTTAAAGGTTTATACCTTGCAGGACAAATAAACGGCACAACCGGATATGAGGAGGCCGCAGCTCAAGGTTGTCTTGCCGGTATTAATGCAGGACTGTATTCTCAAGATAAAGATGAATTTTATACCGACAGAAGTGAAAGCTATATTGGAGTAATGGTAGATGATTTAATTACTAAAGGGGTAGATGAACCATACCGTGTTTTCACGTCTCGGGCTGAATATCGTCTATCACTGCGCGCTGATAATGCTGATATGCGATTAACGGAAAGGGGATATAAAATCGGATGTGTATCTGAAAAAAGATACGGTGTATTTAAAGCTAAAAAGGAAGCAATAGAAAAATACAGCCAACTAACAAAAGATATTAAAATCAGTAAGATGGAGATAGAAGAGTATAATCTACCCCTTAAGAAAGATGGTCCGAAACATACTCTCTTTGAGTTGATGGGGAATAGTGATGTTTCACGTGAAACAATAGAAAAAATTATTCCGGAATTTGCAACGATAGATGATGCTGTTTATGAACAAATTGCAATAGAATCGAAATACTCGGGATATATGAAACGACAATCAATCGATATTGAAGTTTTCAAAAAAGATGAAATGGTAAAAATTTTTCCAGATATTGATTACGGTAAAATTGGTGGACTTTCGCGTGAAGTTGTTTCTAAGCTTGATAAAGCGCGTCCGTCAACTATTGGTGAAGCTTCTCGGATATCAGGTATTACACCAGCGGCAATTATCGCTATCCTAGGATATATGAAAAACGCAAAATAGTTTTGTTCATAACTTCGTTTATTTTATTCCAAATAAAAAAGAATAAAATATTATCATTCTCATGGAAAATTTGCTAGAGAAATATAATGTTTCACGTGAAACAACAGAAAAGTTAGTTACTTTTCAGAACATGGTTTTGGAATGGAACGAAAAGTTTAATCTGATTAGTAAATCATCGGTTGAGGATATCTGGGAGCGTCATGTTCTTGATTCAGCACAACTGATTCAGTATATAAAGAATGAAGATAAAACATTGTATGACTTCGGATCAGGGGCGGGCTTTCCGGCCGTTGTTTTAGCTATAATAAGTAGAGAGCTTTATCCTAATCTGAAAATTACACTGATAGAAAGTATCGGTAAAAAGGCAACATTCTTAAGCGAAGTCAATAAAAAGCTAAAACTTAATATGGTTGTATTGCCCGAGCGTATAGAAAAGTTGACTTTACCGAAAGCGGATATTATAACATCAAGAGCAATGGCTTCATTAGAAAAGTTATTACAATATGCCAAACCGTTTTGTAATAAAGAAACAAAACTTTTATTCCTAAAAGGTGAAAAGTGGCAAGAAGAAATAAAAACAGCAGAGCAAAAATGGACGTTTGAGCACCAATCATTTTCAAGTGAAACATCTGAAAAAGGTCGGGTCTTATTGATAAAAAATATTAGGAGAAATATAAATGGTTAAAATCATATCCGTAGCAAACCGCAAAGGCGGTGTAGGTAAAACAACAACAGCTATAAATATTGCTACTGCTATGGCGGCTATTGGTAAAAGAGTTTTAATTTTGGATATGGATCCACAGGGTAATGCGACAACTTCTTTAGGGATAAATAAAAATAAATGCCTGTTTTCTACCTATGATGTTATGATAAACAATTGCCGTCCCGAAGAAGCTATCATTAAAACAGATATTAAAAAATTTGATATTTTACCCTCTGCGCCGGCACTTGCAGCGGCAGAAATTGAACTAATAGACTTTAACAGACGGGAATATGTGTTAAAGTCGGCATTAAATAGTATCGGTTCAAAATATGATTATATTTTAATTGATTGTCCGCCGTCATTAAATCTGATAACAATTAATGCTCTTGTATCATCTGATTCGGTTATCGTTCCGCTACAAAGTGAGTTTTTAGCGCTTGAAGGGTTGACGGATTTAATCAAAAATATCAACACCATAAAAAAGAATTTTAATTCTAAGTTGAACATTCAGGGTATTGTTTTAACAATGTATGATAAGCGCAATAATTTAAGCCAAATGGTAGAAAATGATGTGCGTAAATATTTTGGCGCCAAAGTTTATAACACGGTTATTCCAAGAAGCGTCAGAATTTCTGAAGCGCCGTCGCATGGACAACCGATTTTAATTTATGATTTCAAAAGCACGGGAGCTAAAGCTTATTTAAATTTAGCTAAAGAAGTTTTAAAAAGAGAAAAGGAGATATAGTATGTCAAAGCATGGTTTAGGTCGCGGTTTAGAGGCTTTATTAGGTGATGATGGTCTGGAATTTTCCCTAGAAAACATCAATGCAGAAGGCTTTTCAAACACCGGAATAACAACTGTTAAAACAGAAAATTTATTACCAAGTCCATATCAACCGCGTAAAGAATTTAATCAAGAGGCGCTAAATGCTTTGGTGCAATCTGTTAAAGAAAAAGGTGTGCTTCAGCCTTTAATTGTTCGTAAAAACGGAGAAAAATATGAAATTATTGCCGGTGAACGACGTTGGCGTGCAGCAAAATTGGCCGGTATTGCAGAGGTTCCGGTTATAGAAAAAGAATTAACCAACCAAGAAGTTTTAGAAGTTGCTTTGGTTGAAAACTTGTTGCGTGAAAATCTTTCAGTAATAGAAGAGGCCGAGGGCTTTGATCGTTTAATTACGGAATTTGCACACACACATGAGGCTCTATCCAAAGTGGTTGGAAAATCACGCAGTTACATCACAAATGCAATCCGTTTGTTAAGTTTGCCGGAAAGTGTTAAAAATATGATAAAAGAAAACAAATTAACCGCAGGTCATGCAAGAACTCTGGTTGGTTTGGATAATGCTGAAATTATTGCACAAAAAATCGTGGATAAAGGTTTAACTGTCCGACAAACAGAAGACTTAGTAAATAACATTAAAAATAATCAAAATAAAACCATTGCTCCAAAAAAGAAAAAAGATCCGAATTTAAAAGAATTAGAAAAAGATTTAACCAAAAAAATCGGAATGAAAATAAAAATTAATGCCCAAACATCTGAAAAGGGAAAAATCAGTATTGAATACAAAAATCCTGCGGAGCTAAATTCTATTTTGGAATTATTAGATAGAAAATAAGTCTTATTATTCTATTTTATTCTAAAATAGCACAAAAACCTATTTTTTTACCCACAGAACAAAAGTTTTTGTTTTGTAGGTAATTTGTTATGAAAACAAAATTTAGGCACTGTACGATAAATTTTTGGTGTGTTTAGTAATGTGCTGATTTAATTTGATTTTTGTGATTTTAATCCTTTTTATTTAAACACCGTATTTAAAGATTAGTTTAAATTTCTCTATCAATTCATCTTTAGATAAAAGACATCCGCTTTCTAGCCATTCGTTTTTTAGAGCCTCCATATAAACACTGATAAATTTTTTTTCACCGCCGAGATTTATGAAATCTTGAGCAGTTAATGGAAAGATAGGTCTAGGTGTTAAAAGCAGTGTATTTAAAGTTTTTGATAGCTGCTCAATATTCTGATTGCCCAAATTGACCGTTAAAAATTTATCGATACAAATATTCCTGTCGTATTTATATAATGACTGATTGATTGCTTTTAAATCACTAAAATTTTCTTTATCTAGTTTGGCGTTGCATAAGGTTAATAGATGCTCTTTTTGTTCTTTTGTAAGCCTAAAAATACTGGACAGGCGGTTGGCGCGTGCAATGCTTGGCTTAAATAAGACATAGATTCTTCGGATTATACTTCTTTCAATATCCAAAGTTATGACAAGCTCTTCTAGTACTCTTAAGCCATCTAAATCTTTCGCTGGAGCTATCATGAAATCTAATACACCGTATTTAAACACAAGCTCTAAGGCTCTTGCAGCGTAGGGTGCCATAATAATCTTAAATAACTCTTCTTTTATTTTTTCTTGAGAAAGTTGCTGCAATAACTTTTTGTTTTCAATACAAGCTTTAAGGGATTTTTTATCAATCTTTTGCCCAAACATCGCACAAAATCTGAAAAAACGCATAATATGTATATAGTTGCGTTCAATAGCTTTTTGTGGATTTCCGATAAATTTAATTACACCCTTTTCAAGGTCTTTTATTCCGTCAAAGTAATCAAATACATTTCCTTTATCATCAGCATAAACAGCATTAATTGTTAAATCGCGCTGTGCGGCATCTGCTTTCCAGACATCCTTAATATTGTCTTCATCTAGTCCGAGCGTTGTAACTTTGAAAAAACTGTCATTGATAATCACACCTAACGAAAAAAACTTTAACCCGATTTTTATGCATTTTATGCCCTCATCATCACAAATATCGGCAAATTCTGTTGGGGATAGATCTGTCACAAGGTCAATATCAACGTGTTTATAGCCGGCAATCGTATCACGAACAAATCCGCCTACAAAGCGCAAAGTCCCACCATGATTTTCTATTATTTTAAAAAGATGCAAAAGATCTTCATTTACAAAGAGCTTTTGGGGTTTGATAAATTCCGGATAAAACATTTTTCTTTTCCTGTGGTTAAGTTATTTTTTAATATTTTATTATAAGAGTCTTAATTATGATATAATAAAATAACTTTATGGGAGCTTTTTTATGAAAAAATATATATTGGCATTTAGCTTGTTTTTCTCACTACCGGCAATGGCAAATACCGTGCCGACGGAGCTTGGAGAATTTAAGGATTGGACAGCCTATTTCTATAAAGAAGGCAAAAATACGGTATGCTATATGGCATCAACTCCTAAAAAAGATGAAGGTAATTATAAGACACGCGGAGATATATATGCAATTGTTACGCACCGCCCGGCAGACAAGAGCTATAATGTTGTTAATTTTGTTGCAGGCTACCCGTATAAAAAGGGCCAAAAGGTTGTGGTAAAAATAGGCACCACATCTTTTACTAATCTTTTTACCAACGGAGATAATGCTTGGGCACCGGATACCGCTACCGATAAAATGCTGGTTGAATCAATGAAACGCGGTGAAAGAATGATTGTCGAAGGCGTATCTGCTCGCGGGACAAAAACCAAAGATACATATTCTTTAGCCGGATTCTCTGGGGCATATAAAGCAATAAGCGAAAAGTGCAAATGATAAAAAAACAAGAATTAACTGAGCTTACAAAAGAAGAATTGGCTTCAGAACTACAGAATTTAGGAGAAAAGCCTTTTCGTGCTAAACAGCTCTGGCAATGGATATATTACCGAGGAATAACAGATTTTAATTTAATGAGTAATTTGTCTTTAGCTTTAAGACAAAAACTGATAGATAACTATACCATTACAAGACCAAAGGTTATAACAGAACAAGTATCAGTTGATAAAACACACAAGTGGTTGTTGGAATTTGCTGATGGTGAAAGGGTAGAAATGGTCTACATTCCGGAAAAGGATAGGGGGGCTGTTTGCATTTCAACTCAAGTTGGTTGTGCTATGGGGTGCAAATTTTGCCACACCGGCAGCCAACATTTTACCAGAAACTTAACCACAGGTGAAATTGTCGGACAATTTATGGTGGCTCGCGATGCCTATAAAGAATGGCCAAGCCCAACAGATGAAACAAGATATTTATCAAATATTGTTGTTATGGGTATGGGGGAACCCCTAAACAATTTGGATAACGTTGTTCGCGCCTTAAATATCTTAACCGATAGTGAGGGAATATCTATTTCGCGTCGTCGTATAACAATGTCTACATCAGGAATTGCCCCAAAAATCGTAGAGGCCTTACAAAGAACAGGTGTAAGGTTGGCTGTATCACTTCATGCACCAAATAATGCAATCCGCTCAAAAATTATGCCCATAAACGATAAATTTAAAATAGAAGATGTTATGAAAGCGTGTGCAGAATACCAACAAGGCGATCATAGCCGCTACATTACTTTTGAATATCTCTTGCTAAAAGGCATTAACGATAGCCAAGAAAACGCTAAAGAACTGATTAAGCTTTTGAAAAAATACAAATTACGGGCTTTATTTAATCTTATACCCTTTAATCCATGGCCTAATTGTATTTTTGAACCAAGCGAAAGAAAAACGGTTGAGGCGTTTTCTAAAACTTTAGAAGAAGCCGGTTTTGCCGCACCAATCAGGGTGGCTCGCGGACAAGATATTTTAGCCGCTTGCGGTCAATTAAAATCTAAAATGCCAAAAGCCTAATCTATTTTGCAAGAACCGTCTATTTGATGATCTAAGCGTTCTTCTTTTAGTCCAAAAGGATCTTGATGGATAAGCACTTGACTGTGCGGATAAATTGCTAAAATTTTGTGCTCTACTTCATCGGCAATTTTATGTGCCTTAAAAAGCGATAAATTTCCATCAATTTCTAGATGCATTTCAAAATAATAGGTATCACCCAAACTTCTGGTTCTAAAATCGTGCAATCCATGCACTCCTTTGCTTTTAAGCGCAATTTCTTCTACATTTTTTCTGATTTCAGAAGAAAGCTCTTTATCCGTTATCATCGCAATAGCCTCAAGAGTAAGTTGATAAGCATTATACAAAAGATAAACAGAAATAAACAAAGCTGCTATAATGTCAAAATAAACAAATCCCAAGAAATGAACGAACAACAAAGAAATAACAACCGCGGAATTGGTTAAAAAATCTATCGTGTAATGTGCTCTATCGGCCTTGATGGCAAGGGAATTAGTTTTATTTGCAACAAATGTCTGATAAGAAACCAATAACAATGTGGCAAAAATACTAAAAATCATAATAAAAATACCCAATGCCGTTTGCTCCAAAGCAATAGGCGAAATTAAACGTTTAATACCATCTATAACAACAAAAAACCCGGAAACACCGACAAAAGCAGCCTGCAAAAGAGCGCTTAATGCTTCCACCTTGCCATAACCATATCGATGACTGAAATTTGCCGGTTTGTTAGAAAAATAAATCGCAATAAAGGTGATTAAAGAAGCAAATAAATCTGTAATACTGTCAACAAATGAAGAAAAAACAGCAAGAGAATCTGTTTTAAGAAAAGCAAAAAACTTTAATAGCGATAACATAATCGCTAAAACCACACTGGCAACAACAGCAGATTGCTTGAGATAGTTATTTTTTTGAGATGATGTCATCTTTTAAGCTCTCCCATGCTTCTTGTGAAATTTCCAAATATTTATCTTTTACAAATTGAGCAAAAAACTCCAAATGCTCGCCATGAGGCTTAGTTACAAATTGATATTGAATATAAAATTTATTATTGTCTGTCTTATAAAACACAAGATTAATAAAATTATTGTTTTCAATATCAAGTTTTATCTCGCCAAGTCTTGTAGCTTTTATATCTGTTGATACACCGATAATATAAAGATTAAGTAGTTTTTTAACAAGGTTCATAACGCGTTTATTGTCTGTAATCCCGTTAAAACCGAGGAAGCGTCCATAGCGTAAATTCCATAAAGAAGAATAAGTCCATGCTTTAGGGTTTAGCGATAAATCAAAGAAATCAACCTCAGCCAACCAAACTTGGAACTGATTGTTAAGGCGAATAAACGAACCTTTTGAACCTCTGCCAATATCAATATTTTGCCATCCTATGTCAAAAGCTTCCAGAACATTTCCTTTTTCATCATATAAAGTAACCGAAGTCATTGGTGATTTCTTATCTTGAAGCGAAACAAAGCCAAAGTATTTCATATCTTCAACTCTATCGGATTTTTTTTCAGCAAAAGTCATATTGTGAATATTAGATAAGAATTTGCGGATTCGCTCCTGATAAACCGGCAAATCCAACTCATTTTCCAAAACCCATATATTTTTATCTGTATGCACAAAAGAAAGAGTATTTTGACTTCCTTTAAGTTCAATTTTCTGTATTTTATTAATTTTTTGGGCAAAATCAGCAAAAACAGGCTTATCCTCATATTGAATAATATTACTCTTATTGTCTACATAGATGGTCAAAAGAGCCACAGCAGCAATCAGTATAGTATATAGCATCAATATGCAGGTTTTTTTATTTACTGCAAAAATACGATTTAATGAGGATAAACGCGACTTCTTCTGATATAGACTAAATCCCCCGATAAATATCAAAAACAGCAATGCAACAAAATAGATATTAAAGAACTTAACCTTAACAATCAGATTGTTTATATCATTATTGGCATTTATTCTTAAATTGCTTAATTGCTGTCTTAAATCAGATAATTCATGGCGAATTTTACCGATAATGGCCAGTTCATCGGCGGTAAAAGTATCTCTTTGTTCAAAATTTCGTTTTGCCGTAATTTCGACAAGTTGCTGTTTAATCCCATCAATAGCATCAAAAATATCACTTTCTTTTAATTTGTATTTATATGTATTAAGTTTGCGCATCTTATCAATTTTATCAAGTTGTCTTATTTTTAATCCCTTACCGCGCAGGCTGATTAAATCATCATTGTCGGTTAAATAATCAAGAGCATTTAAAATAAAATTGGCACTATCAAAAAACGGCACATTATATGAAGCCTCTAAAAACTTCTTTTCCTTAGTCCAAAAATTATCATAAATAAAATCTGTATCGCCGACAGCAATTACATCAAAAGGCTGCGAAGCATTATTGCTTAAAAATTCTGCGGCCAGCACAAAAACCTGATTATTTGGCTTGAAATTTGCTAAAACTTCACGCGGATGAACATTTTGTTTTGCAAAAGCAGCAGACATCAGCATAGAATTAGGACTCGTTTTGATAAGAGGAAAGAAGGAAACGTAATTCTTTTTACCGTCCCTTTTAGGATAAACAACGGAAGCAGATGAAAAAAGAATATTATTGAGCTTATAGGTTATTCGATGATTTCTGTTAAAATCATTAAACGATGTTTTAAATTGTAATAAATCCTGAGTAAAAGATGGGTTTGTTTTGTAATTGATGGTTTCATCAACGGTTATGGAATTGTCAAAATCAGCAACAACATTCCCTCCCAAAAAGTCAATACCCCAAAAATCAAATAATTCACCCAAATCCGATGAGATAAAAGCGCCGTGTTCTGGTGAATAAATACGTGATGCATTATCTGCAACATCCAAGAGCAAAAGAACCTTTCTTTGTCTTTTGAGGGCTTTTATGATATCGTCACTTAAGGCATAAGGATGAATTAACATAAACGCATCAAAATCATCACTAAAATCTTCTGCCTTTTTAACTTCTTTAATGTCGTATAATTCGCTGATTTTATTCATTATTTCCCAACGATTAATCATTACATTACCTTGGCGAACATTTCCCATCACTGGAAGTGTGCTGTATAGCCCTATTTTTTTCTTTTTATGTTGCAATTTATAAATATTGGTTGTGAAGTCTTGTTCTAAGAAACCTAGCCTTTCTAAAGAAAAGAACGGGATAACAGATTTATTCATCAGATTATCGGAAAAGGTTATACCGAAAAGAGCATTCTGATTGATATCTATCAGTGGTATAGGCTGCAATCCATCCGCAATCGCGCGATCTTCTATCTTATCCAAAAATTGCGGTGTATAAATGCGATAGTCGAATTTACCGTTACTATAAGCTCGATATTGCTTGAGCATGAGCTTAATCTGGTCAAAAAGCACCAACAGCTCAGGATTTCTTTTTCCCAAAATCGGTGAATAATAAAGCTTTGCAACAATCGGCCTGTCTAGTTTACGCAAAATATCTTTAGTATTTTTGGTAAGGCTTAAATATTTTTCTTCGGTAAAATCATAACTAATTTGCCGCAAAACATTATTGGCAATGATATTTAATCCGAAAAAACAAATAAAAAATAGCAAAAAGACAATACCGCTTTGCTTGACATTAGAATTGGCGACAAGTCCGGAAGATCCTTTAGTTTTAAGGCTTATAACAGCAATTGTAATTAAATTAAAAAATACTATCAAAGAACCGAAGAATACAATATCGCGAAGCTCTATCAATCCTCGACTAAGTGTTGAGAAATGCGTTAAAAAGCTAAAAGAAACAATCGTATCAACAATCACATCACTAAATAATTCTCTTGCCCAAAACAGCACATACTCAAATCCGCTCCAAAAGAATAATAAATTAACAAAAACAGACAAGACCAGAGAAATGACCGCGTTTTTAGTCAAAGCAGACATTGTTTGAGAAATGGCAAGCATTGCGCCGCTCAAAACAAAACACCCCAAATAACTGACGAAAATAACCGTATTATCCGGTGAACCAAATATATTAACCGTTATCCAAAAAGGAAAGGTGAGAGTAATAGCAATGATGGCAAATAACCAAGAAGCCAAAAATTTACCCCAAACTAAACAGGGTAGGGATACCGGCGTCGTTAAAAGTAAAATAACGCTTTTGGAACGAAATTCCTCAGCCCAAGAACGCATGGCAATACCTGGAATAAATAACAAATAAATCCATGGTTGATAATCAAATAATCCCCATAAGTTTGCCGCATCGTTAACAAAGAAATGTCCGAAATAGATAGCGCAAGAACCGCTTAAGAGTAAAAAGCTGATAAGATAGACATAGGCCAAAGGAGAGCTAAAATAGCGTATCAATTCATATTTAATAACGGTTTTAATGCTGTTCATCTTATGCTCCTTTGTTTGTTAAAAACTTAAAAGCCTCAGCAAGCGTTTTTTTCTTAGCCTTGCTTAAAATATCTCCAAGTTCGCCATCTGCCACAACACGACCTTTGTTTATCAAAATAATTCTATTTGCCAGTGTTTCTGCCTCATCCAATAAGTGTGTGGATATAAGAATGGTTTTATCTTTACTCATCTCAGAAATAAGTTGGCGCATATGCTCTTTTTGGTTAGGATCTAAACCGTCAGTCGGTTCATCCAAAAGTAATATTGGTGGATTCCCGATAAGACTGGCAGCAAATCCAACGCGCCTTAAATATCCCTTAGATAACGTCTCAATACGCTGACTGGAAACATTTTCTATCTTAGCGACCTTTTTTATTCTCACTAATTCGTCTGCATAAATTTGTTTTTTATTCGAATTTTCATCATCGAGATTAAGTTTAAGCTCAATAAAGTACTTTAAAAATTGATTAACTGTCATATCAGCATACATCGGCGCACCTTCCGGTAAAAAACCAATGTCTTTTTTCGACAATAAATCTTTTTCGGCAACATTATTTCCATTAACAAAAACGCCACCAGAAGTTGGGCTTAAAAAACCGGCAATCATATTCATCAAAGTTGATTTTCCGGCACCGTTAGGACCAAGAAGTGCAATAATTTCCCCGATGTGAGTGCTAAACGAAACATTTTTTACAGCCTCTATGTTATCGTATGTTTTAACAATATTTTTGACTTCAATCGTTGATTTTGTTAAAGATTTACTAGACTTCATAAAGTTCACCTCCGCACATAGGTTCTAAAACGCCGGTTGTCGACGGGAATGTAATCGGTAGAGAATAAAGTGTTCTGGCGCTTAAAAAGGCATTAACTTCAGCATTAACCGTATCCGCAGGAATACCTTCTTCTTGACTGGTAACAACTTCTATGCTGGGAACACGTTGACGGATAAACCTGACTAAAGTCGGATTCTTGGAACCTTTACCGCAGATAACAATTTTTTTAGGCAATTCCGGTAGATATAAACAGATAGAATAGCAAACTGCCTCAGCCACAAAAGCAGTGGCTGTTGCAGCCCCATCTTCTAAGGATAATCCCTCTAAATGCTCCGCTTTATCAGCAAATATTCCCGTATACGCTGATTTTGGTGGGAACTTAGCAAAGAATTTATGATGCATTAAAGTGTTTACGATTTTTTCGTGTACTTTACCGGTAATTGCTAAACGTCCATTGTAATCGTTATCCATATTGGCGTGCTTTGCCGTCCAGTTATTGATAAAATTATCACCGGCACCGCAATCGAAACCGATTATTTCACCAAAAGAACCTATCCATGTAATACTTGCCTTGCCGCTGATATTAACATAAGCAATCGGCTTAACCTCATTGGCAGATATGGCATTAAAATAAGCAGAAGAAATAGGTGTTCCTTGTCCACCCGAACAAATATCGGCATTTCGAAAGTGCGTAACTGTTTTAATTCCTGTTTGTTCGGCAATATATCTGCCGTTACCAAGCTGATAGGTATAGCAAATATTGGGATTATGCAAAATGGTAATGCCTTCAACCCCTACAACATCAATCGGTTCACCGCAATCACGGGCAAATTCCTTTATAAGTTGCACATAAAACTCAGATACAGCCATATCGACGGCGCGTAATTTTTGTTCATTGTCATCAATATCGCGCTTTAACCCCAAAACAGCACGAATTTTTTCTTTCATTTCGTCAGGGTAGGGGACAAGGCGTGACATTTTCCTGTCTAATATGTCCAAGCCATCTGTGCGAACAAGCGAAAGCTCCACACCACCAAAGGTAGAAGTTCCCATTAAACCCAAACAGTTTAGCCCTTTAATTATCATTAAAAAACACTCTTATCCTAGTTGCAATAATAAATTATTATGCTAGAATGCCTTAAAATTTAGTTAGGGGAAAGTAAAAATGACAACTTTTAAATCAGAATTTTTAAATATTATGCAGGAACGCGGTTTTTATAACCAATGCACCAACGAGCAAGGCTTTGATGAATATCTTTTTGATTGTGAAAAAAGAGGTGTTCCGGCTGTTGGATATTTGGGTTCTGATCCGACCGGTGATAGTTTGCACGTTGGGCATATTGTGCCGTTAATGATGCTGCGCTGGTTTCAAAAGTGTGGACATAAACCTTTAACCCTTGTCGGCGGGGCAACCGCACGTATTGGTGACCCTTCCGGTAAAGATAAGCTCCGTCCGTTTTTAGATGAAGCAACTTTGCAGAACAATGTTAAAGGCTTAAAAAAATCATTTATGAAATTCCTAAAATTTGGTGACGGTAAAACTGATGCCGAAATGGTAGATAACTATGATTGGTTTAAGGACATCAATTACTTGGAATTTTTGCGGGATATCGGTACTTGCTATTCGGTTAATCGTATGCTGACCATGGATAGCGTTAAGAGCCGTTTGGAACGCGAACAACCGATGTCTTTCTTAGAATTTAATTACATGCTATTGCAAGGTTATGATTTTTGCGTGCTATTGCAAAAATATGGATGTCGCGCGCAGATTGCCGGTGCTGACCAATGGGGGAACATCACCTCAGGGACAGAACTTGGACGTCGTCGTTATGATACGGAATTATTTGGTTTTACCAGCCCGATTATTACCGATTCTGCGGGCAAAAAAATGGGCAAATCCGAAGGTAATGCCGTTTGGATTAATGATGAAAAACTTTCATCATACGATTACTTTCAATACTTCCGTAATATCGGTGATGCCGAAGTCGGCAAATGTTTGCGTATATTTACGGATTTGCCGATGGATGAAGTTAAAAGGTTAGAAGCGCTTCAAGATAAAGAAATCAATGAAGCTAAGAAGATTTTGGCTTTTGAAGCAACCAAGATTTGCCGTGGAGAACAAGAGGCAACAGCCGCTCTTAAAACTGCAACAGAAATGTTTGAACAAGGTATTGCCGGCGGAGAACTACCATTTGTAACCGTTGATAAAAGTGAAATTGGTGTTTTAGATGCTTTTATGGAGCTTGGATTCGTTTCAAGCAAAGGCGAGGCGCGCCGCTTGATTAAACAAGCCGGCTTAAAGTTAAATGATAAAGTCGTTACCGATGAAAATTATATCATCAGTGCAAAAGATGTTGAAAACGGCAATATCAAACTTTCTCAAGGCAAAAAGAAACACGGTTTGCTCATCTTAAAATAAGGTAGATTATTTTATTATTTCAGCAATTTTTCTTGTCATTTTAACGGCGCCGTTAAAATTAAGATGGTCGCTATCAGCTAAATCGTCATCATTAAAATCATCATTAAAATTATAAAACGACACATTATTTTGTTGTGCAATATCTCTTATCCATTTTAAGACATCAGTTCCTTTGCTCAATTCTGCAATAACTTGCTTATAGTCACTGCGTTCCGGTGAATTAATAAGATAAAGTTTTTGATAATGTTCTTTTGCCCAATCACAAATTTTTTGTAACCAAATTATTTCGCTTTTGTAGTTATCATAAATCTTGAAATGATGTGCCGCGCGCTCTTTATCTTTTTCATGCATAGGGGATACATCTATACCGGCAAAGTTATATCCTTGGCAATAAAAGCGCTCCCTACCTTTCTTTTCCACTCTAACTTTCTCTTCTCTACCATTACCGTTGCCTAATAAATGCGCTAAAGCACGAGCTGTTAAATCATAATTATGCTCTTTATTTAAACTGTAATCATACTCTATTCCGAGGAGTTTATCTAAAGCCTGACACCATTTTGCCCCACTACCTCTGATTTCAGAATAGCCACATTGATAAAAAGAAACAAAACAAACTACTTTTTTGAGTTTAGGACACTTTTCGGTAGCAATTTGCAGAGTTTTATATATTTCATATAACCCATTAGCCGTTAGGGCATAATTATAAGCACTTTCACCAATTAAAAAAGGAAGCGCGCCAAACTCCGCATGGCTGTCGCCGATAAATAAGGTATCTATCTTGTCAGCATAGACTAATAACCCCTGATATTTTTTTTGCACTGTTTTGATAAAGTGAACCAAATCATCAGAAACATTACCAAAACGCATATTAATATCTTGTCTTTTTAATCGCCTTTTTTCTTTATTAGGGATATAAAAAGTGCAAAATTTAGCTACAACTTTAGATAATTTAGGGTTTAGCAACATATATTATCTCCGTTATTGGCGTTTTTTGATAAATTTAGCCGGATTCCCTGCCCAAACTTCATTTGCGGGAACATCACACATAACAACCGAGCCGCAACCGATAACGGCATTTTTTCCGATATGGATTTTGCCAACCAAAACAGAATTGGCATAAACCGTAACATTATCTTCCAAAGTCGGCAAATTTAACGGATTCTCATCGGATTTACCGCCAATAGTAACATTCTGAAAAATACGACAATTATTACCGATTTTTGCCTGATTTGAAATAACAATTCCTAAAGGGTGGATAAATTGAACGTTTTTCTCTCTGATGAGCATTTTTGCAAATTCCAAAGGAATATCACAATTTCGCTTAACTCCTTTTAGTTTATCAGCCCAATAAGTTAAAACTTTATGACCGGCAATATAAATATCTCTCTTGCCGTTAGGAAAACGCTTCTTCTCAAAAAATTTCATATTAACCATCCTGTTTAATTAAGCCGATACGACATCATACTAAAATCAGAACGATTGTCAAATATCTTTTTGCTTTGCCAAAACCTCTTTAATTTTTATTATAAAGTCTTTTGTTTTTGCATAGTTGTTTGCTTGGTTCAAGGTTGCGTTATAGCTTATGGCATGTCTTCGCCAATAGGTAAGAGACTGAGAAATATAATATAATGGATATTTGGCAAAAATTTGCTGATATAAATACAAATCTAAGAATGCCGGAATTGGTGTATTAAAATCAAGTTTTTTTAATATACTACTTTTTATCGTTACCGCAGAAAATGTCGGAATGTGATTAAATAAAGCTTCTGAAAACAAAATGTCATTTTTTTCATTAAGAGTATGATTTATATATGTAACATAAGGTTTGGCAAAAGACACTTCAGTAAAATCATCACCAAACGGAATAACATTATTACTGATAATCACTGCATCCGGATGTTTGTTTATCATTTTAACTTTTATTAAGAGGTTATTTGGCGTCCAATAATCATCGCTTTCTAAAACAGAAATATATCCCCCTTTTGCTTTTTCTACACCGAGCTTAAAGCTTGCCGGAAGTCCCTTGTTTATACCGCCTTCATGCTGATATAGATGAAAATTTTTATATTTATTTACATATTCTTTAATAACATTAACAGAATTATCCGTTGACCCGTCATCAACAATAATAACTTCATAGTTTTTGTATCTTTGCGCTAAAATAGAATCCAATGTTTGTCTGATATATTTTTCGTAATTATAACTCGTAACCAAAACAGAAATAAAAGGTCTTTTTGCAAACAAAGATAGACCTGACTTGCTTAAAACATAACGATTAACATAAGCGCCAATAACAACCGCAAACCCGAAAATCAAAGAAAGCAGATACAAAAAATAACTTCGCTTCATATAACCTCTTAATTTTTTGTTGTTGCATCAATTAAGCGGTTAAGACTGTTTGTTTCTTTGTTATCATACCCTTTTTCATCTTTTTTTTCAGTCTTGGGCTTTTCTTCTTGTTTTTTTATCTCCGGTTTAACTAACATTTCAAAAACTTTATCCATTTGTTCTTGATCCAGTTTATTTGGCAAAATATCGTTTGTTTCGCTTTTATCAGTTGGTTTTGCCTCTTTATTTTCTTTAGTTTTTTCTTCTTTCGTCTCCTTCTTCGCGGTTTCTTTTTCTTTTGTCAGTTCATTTAGCTTTTCTTTAAGCATTTTTTCTGGCAAAACTTCTTCTATAAGACCGGAGCTTGTTTGAGCAGCAATAAAAAATTTAGATTCTTTAACCGGCCCTTTTTCTATTTCTTCAGGCAAAACAACCTTAACAATTAAAAAACAAAAACCCAGAATAAGTAATGCACGTAATAAGCCAAATCCGACCCCGAAAACTCTATCCGTAAAACTAAGCGAACTGGCACGAACTTTAGTGATAAATTTATCGGTAAACAATATCCATAATGTATAAAATACCGCAGTTATGATCAAAAATATAGCTAAATCGGCTAAATATTTATTTGCCACATAGTTATTCATCCATGGACGCATAAGAGGCAAAAAATAAATATTTACCACAAAAAATAGAACTAACCCTATGGTCGAAAGCAATTCTTTGGTAAACCCCTGTATAAAGCCAACAAACAACGAAATGGCAAAACAAATCAAGATAATAACATCCAAATTACTTAATTGCTCCATTCTATTTTTCCCCTAACTAAATCTTGAAATTAAACGCTGAACATTACCAATTTCATGGTAAGTCATATCTGAAATGAGTTTTGTTTTTTTATCTTTACTAAAAGATATAGGAATAATTGCATTATTAAATCCTAATTTTTGTGCTTCTTTCAGGCGCAGATTAGGCTGGCTGACTGCACGGATTTCTCCGGATAAACCAATTTCTCCGAAAACAACCATATCTGCCGGTAGAGGCTTGTTGGTCATAGATGATATGACCGCCATAGCAACGGCTAAATCTGCTGCTGGTTCAGAAATCTTTAATCCGCCGGCAATATTTAAATAAACATCGTGCGTGCTGAAATTCATACCGCAACGAGCCTCTAATACAGCCAAAATCATAGCCAAACGATTAGAGTCCCATCCGACAACGGCACGTTTTGCGCCACCATAACTACTATTGCCGACAAGTGCTTGTATCTCAACCAATAAAGGACGCGAACCTTCAATACCGGCAAATACGCAAGAACCGGAAACACAGCCTTGCCGTTCTGCCAAAAATAAAGCGGACGGATTTTCCACTTCAACCAAACCGGTATCTTGCATTTCAAATACACCGATTTCATCTGTTGCACCGTAGCGATTTTTTACTGCACGCAAAATACGGAAATGATGTCCCCTGTCTCCCTCAAAATAAAGCACAGTATCAACCATATGCTCTAAAACGCGCGGTCCGGCAATTGCACCTTGTTTGGTTACATGGCCGACAAGAAACAGTATAAAACCCTTTCTTTTAGCGATTTTTATAAGTTCATAAGCAGTAGCTCTGACCTGAGCAACACTTCCAGGTGTAGATTCTACATCCTCTAAATACATTGTTTGAATAGAATCAATAATAACCAAAGCCGGATTTTCTTTTTCAAGAGTGGTGATAATATCTTTAACACTGGTGGTGCTGGCAAGTCTGACCGGTGAATTAGCTAATCCTAAACGTTGGGCACGGATTCGAACTTGATCAATAGCTTCTTCTCCGGAAATATAAAAACAACTGTCGTTAGGTAATTGATTAGCCATACCGGCGCATATCTGTAATAACAACGTAGATTTACCTATGCCGGGGTCACCCCCCACCAAAATAACCGAACCGGGAACAAGTCCCCCACCGGAAACCCGATTAATTTCAGAAAGATTGGTTATAAGACGCTTATAAGTCTGACTTTCACCATTAAGCGAAACAAAATCAATAACATTACCTTTGCGTTTTGAATTTATATTAGAAAACTCATCAGTTGGCTTTTTTTCTTCAACAATAGTATTCCATTCACCGCAACCATCGCATTTTCCCTGCCATTTAGGATAAACAGCCCCGCAAGTTTGGCAAACATAATCTATTGTTGATTTCTTAGCCATTGTTATTTCTCCACTTTTATTGGACCTCTGGCAGATCCCTCAATAAATTGCCGAACGTAAGGATTGTCTGTCTTGTCTAATTCTTTAACTGTGCCATACCAGATAATCTTGCCCTGATAAAGCATTGCGATTTTATCGGCAATTTTGCGCGCGGATGCCATGTCATGTGTGATTGTTAGGGTTGTAGCACCTAAATCTTTTGCCGATTCTATAATCAAATCATTGATAACGTCAGCCATAATTGGGTCAAGACCGGTTGTAGGTTCATCAAAAAAGATGATTTCAGGTTTGGTAATAACAGCTCGCGCTAAGCCAACGCGTTTTTGCATACCGCCGGAAAGCTCAGATGGATATAAATCAGCAATATCTTCTCCAAGTCCGACTTGACGAAGCACTTTTATTGCCACAATCCGCGCTTCTTTTCGACTGAAACCTCTGTTTTGCAACAAATCAAAAGCCACATTTTCCCAAACCATAAGACTGTCAAACAAGGCACCGCCTTGGAATAGCATCCCCATTTTACTATGCATTTTTTCAATAATTTCAGGATGGTCGTTGATAATTTCAATATCATCAATCTTAATAGAACCGAAATCAGGAGTAAGTAACCCTTGAATGCATTTGATTAAAACCGATTTTCCTGTGCCTGAACCACCGATTACGACCAATGATTCGCCCTTATACAAGTCCAAATCAACACCATTTAAAACTTGTTTTTTTCCAAAAGCTTTGGATAGATTTCTGATACTTATTTTAATTTCTTTTGTCATACTTCCCCCACTTATCTGGAAAAGAACAATTCTGTAATAAGGTAATTAAAAATCAAAATCAGGATTGATGACGAAACAACAGCGTTTGTTGTAGCATTACCAACACCTTGTGCGCCACCTTTTGATTTATACCCATGGTAACATCCCATCATAGAGATAATAAATCCAAACACAGCAGCCTTAACCAAACCGGAAACAATACCAATAACCTGTAAATCATCAAAAGTTGCAGTAACATAATTTGCCGGATTAAAACCTAATTTATAAACTCCGACAATATAGCCACCGAAAATACCGATAATATCGCCGATAAGCACTAATAGCGGTAAAACAAAAAGTCCCGCCCATAAACGAGGCGAAACAAGATATTTAAAAGGATTCGTAGAAAGCGTAACAAGGGCATCAATTTGCTCGGTTACGCGCATCGTTCCTATTTCAGCCGCCATAGCAGCACCAATTCGCCCTGCAACCATCAAAGCAGAAAGCACCGGTGCTAATTCACGCGTAACTGAAATTAAAACCACGGAGGCAATTACATTTTCTGCCTTAAAACCGGAAAAACCGGAATATGTTTGAAGAGCAATAACCATACCGGCAAATAATGTTGTTAACCCCACAACCGGTAAAGAATAAAAACCGATATCAATTACTTGCTTGATAAACAGCTTGAAATAAAACGGAGGAACAAAACAATGATAAATTGCTTTGACTAAAAAGGATGTTAAATCTCCTAAAGAAAAAAGAAATTTAACCAGAGGCTTACCTAGTGCTCTTAAAAAAGTTTCTATAAAACGTGTCATACTAATCTATACTCCAATAAACGTATAGCCATATTATTAGCTTAAACTAACTTATTTTGCCACAAATTTTTAATATAATTTTATAAATTGTAGAACAATCAAAAGGATAAAGCTTTATTTTGGCAACAGATATCCCCAAAAAATCTATAAAATCCGGTCGTGGTAATCTTTCGATTTCAGTTCTATTTAGGCACAATTCTACACAAAGTGAAATTTTTTCCTTCTTTTTTGCTGCAAATTCAGCAATACCGATATTTCGAACTTCCAATTTATTAGCTAAAGTTTCAGGCGCATATCCCCAAAGAATATCTTTCTTTCTCTCTAAAATGACACGGTCATCAGCAACAAGCTTTGCTCCTTTTTCCATAATCAGTCTTAAAGCTAAATCAGATTTACCAACACCGGATTCTCCAATAAATAAAATACCCTTGTTTTGATAACTGACTAATGTTGCATGGATATTAAGCAAGACCGGCATCCTTTAATCTGTTATATTTTTCAATATTATTAGTCTCAATATCAAAAAGCCGTTCTGTGCCATTAACAAATATTGTAATTTTCCAAATATCTTTTGGTAATAACGGTAAAATTTTTTCCGGCCACTCTACCAAGCTGACTGCGCCGTAAAAAGCCTCTTCGACATCTAATTCATACGCCTCATCGGGAGACTTCAGACGATACATATCATAATGATAAATCTCAAAATTTTGAGCCTCGTATGTTTGTAACAATGTAAAAGTTGGACTGGGAACATCCGTTACATCGGTTAATTTTTGAATAAAATAACGTGAAAAAACACTTTTGCCGGCACCTAATGTCCCAAAAAGCGCAAAAACATCACCTTTTTTTGCTATTATTGCAAATTGTTCAGCCAAAAGCTTGGTTTGTTGCTCTGTTTTGCAGAGTATTTGAATGTTATGTTGCATCACTTAAACCATGATCCGAAATTAAAGAGACCACCGTCTTTAGAAGATCTTCTTCGTTGGATTTTGAAATTGTTTCTGCTCCGTTTAATATCACGCCAATCCTCAGGGTTATAAAAAGAACCTTGCCATAATCCGGATGATTGGCTCTGAGCCTTTGCTTGATAAGGCTCATAAATGTGCGTTTCGCGGGTATTGGCTATTCCCCATCCGGCACCAACCAAACCGGCACCGATGTCATATTCGCCCCAAACACAAGTTGCCAAATCTTGACCTTGTGGTTCTACCTTTAATAAATAGCAGTCTATCGGATTTTTATCTATCCAACCGCGAACCCAAGAGGCAGCTTCTTCCCCACAATTATAAGAACTGCCTGTTGCGCTGGAACAAATTTGATCATTATCAGGGGCATCTACACCGAACAATCTTACGTATCTGCCACCGATATAAAACACATGAGCATGAATAACTGTAGCACTTCCGCTAACTCTGGGATAAGATGATAATTTAAAACCGGTTGATTTCCGTTTACGTTTCATTTTTTGCGGAAGAACTTTATGTTCAGTCTGTTCAACACTTGCAGAAGGGGCTTCTGCTACAATAGAAGTTGAGGTTGTAGCAATATCTTCTTCAGATGAAGTATTGTTTATTTTAGAAGAAAAAAGTGCATAAGCTAAAGCAATGGCAATAAGTGTTATCCAAAAACTGTAACAAGGCAAAGTTTGTTTGATAGCAACATGACCAAGGGTGGCACCACCAATCAAAAAAATGCCGCTGATAATCATTTTGCTTAAATGTGGGCTATTTAAAAGCATACCACCACAAGCCAAAAGAACTAAGGCAACTAGTCCGCAAAAAAATCTTTTTAAGAGCATAGACACTCCATTAGTTTGTTACTACATATTCAATACAATGCCGTTTAATCGTAAAGATTTGGTAAAACTGCATTATTTTTTTCTGCTTGTTTGCATTTAAGTTTATCAATCTTTTTCAAAATTTCAATAAATTTAACACCATCAAATAAATCTTCACTGTTTGAATACAAGATTTTATTTAATAGAGAAAGTTGTTCAGAAAAATCAGTATTTTGCACACATTTAGATACATCATTAAAATTTTGAATAGACATTTGTCCGAATTTGTGTTGCGCCCAAATAAGCAAATTTTCTTTAGCCCTTTTATAATCATGTTTTTTTATGGCTCGGATAATTTCATTGCGCAGTTTGTTTTTTCTACACTGCTTCAAAGATATAATAGCAATAAAGACCAATATTCCTAATAAAAAGAGAAGAGGGGTAATCGCTTTTTCTGCAATGCCTAAATTGGCTAAAGATGATTTTAATGAGCTTAAATCTTGAGCCAAGTCAGAATGGTCGTGTGTATCTGGCGATAAAGGATTATTTTCTTTATTATCAAGAGGTTCTGTATCTTTTGAATAAACATTTTGTTTGGCAACTAACTCTTTCTCACTTGGTAATATATCAATTACTTCTTGAGGAATAGACGTTATTTGTAATTTTTGTGTATCTACATTAAACCATTGCATTTTAAGCGGTGGAATAGTTAATCTGCCGGATTTTTGAGGGATATAGACATTGTTAAAAATTGCGGTGGTAACAATTTTTCCATTGATAATTTGCTCAGAAACGGTTGGGTTTTCTGGATATTGCTTAAATCCGTCAGCTTCTGGAAAAGTTATTTTAGGAAGCATGCTTTCTGTCATACCGGTAGCCTTAAGAGTTATTGTGCGTGTAATAGCTTCATCTGTCTTAAATTTAGACTTTTCATCCCATTTAGCCGATAATTCCAAATTATTTAAAGGCATCCATGATGCACTTAAGGAGTTTGCAGGAATCGGACGAACATCAATGGTCTGTGCTTTTGTTTTCATCCGAACCGGCACCTGTTGCCCGAATACATTATGGAAATTAACACCGAAAAAGCTGATGTCATCATCAAAATTTGGAAAATCAAAAGTAGCATCTTTAACATAAAAACCTTCAAAAGAAACCTGCGGAACTTCTAGCGTACCACCCTTCTGAGGAAATGCAGCAAAAGCATATGTTTCAATATTCATTCGTTTATGATTGATTGTTTCCTGCCGAACAATCGGTTTATCAGTTAAAGGAACAATAATCCAGTCTTTTTGTGCATCAGCACTGATGGTAGGTGCGCCGTTTTGTAAACCGATGCTGTCATATATATGCACAAAAAAATTAACTTGTTGTTGCACATAGGGGTGTTTTACATCAAATTCCTGTTTAATTTCAAAATAAGGCGCATTTGTATTTTCTCGGCTATCTGGAACATAAGCGACATCGGTCATCTCTTTAACTTCAATATCAACGCTGTTAGAATACAAATTATCCAATTTTATAGCGGGAATATTTATTTTTCCTTTGTGTAAAGGCCTTAACCCGAAAGACCATTTTTTTATTTGAGAAGCGGCACCGTTAACAAAACTAAACTGCTGAGATGTTGAAGTAGATACAATATTAAAATCTTTACTTAATTTGCTTAAATCCGGTTGGTTGTTGCTGTCGCCGTCATACTCAAGGGTAAGCGTTAGTGTGTCACCTTCAACCAATACTTTTTTATCAACAGAAAGGTTAAGTTCTTTAGCTTGAACATAAAATGTCATTAGGAAAAAAAACAAACTTAAAAAATATACCTTAATTTTCATTTCTATACCTACCTTTTAAATGTTCCTTTTTTATAAATTCTCTAAGCAAGCCGCCGACATCTTCGGGAATTTCCCTATATTTACGACGCACAGCTAAAACTTTATCATCATATTGAGTGTCTTCGTTTCCTTGTTTAGCGTTCATTAAGCCGACATCCTGATCCTCAGTTTGATCTTCGGTGCCATTGTTATTCTCTCCATTCTCATTTTGTGATTTATTTTCGTCACCATTGTCATTATCAGCTTCTGTCGGGGTATCATTATTCTCATCCGGCTTATTATCACTTTTTTGAGAAGATGGATTGTTGGCATTATCTTGATTTTCAGAAGAACCATTTGAACCGGAAGAATTATTTTCATCTTGTTGTTTTTGATTGTTTTCTTGTTGGCTATTTGGGCTACCATTGGCTTGAGACTGATTTTCTTTATTTTCTTCGCCTTGCTCTTTTTGCTCATCACTTTGCTGTTGATTATCGGAATTGTTTTGCTGGTCATTTTGTTTTTGTTGATTTTGTTCCCCTTGTTGCTGTTGTTCTTGTTCTGAATTATCATGATTCTGTTGATCATCATTATTCTGATTAGAACTTTGATTTTGATCTTGTTGTTCCTCTTTGTTTTGCTGATTATTTTGATTATCTTGCTGTTGATTTTGACAATTCAATAATTCCGGTTTTTCTTTTGCTTTAATAAAAAGCTCCTCTAATACTTGCTTGTTGTAGGCTGCATCTTCATTATTCGGGTTTTGTTTCAAAACCTCATTAAAAGCGCTCAAAGCCTTATCATATTTGCATAATTTAGTTAATACCACGCCGGAATTATAAATAGATGTTTCATTTTGCTCTTTAGAGAACTCTTGCAAAGCTTCTTCATTTTTTTCTAGCTTATACAAAGAAATACCTCGCCAAACACTATCCTTAAATTTTTCTAAAGCTGCTTCATACAGCTCTTCATTAAAAAGCCTAAAACCTTCTTGGTTGTCGTTTAATAAAAAACCTGCGTTTGCTTGTCCGGCAAAGCAACAACAAAAGATTAAAATAAGTAATCCGCGTCTAAAAAACGGCAACATACACAAAAGAGATATAAACACAAGATAATACCCATAGTCCAAATAATTTGACCTCAAATTCTGACTTAATGTCATTTTATCTTTATCTTCAATACGCAGCTTATCCAATATTATTTGCATATTACCGTCTTTTACCTTAAAATACACACCATTACCCTTTTCGGCAAGCATTTGTAATTTTTCATTACCGGAATAAGAAGTATCTGCAATGTTTATCGTATAATTCATTTGCTCGGCTTCTTTGATTTTATCTAAAGCGAGGTCTAATCTTTGTCCGACATCAGAAGCGAAAATAACAATGTTCCCTTTTGCATAGCCTGCGGCCTTAAATCTTTCTAAAGCAAGTGCAATAGCTCTATCTAATCTATCGCCATTATCAGGAACAATGTTTGGCACAATTTGCGGTAATAAACTTTTTATTATCTGCACATCTTCGGTAAGAGGGGTAATGATATATGGTTCTTGTGAGTAAACCTCTAAACCGAATTGTCCTTCTGGTATGTTCTCGGTTATGTCGGAAATCATAAATTTAGCACGTTCCAACCGCGATGGCGTAACATCGGTGAGTTGCATATCTTTTGCTAAGCTCAAAATAATCATTGTCGGATTCTCAACTTCAAATGTTGGAATCTCTACTTTTTTCCAAGCAGGGCCGGCAGCCGCTAGAATCATTGCGATAAGTCCGGTATAGATATATTTTTTAACAGAGATCTTTTTAAGTGTCTTATCCGCAACAAGCAAAAAATCTAAAAGGTTCTTATCGCAAACATTTTCCCACGATGAGCCACGGCTGCTCAAGCTTAAATGCTTAAATAGCAAGCCAATAGGAATAACTAAAAATAGTAACATCCAAGGACGTAAAAAATGAAAATTTTGCAAAAACTCAATCATTTAAAGCTCTCCTTGGTAAAAACAACAAACCGAGCAACAAAAACAGTGCAATCATCAGAGGTATATAAAATAATTCTCGTATCTCTTGCACAACATTAGATTGACTGCTTTGCGGTTCCAAATCATCAATACGTTGATAAACTTGAGCTAATGTATTTAAGTCTTTAGCTTGGAAATAGTTTCCTCTTGTTCTTTTAGCCAATTCCTTTAGGCTTGCCTCATCAAATTCATTATTACGCAAACTAAATAACGAGCTAATGAAGTTTCCACCTCCACCAACACCTATTGTATAAACCTTTATACCTTCTTTTTCAGCTAAATCAATTGCTTCAGCCATACTAAGAGAGCCATCATTGTTTTCGCCGTCTGTTAGCAATATGATCACCTTATTATCTTTATTTTCCTCAGATTGGAGATTTTTTAAGGCTGTTCCCAGTGCATCTCCGATAGATGTTGAGTTTCCTGCCATACCGGCATCAGTATTAAGCAAAATCTCTTTAACCGCCTGCTTATCAAACGTTAAAGGAGATTGCAAATAAGCAAGTGTACCAAATAAAACTAGTCCGACACGATCTTCTGTTCTCTTCTCTATAAAGGCGCTGACAACAGCTTTAACTGCAGACATTCTATCAATTTTATGTCCTTGAGCATAAAAATCAGGTTGAAGCATAGAGTTTGATATATCAATAACGAGCATTATATCTCTGTTTTCAGCCTTTAAGCGATGCGGTTCGCCGGCATATTGCGGACGCGCCGCCGCGACAACCAAAAGAGTCCATATCGTCAAAATGTATAAAAATTTAAGCGAAAATAAGATCCTGCTGTTTAATGGGCTAATACGTAGATGTTCTGATTTTAGTTTAATGCTTTTAAGGTCATCAATAAATGGGACTTTAAGCGCTTCACCATGAAGACCGCGCACTTTAGGCAATAAAAAGTAAATAACAAAAGGAACAACGAGTAAACAAAAGGCTTCCGGATAAAGAAAATGGCTCATAAATTTGCTCCTATCCAGTATTTACAAAAAGTTCTTAAATCTTCGGCAGTTTGCTGCGAATATAATTTATCTTCAATATTCATAAACGGTGCATTTATCAAAAGTTTTGCAGATTCGTCAGAAATTTTGTGTGTAGCCCGACTGTTGAGAAACTCTATCCATTCCTTACCATATAAAGCACTTGCTTCCCTAAATTTGAAATGACAAACTCTCCGCAACAATTCTGAAAATTTTATCGCCGCGATAACCGGATTTTCCGTATTAATGTTTTTTAATTGTCTAAGGGCGTAAATTCTTTTACTTGTGCGAATAGTCAGCAATATCAGCTTAACTAAAACGAAAGCTCCGATAAAACTGACCAAAATAACCCACCAACCATATGCAATAGGAAAAAAAGAAACCCCGTCAGGTATATGTATATCGCGAATTTCCGGTAAATTATCCATTTTAGCCTCTTTTTCAAACTCATAATATAATTTATGGTAATTTTTTTGAAATATCAAGTAAGCTGCTTAAGATATTGGCAAACCAACGGATAAACAAGTTTGGCAGCAAAAGAATAAGCTTCTTTCTTAAAATTAACAACGTTCTGCACCGCAAAATCAAGCGTATCCCACTTATATTCCATAAATTCCGGATTAGGAGTATGAATGTTTATTTCATCTTCTTTCCCGCTAAAATAGAACAAAGAAAAATAAATATCCTGTCCGCTAGTCATAATACCTTTTTTACGAAAAGTTGCTTTTACATCATCTGGAAATTCATAACGAAAGGGCTTGTTGTCTGAATAAATTGGTATAACAGAAGTAACACTCATCTCTTCAAACAATTCACGCTTGGCGGCAACAACAGGTGTTTCTCCCTGCTCAATGCCACCTTGCGAAAATTGCCATGCATCATCTGTGGTATCAATACGATTACCCAAAAGAACTAAACCCTTTTGGTTAAAAACAATAGCGCTTGCACATTGTCTGTATTGTTGTGGCATGCATTATTCCTGATTAGATGTATTAGCATAAAGTGCCAAAGCTTTTACAAGGTCTAAAGCGCGAGTCAGCTGATAATCTTCCAAATCTTCTTTGCTTTTTTTGTTTTTCTTTGATTTTTCATTTGATTCTTCGTTATCGTTTTTGAGCGCATTTTTAAGTTCTGCTTCGCTGATATTAAGTGCATAAGATTCTAACTCTTCAACTTTAGCCGGCTTAACTTCAATATCAGGTTCAATGCCTTTGGCTTGAATAGAACGACCGGACGGTGTGTAATAACGCGCAGTGGTAATCCGCATGGCGCCGTAATCCCTAAGCGGAATAACTGTTTGCACCGAGCCTTTACCAAATGATTTTTCACCTAAAATGATAGCACGATGGTGGTCTTGGAGCGCACCTGCCAAAATTTCTGAAGCAGAGGCAGAACCTTCATTTATAAGCACGACAATAGGCAATCCTTTAGCAATATCCCCCTCTGTTGCCATAAATTTAACCGTATCACTTTCATTACGAGAACGCGTAGATACAATTTCACCTTTTTCTAAGAATAAATCTGAAACGGCAACGGCCTGATCAAGAAGTCCGCCGGGGTTATTACGAACATCAATCACGATTCCTAAAAAGTTGTTTTTAAGATTTTTCTTTGCTTTTTCAATAGCTTCAGTAACAGATTTGTCTATATCCTCAGTAAAAGAAGATATACGAATATAGCTGACAGCATCTTCTTTTATTTCGCTTTTAACTGATTGAATTTTGATTTCTTGTCTGATAATAGTAACTTCAATCGGTTTAGAGTTAATACGGCGAATAGAAAGTTTTACCTTTGTGCCGATTTTTCCTCTCAATTTGCTGACAGCTTCGTTAAGTGTCATCCCGACAACAGTTTCATCGTCAATATTGGTAATATAATCACCTGCTTTCAAGCCGGCTTTTGCGGCAGGTGTATCATCAATCGGGGAAACAACTTTAACCAAACCGTTATCCATTGTAACTTCAATACCTAATCCGCCGAATTTACCTTTGGTTTGTTCACTCATATACTTAAAACCTTCGGCATCTAAATAACCGGAGTGCGGGTCAAGAGAAGAGAGCATTCCGTTGATTGCCGATTCTATAAGCTTTTTGTCCGTTACTTCTTCAACATAAGAAACTTTTGCGCGTTCTAACACTTCACCAAAGAGATTTAGAAGTTCATATGTATCCGCATCATCTTTCTTTTCTTTAGCAACAGCGTTTGTTGCACTAAATAATAATCCTGCAAACAAGACTATAAATAATAACTTACTTTTTTTCATCTTTTTCCCTTCAAATAAAATTAACCGGCAATCCATGGTGTTGGATTTATGGGGTGTCTGTCTTTTCTTATCTCTACATAAAGTTTAGAGTCGTTACCTTTAGGCATTGTGCCGACAGGTTCTCCGCTTAACAACTTTTGCCCGACATCGCAATCAATATGTCCGAGACCGGCAAGAAGAGTAAGATACCCACCTCCATGTTCTACTATAATAATATTACCATATCCTTTAAATGGACCAGAAAAAATAACAGTTCCGTCAAAAAGTGATGTAACTTGCGCTTCCGAGCGTGTTTTATAAACAATTCCCTTAGATGTAACCCCTTTAGAAATTGTTTGCCCGTAATCAGTAATTTTAGGACCGCTGACAGGACGGGTTAAAGCACCTTTAGCATGAGCAAAACTACTGCCGCTGACTTGTTTTTTTATACTGGCATGCGTTTTTTTATCAACGGTATGAGCCATACCTTTTTGAGCCATTTCCTGTTGCCGTTTCAAGCGAGCCAAACGTTCTGCCTCTTCTTTTTTCTTACGGGCAATTTCTTTTTGTCTTTCAAGTTCTTCTAAAAGTTCACGTAAATCTTTTGCTTTAGACGATAAATTTTGTGCTTGTTTTTGAGTTTCGGCGCCTTTGGTTTCTACTTCTTTTCTTAAATTTGATTTTTTCGCCATTAATCGGCGCATTTCAACCTGCTGTTGTTCCAATAACTGCTTTTGTTTTTTTGTATCAGACAGATTTGTTTCTATTTTCTTTTTTTGTGTATAAACATTATCCAAATCAACTTTAAGTTTAGAAGATTTTTGACTCAAATAAGGCACTGTTTCCCTAAGCAAAACAGCACTACGGATAATATCAACCGGCGATAACGGCTGTAAAATAACCGATTCGGAAGGAGTTAAAGACATATTTTGCAAAGCGGCTAAGGTTTGCACAAGCGAGTTATTTTCCTTTACAAAATTGGCTTCCTTATCTTTTAAATCTTTATTTAAGGTAACAAGACTGTCTTCTAACTCTGAAAGTTTCTTTTCGTTATTCTTTATTTTATCTGCCAAAGTGATAACAGTTTTATCAATTTTGGATAATTCCAGATTAAGCTGAATGGCACGTGCTTGAAGTTGTTTAGATTCCAATGCCTTTTGCTTTGCTTCAGCTTCAATTTTTTTAACATCATTTACGGATATATCTTTAGCGTAGCTCAAACTGTTCAAAAAACAATTTAAACTTAAAAGAGCAACACTAAAGACTAATATCCGTTTCATTCGTATCCTATTTAATAATAAGGGAATTACCTGTCATTTCTTGAGGTTTTTCTATTTGCATTAAATCTAATAACGTCGGAGCAATATCTGCCAACCTGCCGTCTTTTAAGGATGTGATTTTTTTATCTGCATTAAATAAAACCGCTTGAACTTTGCCGACGGTGTGTGCTGTATAAGGTTCACCGGTTTGTTCATCAATCATCTTTTCAACATTACCATGATCTGCCGTAACAAGTAAAACACCGTTGACTTTCTTTATAGCTCTTAAAACTTGACCTAAGCAATCATCAACCGCGGCAACCGCTTTAAGCGCTGCATCCATAATACCGGTATGACCGACCATATCGCCATTAGCAAAGTTACAGATAATTACATCATATTTTTGCTGTTCAATGGCTTCGGTTAATGCCTCGGTTACCTCATACACACTCATTTCCGGTTTGAGGTCATACGTTGCAACCTTTGGGCTGTTAATAAGAATTCTGTTCTCGCCCTTAAATTCTTTTTCTTCACCGCCGTTAAAGAAGAACGTAACGTGAGCATACTTTTCTGTTTCGGCGATTCGGAGCTGAGTTAAACCATGGTTTGCAATCACTTCACCAAAAATGTTTTTCAGAGCTTCCGGCGCAAAAATGGTTTTCATAAAACGATTGTGATCAACAGAATATTCAACCATGCCGACAAGCTCAGCAAAGTGAATAATTTTCTTTCTTTCAAATCCATTAAATTCTTTATCACCTAGAGCATACAGAATTTCACGCGCTCTATCGGCTCTAAAATTAATCATTAACACAACATCGCCGTCTTTTGCGCCTTGATAATCCCCGATAACTGCCGGAATAACAAATTCATCGGTAACACCTTCTTTATAGGATTCGCTGATAGCCTCATCAGAGGTTGCAAAGCGTTTGCCATCAGCCAAGACAATATTGTTATACGCTTTTTCAACTCTATCCCAACGTTTATCTCTATCCATGGCGTAGAAACGACCGGAAATTGTTGCGACTTTAACGCTATTCAGGTCTTTGATGTTTTTTTCAAACTCACTTAAAAAGCCTTTAGCTGACTGTGGTGGCGTATCTCTACCATCTAAAAAGGCGTGAACATTAACCTTTATACCGTTTTCTGCCAAAATCGCACACATCGCTTCGATATGTTTTTGGTGCGAGTGAACGCCACCCGGAGACATTAAACCCATCAGATGACAGCAACCTTTGGTCTCTTTTAATTTTTCAATCATCTGGCGAACAACCGGATTCGTTTTTAATGTTCCTTCTTTAATTGCCAAATCAATTTTGGGTAAATCTTGCATAACAACGCGACCGGCACCGAGGTTTGTATGTCCGACCTCAGAGTTGCCCATTTGCCCATCAGGAAGACCGACATCATAACCTGATGTTTCCACAAAACAATGCGGATAATTTTCTAATAAATAATGCCAATTTGGTGTATCTCCTTGTTCTATGGCATTATCAGATGTTGTCTTTTCACGATATCCCCAGCCGTCCAAAATTAAAAGCATTACAGGTTTTTGCATTTTATTCTCCATGTTTATTAAATCAGTTATCCATAAGATAAAGCAGAAAGCTTTATATTTATCCATATTTTTTTAGGTTATAAACAATATAAGTCTTGTGAAGACAAAAAGATAGCTTTATATTACTAAAAAGATTAAAAATTTTTAAGGGTTATCGATGAGAACACAACTGCTTTCTTTGCTGATTTTAGCCTTTCCGGCGGTAGCTTCTGCCGGCTCTTGGGACTATGAATACGATGCATCGCTTAATAACTATTATGGCTATACCGATTATTCAAAAGATTATAAAAAGCTCCATAAACAAAATAACCTTAATTCGTCATTAAACCTGTTCGGACGATTGAGTTACGAATTTAACAGTGACTATACAACATCGCTTATCGGTTATTTTATGGTGGATTCAGCAAAGGAGGTAGAAAATTATAATCAAGGCAAATGGGGCGAAGAATTTTATTTATTAACAGAAACGCCGTTTGGTGAGGTATCTTTGGGACAAGACAATAACGTTGCCTATAATTTTGCTGTTGGTGCACCGAATGTTGGTGCGTATCACATCAATAACACCGAATTGGTTAATTTTATTACTAACCCGAATTGGTATAAAAAAGGGCATAGAGCCGCCTATAAAACGCTCAATTCAACTTACATCAATACAGATGGCAATTCATTAAAGGCAAATTACGTAACCCCTGAATATTATGGCATAAAGCTTGGTGCTACATATATCCCAAAAACATATAGTCAATCCGGTTTGGTATCTAAATATGCCGAATATAAAAACGAAAACGCATACGTATTTGGGGCATATGGGGCATGGGATATTTTAGATTATGAATTGGAAACTTCTCTCGGATTCGCCGATTATGATAAAAACGACAAAGAATATTCTGCCGGATTTAGTGTTTACCGCAAAGGGTGGACTGTAGGCGCCTCTTATCGCAAGACTGAAACAGGCGCAAATGATTATCGCTTAAATGAAAATACTCTCTTTGATTCTTACCGTAACGGAAGAGCCTATAATATCGGTCTAAGCTATACCTTTGGCCCATTGACAACAGGTGTTGCTTATTTTGATTCTAAAGCGGAAAAAGCCAATAATCGCGATAAAATTATCAGCTTTTCTAATCAATACCAGTATAATAAGCACACTGCATTTTCCTTCACGGTAGCACGCTTAAAATCTATCGGAGAAGATACTGATATCAGAAACAACAGCAAAGGCTATGCCTTTATCTTTGGTTTGGAGTTAAATTTATAATGAAAATCGGAATTTTATCGGATAATGAGGTTTTTGCACAAGATTTGGCTGGACAGATAAGTCAATATCTAAAAGACAGTATTGTTTTGATAAACGAACTTCAAAGCGATGAAGATGTTATTTTTGTTGATGAAAAAGCAGAAGCAGTTCAAGAAATAAAAGACATTCCGATAGTTTTGTTTTTAAGCGAAGAAAAGCCAATAAACAATGCAGATTTGATTGTCAAAAAACCATTTAAGCTAGAACCGATGCTAATTGCGCTAAAAAACAATACATTGTTACCCAAAGTGCGTCGCAAAGAATGCTTAACCTTTAAGGAATACAGCCTTTATCCGGTTAAAAAAGAAATTGTCTCTGATATAACGGGAATAGCCACCAAGTTAACGGAGAAAGAAGTGGACATTATCAAATATCTTTACCAAACTGCCCCCGTAACGGCAAGCAAAGAAGATCTGTTGAAAAATGTTTGGGAATACAGCACCGATGCTACCACACATACGGTAGAAACCCACATTTACCGGGTTCGTCAAAAAGTAGAGAAGAACGGCAAAAATCAACTGATTATTACCGAAAATAACGGCTATCGGCTGAATATATAACTATTTTACCAAACCCAAAGGTGTAAACGTAAAGCGTATTTCTTTCCATTTATCATAACTGGAGCCGCTTTGCTTTGATAATACACCAAACACATTATGCACATCTTGAGCAATACGGATAGCCCGTTCGGCACTGTCTGCCAAAGCTTGAAAATATGTATCTGTGCGATAACGCCGCATATCTTCAACATCAACTGATTGGATAATACCCTCTTTAGTAAGTTTAACATTGATAACAACTTCTATATTGCGGTCATCTTTGCCGCCGGTTGTTGTTTTCCACGATTCTTGAATTTTTGTTTTAACATAGTCGATTCCTGAAACAGAAAGCTCGCTGAAGTAAGAGCCTTTACTGTTTCCTCCCTCAATTCCCATGTTATTAACCAGCTCATCATAAGGGATTTGTGCAGGAGTATCTTCCTCACCGATTTGCTTTTGCAAATCATCAACTGAGTTCATCAGGCTTTCCAACGGATTCGTAGACTTAACGGATGTCTTCTTTGTATTGGATGTATTTGTATTTTGTTTATTAGGCTCAGGTTTTTTCTTGGGTTCCGGCTTTTTATCAGGCTTAACCTGCGGTTTTTTCTGTGGAATAGGAGCCGGTTTTTTCTTTTCTTTAATTGGCTCTTTTTTCTCTTTTGCCGGTTCTTCTTTGGATTCTTCCATTTTAGGTGCATCTTCAACCAAAGACGGAGATTTAATTTCCGGTGTTTCTATTTTTGGTTCTTCTTTTGCTTCCGGCTCCGGTTCCAGCTGTGGTTCAGGTGTTTTTTTTGCCGCTTGTTCTTTTTCTGGTTTTTCTTTACGTGTAGCAGGCTTTCTTTCTTCGCCTCTGACAGCAAGTTCCGGAAGATTTGTCATATCAGAAATTATTACATCATTCAAATCAATCATAATAGGAGGCGTTTCGTCAAAGTCATGTTGGCTGTAAAAATACGGTATATCAAAGATACACAGCAGAAAAACTGCTATGTGAAGGGCTACCGATTTATAAACATAACTTTTGCGCATCAATTAACTTTCTTAAGTTTATTTGCGTTTTGCATCGGTCTTTAATCCGACTTTACTAAATCCGGCCTCTTTGAGCATTGCCATGAGCCCGATAACACTACCATATGCCGAAGACGCATCACCGGATATGGTTATTGTGACATCTCTGTTTTCGCCTTTAATGGCCATGATTTTATCAATAATTGTATCCGGTTCAATCACGCTCTGACCGATATAATAATTACCGTCTTTATCAACGCTGATGTTAATAGATGTGTCTTTACCATCTAACGTGCCACCACCGACTTTTGGTAAATCCAAAGGAATACCGGAAGTCATCATCGGTGCCGCCACCATAAACACCACTAATAATACCATCATGACGTCCATAAGATTAGTCATATTGATATTGGCATTTCGGCGGCTTTCGCGTCTGTTATGCATACGGACTGGATTCGGCATTTTTATTCTCCGGCCATTTCTGCCCTAATGGCAGTATCATCAATTTCACGAGAGAGAATACTTGAAAATTCAGCTAAGAAATTATCTAACTGCTTAGCATAGCGCTCAATCTCTGATGTAATAATATTATAGGCAACATAAGCTGGAATCGCCGCAATTAAACCAAATGCGGTGGTAAATAAAGCTTCAGCAATACCGGGAGCAATAGACGTTAAAGAATTGCTTTGTGTAACGGCAATTGCGTTAAAGCAGGCGATAATTCCCCAAACTGTTCCAAACAACCCAACCAAAGGTGCAACCGAACCGGTAGAAGCTAAAAAGCCTAAATGGTTATCCAGTTCTTCTAATTCTTTATCCATAGAGACCATCATTGCTTTTTCGATTCGCTGTTGAAGCGAAACACCTCTTAAGCCTCTATCTGCCTTGGACTTCATAATATTTGTGCGTCGCCACTCTTTCATTGCGGCCACAAACATCGCAGACATTGGGTCTTGCGGTGTTCCGATAGAATCATAAAGCTTATCAAGCGAACCACCTGACCAAAAACGCTCTTCAAATAATTTTGAAAGTCTTTTGACTTGGCGAAGCGTATTAAATTTTTCAAAAATAATTGCCCAAGACCAAATTGATGCGGCAACAAGTCCAATCATTACCGCCTTTGTAATAAGGTCAGAAGACCAAACCATGCTCCACATAGAAAGTTGATTAACTGCTTCAGTTGCTACTTGTGTATCCATTTTTTCCTCATTTCATAAGTCATACCAATACCAATTTAGGCCATTTTTATCATAGAAATATGAAAAAACAACTAACTAAAATAAAAAAAAGTTGTTTTTTAGGTCTTAAACCCAAAAAACAACTCTTTCTTAGAGATAATCTGCCGCTATCAACAGCAGCTGCCATAAGGCATATGCGGCAGCGATAACCAGCATGATAACAACTGTCCAGATAATCAGCGTTAAGATACCTCTTGCGATGTATCTATGTAACGTGGTTACCAGATAAAATGTGAAAGTGGAAATGAGTAAAATGGCCTTTACAGAATAACCGTATTTGTGGATAAAGGCTATAATGCTCGGAAAAATCCATTTTCCACTTAATGCCCATGCGGCATCACCTTGTAAGATGATCCACACTGTCCCATAAGCACAGCCTAGCGCTACAAGGACATAAATGAATAATTCCTTCATACCTAAAAATTTAATTTATGCCAAAATACCATAAATTAAAGAAAGTTGCAAGCTGTTTCTTTTGATGACTTAAAATGAAAGTATGGTAGGTTCTTCAGGAGCAGTGATGTTCTCATCCCAAGTTAAACGCTGGGAGCATTCTTGATTTGAAGCCCCATAAATTTTACATTTATGAATTTCTATATCTGGAACACCGGTTAAATTATAACAAATGTCACCGGTTGTCTCAATAAAATGCTCCTGTCCGCTGTTAGCTTTAACATCAAAGAACATAAAAGCAAAACTTCTTTTCGGATAGATAAGGTATAAACCCAAATGCTTTATATCAAGATTAAGTGTAGATTTGAGGGTTACACCAAAAGAACAAGTCGGTTCACCATGGAATCCGTCGTAAGTCTTAAAACTGCCTTTTGTGATACCAATGGACAAAGCACCGTCTATCGGCGGCAAATCATTATTTGAAACTTGAGAAGAATCGTTTTTTGCCGCTTCAACCTTTTTCAATACATCACCGGCACGCTCTACAATATCACCGAAATCTTCAATTTTTGTAACATCTTTTTCTGTTTCGGAGTAGTCACTAAACATCTCGTTAAAGAGTTCTTCATCACCATCGGTTGTATCATCATCAAGAACCTGTGCATTAACCTGTGGCACAAATAAGCCGAAACAAATGAAAAAGACATATAAAAAGCGTCGCATATCTGCTCCAAAACTAATTTATATCAGTTAATGTTTTATCCGAAGTTCCTAAATTATCAACAATTTTATCTATTACCGAATCAATATCGGTCAATTCTTTCTCTTCAAGCTTTTGATTTTGCGTTTCAATTTCTGTTGCAGAAAGCTTTTTGAATTGTCCGAAATATTCCGGATTAGAGGTGTCAACAAATTGGAACAAAGCCGTGCACTCTTTGTTATCAAAGCTATTTCCGACATTTGGCATATCAACGTTGCGAACAATATCACATGGTGTTACGGAAAAAGATGCGTTGGAAAGCATTAAATAGCACTTTTCACTATTGACATGAGAGTGAACGGATATTTGCTTATCTGCACCAAAAGCATTAACGGTAATGGAAGATTGTAAAGGCTTTATATCAGCTATATCTTCTATCAGATTTTTTTGTTGTGCAAGCTCTTCTTTGGTCAAGAATTTTTCCATATAGCTATTAAACTTAAATTTCTCCTCAACTTTATCATTCCACGCCATATTAAGGGTAAAGTTTCTAAAATTGATAGATGTGCGATTATAAAGCGTTACATCAAAATCGCAACCTGTAACAATACCATCTTCTGATATTGGTTCAATATTATGCACCTTAAATATAACGGCATCTCGGCGCGTTGACGGGTTTGTTACCTTTTTGTTACTACGTTCAGCTGCTTCGGCAGAAGCAGAAATCAAAGCAACACCGCATAAAATAGAAAAAAACTTAATAGATTTATTCATGGTAAGACCTCATTACTCTTAACTTTAGAGGTATAATAAACTAAAGATAGTTTAATTTTTATTAACTGCGAAAATTTTTATTGATTTATTTCACCAAGTTTCTTTTTAAGCCGTAAAAAATCGGTCCAAACTTTGGCTTTTTGATTTGAACTGCGCAATAAATAAGAGGGATGATAAGTTGCAAGCACCTGCAATTCCTTATTCTGAGATAAAGAATATTGCAACCATTTGCCACGCGTTCGAGAAATAGAATCATTACAATCCAATACTGATTTCAAAGCGATTCCACCTAAGAGCAACAAAATATCAGGACCAATCAGTTCTATTTGCCTTTTTAAAAAAGGCAGGCATACAGCAATTTCTTCATCTGTTGGTGTGCGATTCCCCGGTGGACGCCAAGGAAGTACATTTGTAATATAACATTCATTTCGGCTTAACCCGATAGCTGCAAGCATCTTATCAAGCAAATGACCGCATCTGCCGACAAATGGTTTACCGATTCTATCTTCATCAGCCCCGGGAGCTTCACCGATAAGCATCACTTTTGTTTTAGGGTTTCCATCTCCAAAAACAGTAGAAGCCGCCGTATTTTTTAAGTTACAACCGTCAAAATGAATCATAAGCTCTCTAAGTTCATCTAAAGAATTTGCTTTTTGACAGGCTTCTTTAGCGTTTTTTAACGCAGCAGAAGTTGAAACAGTAGAAACATTAACCTGTTTAACGGAAATTTTGTTAAGAGGAGTAACAGGTAAAGTTTTTTCTGCGGCAAGACCAGGGGTATCACCCACGACTTCATCTACACCGGCAACGATGTACCAATCCAAAGTTTCTTGTATGTTAATTTGTTTATCCATGGCTAACAATTAATTTATATTTTACTTTTTATTGGTTATAAAGCAATTATTTACACAAATATAATAAAATTACTTTAAAGTTAAGCAAAAAATGATATAATTCATAACTACTTTTAGGATTTTGAAGATATATGTTTAAAACGAGTTACATAATAACACTTTTAAGCGGAATAGGCTTTTTTAATTCTTGCACTGGGAATTTCATTAATTTGCAGGAGTATGAAAAAAAAGCGGTGGCTTATCAAGAGAGGCAGGATTCTGTTTACGGTAATTATTTGGCAGGACGTATTGCACATATTCGCCAAGACTATAACCGTGCTGCTCAATATTATATCAAAACCATTGATAACGGCATAATTAATGCTGAAATATTAGGTAGGACCTACATTATTTTAGCATCTCAGGGAAGAATTGATGAAGCAGTAAAATATGCTAATCTTGCAAGAGAAAAAGGGGATGATAATAATTTTATAGATGTTATCACGGCTTCTTATGATTTTAAACATAAAGATTATCAAGCGGCTAGAACTCAGCTGGATGCAATAAGCGAAGAAAGTTATAAGAATTTAATTGCTCCACTATTTAATGCGTGGAGTTATACAGGCGAAAATAATTACGACAAAGCCAAAGAAGAACTGAATAAAATAGCCAATACAGAAGAAATGAAAACGGTTTATCGTTTGCATAGAGGTTTGATTGCCGAATACTTTAACCAACCTGAGGAGGCACAAAAATTTTATGAAGAAATAATCAACGACAAATCTAATGATATGTCTTTCAGAGCGTTGCAGATAATTTCTAACTTTTTTGTTCGCCAAAATCAAAAAGACAAAGCACTGACAATGATATCCAAATATTATGGTGCTGGTAACCTGAAAGAAATGTTATCAAGTTTGAGCGATAAAATAAAAGAGGGTGATAACAAGACCGCTCCGATTGTCAATACGCCGGATATAGGTGTTAGCGAAGTGTTTTTAGAAATCGCTTTATTATTTAAATCTATTGCGGCCGGATATGATTATGCGCAAGTGTATATGGCAATTTCTCAATATTTTAATGAAAATAACGACATTGCCAAAGTTGCCATGGCAGATATTTTTGAAGAACGTTTAATGTATGATGATGCGAACAGATATTACGATTCTATAGTAAAAAAATCTGAAATGTATTATCCGGCACAAATTAAAAAAGCCAATAATCTCTCAACCGAGAAAAAATATGATGAAGCGGCAAAAGTGCTAAAGAAACTCTTAAAAGACAATCCTAAAAATTTCCAAGTTTTATTTAACTTAGGAGATGTTTTAAGAATTAGTAACAATCAAGAAGATGCTATCAGGTATTATAACGAAGCAATAAATTCTATTTTTTATGAAAGTGAGAAATATTGGCCGGTTTACTATGCCTTGGCAATATCTTATGACCGGAATAACGAATGGCAAAAAGCCGAAGAAAATCTCGAAAAAGCCTTAAAGATAAGCAATAGAAATCCGCAAGTTCTTAATTATTTAGGCTATAGCTGGCTTAAAAGCGGAATAAATGTTGATAAAGCTGCCGCATTGATTTTGGAGGCCTATGAAAAAGAACCTAATGACGGTGTAATTATGGATAGTCTGGGGTGGGTGTATTTCAAGACAGGTGACTATGAAAATGCGATTTTTTATTTAGAAAAGGCATCAGAGCTTAACCCACAAAACGCAGTCATAAGTGATCACTTAGGCGATGCTTATTGGCAGGGCGGGCGCAAAAATGAAGCAATCTTTCTGTGGAAACAGGCTCTTGTTCAAAAAGAAGATGAGGAAGATATTAATAAGAAAAAAATTAAAAACAAAATTCGTAGCGGTCTAAAAAAAGAGAACGCCCTTGTTATCCAAGATGAGTCCTTAAAAGAAAGCTTACACAGCTTAAATGATATTACCGAATAAATTTTATTTCTGATATTTTTCAATAAGACGCTTAAGTATTTCTGCCCATTTGCGGACTAATCCGGAGTCTTTTGCTTCTACTCTGAGTTTAATAACCGGTTCGGTGCCGGATTTGCGAGCAATTAAATTACTATTATCACCAAGTTCGATTCGTGCCTGATCTAAAGCGGCTTTAACATCATCATGTTCCACACTTTCCTGCATATATTCCTTTTGAGAAAAACGTATATTTTCTATTATACAGGGGTAGGGATTGAAAATCGGAAAGATTTCACTCATTTTACGTCCGTCTTCAATGTAAGCAAGTGAAAGCACAATTGCTACAGCCAAGGCATCACCTGTTTTCGCATAATCAGAAAGGACAATATGTCCGACCAATTCTCCACCTAATGAAGCTTTTTTCTCATGCATTAAATCTATAACATATCGTTCGCCAACTTTACTCTTATAATACTTAAATCCGTGAGAGTGCAAATATTCGCCTAAGCCAAGGTTAGACCACTCTGTGCTGACAACGATATCATTATTAAGTTTGTTATGATTTTTAAGATAGTGTGCTAAAAAACAAAGAAGCTGATCACCGTCAACGGTTTGTCCTTTATCATCAACCAAGATTATTCTGTCACCATCACCGTCAACCGCTATACCGAAATGAGCTTGTGTATCTTTAACGGTTTGTGCGAGTTGTTCAGTATGTTGAGAGCCGCAGTCTTGATTTATGTTATATCCGTTTGGCATATTATTTATGGCAATAACATCAGCACCCAAATCCTTAAATGTCTGGGGTAAAATATAGAAAAATGAGCCATTCGCACAATCAAGAACGACTCTCAAATTTTGTAAAGCACTACTGTCGGGAGAAATCTGACGCATATCATTCATATAATTTTTTATGATTGTTTCATTTTTTATGATGCGTCCAAGGGGGGAAGGGCTTTTATTTGGTTTGTTATTATCTATTTTGTTCTTGTTATTGCTATTATTTTCTTGTTGTTTTTTATCTAAAAGCCCTTCTACTTTAGCATAAAACTCATCGGAGAATTTATTTCCATCGCGGTTAATGAGCTTTATGCCATTGTCTTGATATGGGTTATGTGACGCGGTAATCATCACAGCCATATCAATATCAAGAGCAGGAGTTTTAAGGGTGACCAAAGGCGTGGGGACAATACCTAACGAAATAACATCAACACCATTGGTCATAAATCCTTCCGACAGGGCTGTTTCTAACATATCGCCGGATATGCGTGTATCTTTCCCGATAGCTACCCTTTTTTTATTATGACATACTTCAGAACTTAAGACTTCTGCTAAATCAAAAGCAAATTCTGCATTCATCGGGTAAGTGTTAGCAACACCTCTAACTCCGTCTGTTCCAAATAATTTGTTAACCATTAGACTTGCTCCCATCTGTTACTTATACATAGAGGCTAAAGCCTTAAAACAGAGATTGCAAGTTTTATTATATTTATGTGCCTAGTTAAAAACGTATCTTAAACCGGCATACACTTCTTGGTCTTTTACATCGGTCTTCTTGCCATTAAGCACGGCCAATTTACCCATATCATAATAACGGTAGCCAAAGTCGGCATTCCAACGGTTTGTAAGTTTTAACGAAATACCGCCACCGACGGACCATGTAAATTCATCATCCTTCGAACTTTGAAGGTTTGCGCCGGTTACTCTGTCTTTAATCTTTAAGTTATTTTGCGTCATACCGACACCGGCGTTAACAAACGGTGTAAACCAAAAATATGGGAAGAAATCATAGTAAACCACGAACATATAAGATTGCGATTTACTGTTTGCAAAATTTATTCCGTTTGTAACTGAACCATCTTTTTTATGACGCCAAGTGTATTCGGCTTCAGCTCTGACATGTTTGTATCTGTAACCCAAAGCACCGCTGGCGATAAATCTATCCTTATTAACAACATAGTTAGAACTGCCACGGTCAAGACTGCTGTGATCTTTAAGCTCGATTCGGGCGCCACCGGCACGACCGGCTAAATAAAAGCCATCACAACCGGCATTCGCTGTGCTTGCAAAAAGTAAAATACCGCCACTCAGCATAAAGAAAAACAAATTAAATTTTTTTGTCATAAGAAAAACTCCGTTCTTTCTAGTTTATTCATCACAATAGACAAAATAGCACAAAATTTAAACAAAACAAGCAAAAAATTCAAAAATCGCAAAAAAAATTTAAAAATTTGCAAAAATATAAACTTAAACACTTAAAATGATTGATTTTTATTTAAGAAGCTGATAATAAACCCATTAGGTGGTCGGATAGCTGCGTTAAAGTAATTTAATGAGGAAAGTCCGAGCGTTTTGGAAACGGGATACCAGATAACGTCTGGCTGGAGAAATCCAAGGGAAAGTGCCACAGAAAATTACCGCCAAATTCATTTGGTAAGGTTGAAAAGGCGAGGTAAGAGCTCACCGCAAAAGTAGTAATACTTATTGGCAAGGTAAACCCTATCTGACGCAAGACCAAGTTAGGAGAACAGCTATTGCTGTATTATGGAGCGTTTCCACTCTACTCCAGAGGTAGGTCGCATGAGCAAACTGGCAACAGCTTGCCTAGATGAATAGCTATCACTTTGAATCTTCACGTTTGTGAAGCAAAAGAAAAGAACAGAACTCGGCTTATAGACCACCTGATATTTTTATAGGAGGGACAATGCAACATACATTAAAAGAAAGCATTACAATAGAAGGAATCGGTTTGCATTCCGGATGTAAGTCTGTTTTAATGCTGGAACCGGCACCTGCAAACTATGGGATACAATTCATCAGAAGCGATATTAAAGATGCGATTCCGATTCGTGCCCTATATTCCAATGTGGTTGACCTTAGAAATTGCACCTGTATCGGTACATCTTCTGAAAACATTGTCAGCACCATAGAACATTTAATGGCGGTGCTTTACATACTAGGTATAGATAATGCTAAAATTTCCGTCAACAATCCCGAAGTTCCGATTCTTGATGGTAGCGGAAAAGTATTTTTAGAAACACTGCAAAAAGCTGAATTGGTTGAACAAGCGTCACCACGTAAAATCCTTAAAGTAAAAAAAGAAATATCCTTTACAGATGATAAAGGTTGCTCAGTAACATTAATACCTAATAGTAGTTTGCATATTTGTTTTGATATAGAATTTCCTTCAAAAATTGTCGGACATCAGCAGTTTGACAAAGATATTACTTTAGATACCTTTACAAAGGAAATTGCGCCATGTCGCACTTTTTGTGAAAAATATCAGGTAGATTATTTGAAATCAATCGGGTTAATTAAAGGCGGTTCTTTGGAAAATGCGGTGGTTTTAGACGGTGAAACGATATTAAATCCTGAAGGATTTAGATTGAAAAATGAATGTGTTAATCATAAAGTTATGGACGCCATAGGTGATTTATATACTTCAGGGTATTATATCTTAGCAAAAGTTGTTGCCAATAAAAGCGGACACTATCATAATAATGAAATCTTGAAGAAGTTATTTTCTGGTAAGGATAACTATGAAATTATTGATTAAGGGGGTATTTTGAAAAAGTATATTTTTATTTTGCCGGTTATTGCAGTAATGATGTTATCTGCATGTGCAAACAAAGACGACACATTAGATGAGGATAAAAGCGCTGAAACACTTTATAACGAGGGCTTTGATTATTTAGAAAAGACCTCTTATCAAAAAGCGGCTGAAAAATTTGATAAAGTTGAAATGGAACATCCGTATTCCAAGTGGGCTACTAAATCAAAACTAATGAGCGCATATTCATATTTTAAGGATGAAAAATATGATGACGCAGTGGCATCTTTAGATAGATTTATTCGTCTTCACCCTGGAAACAAAGATATTGCCTATGCATATTACTTAAAAGGCATTTGTTTTTATGACCAAATATCTCCATCTAAAAAGGAACAATCCTTTACATCTGATGCGTATGAAACTTTTAATCAGTTGATTACAATGTTTCCGGACAGCGAATATGCTGCCGACGCAAAATCTAAAATGGCTTTGATTGAGGACCACCTTGCCGGACATGAGATGAATGTTGGTCGTTATTACTTAAAAAATAAAGAATACATCTCTGCCCTAAATCGATTCGCATCTGTAACAGACAATCACCAAACCACGCCGCAGATAGAAGAAGCACTTTATCGCGAGGTGGAGGTCTACAGAATGTTAGGCTTAGATAAAGAAGCCTCTAAAAAAGAAGAAATACTACGTAATAATTATCCTGAAAGCAAGTGGACTAAACGTGCTACAGAACTTATTGCAAAGGAATAAACAAGACTGATGCTGAAATCTCTATCAATCAGAAATGTTGTTTTAATAGACAGTCTGGATATAGATTTTTCTAACGGTCTTGTTGTTTTAAGCGGCGAAACAGGTGCCGGTAAATCAATATTGTTAGATTCGCTTGGCTTGCTTTTGGGAAATCGCGCTGAAATATCATTGATTCGCCAAGGTAAGGATAAGTTATCGGTTACCGGTGTGTTTGAGGTATCTCCACAAAATAAAATCATTAATCTGGCGAAAGAATATGATTTAGATATTGATGGTGATATTATCATCAAACGCACGATTACCGCAGATGGAAAAAACAAAATTTTATTTAATGACCAAATTATTACTTTAAAGCTCTTAAAAGAACTGGCACATAATTTAATCGAAATACACGGGCAATATGATAATCAAGGTCTATTAAACCCTTCCTTGCACGGCGAAATATTGGACGGATTCGGACATTGCGATAAGGAATTACTGAAAACAAAAGAAAGCTACTTAGCCTATAAGTCAGTCGTAGCAGAGCTGAAATTAAAAGAAGAAAGTTTAGCTAAAGCCAAAGAAAATGAAGAAAATCTCCGTCATTGGGTAGATGAATTAGAAAAAGTTTCACCACAAAAAGGAGAAGAAGAAACATTGCGGATTCGCCGTAGCGAGTTGATGAATGCTGAAAAGATTATAGAAAAGCTAAATTCTGCCTACACCAGCCTTAACGGTGGCAATTCGGTGTTAGAAAGCGTATCTAAAGCGCGCAACGCCATATCTCGTGCCAATGAGATTGTGAACGATAAATATAAAGATGTAGAACAAAATTTGGAAACAGCTCTTTATAGCCTAAATGAGGTAGTGGACCAAATAGAAGCGTATTCTGCAGATATTTCTCTTAATCAAAATGAGATAGATAATATCGAAACACGCCTTTATACCTTAAGAAACTTAGCTAAAAAACATAATACGGACACCGATTCGTTGCCCGAAAAATTAGAAGAAATGAAGTCCTTGTTGCAAAATTTGCAAAATGGCACAGATAATGTAAACGAGCTAAAAAATAAAGTTTCCAAACTCCGTGAGGATTATATTAAAAGTGCCGAAAATCTGAGCAAATCACGGCAAAAAGTAGCACAAAAACTCGATAAATCCGTAATGAAGGAATTACCTCCGCTGAAAATGGAGAAAGCTGTTTTTCAAACCACAATTACAAAAAAGCCGGAGTGTCTGTGGTCGGAAAAAGGTTGGGACAATATTTGTTTTGAAGTATCAACGAATCCTAACACCCCACTAGGACCACTAAATAAGATTGCTTCAGGCGGTGAATTGTCTCGTTTTATGCTTGCGTTGAAAGTTAATCTTGCAGACCAAGAAAACCAAGAAACACTCATATTTGATGAAATAGACGCGGGTATTGGTGGTGCGACAGCCGAAGCGGTTGGGGAAAGGCTTTCACGCCTAAGTCAGACAGAGCAGGTTTTTGTTGTAACCCACTCGCCGCAAGTTGCTGCCTTTAGTCAAGAACATTTTAAGGTAGCAAAATATACCGAAAACAACATCACAACAACTACATTAACCAAATTAGACGACGCGGGTAAAGTTGAAGAAATCGCGCGTATGCTCTCAGGTGAAATGATTACTAAAGAAGCTCGAGCTGCCGCTCTTGTTCTCTTAAATAAAGATAACACACCTTCGCTATTTTAAAATTAAAGATTTCTTTTACGTTGTTTTAAGCGCGAAAGTTTATAGCTGACAACAGATGTATCACGACCGGTTTTTGCCAATCTGTCATACATGCGCTCAATTTCCTTTTCAAGATATGCTGTTTCAATCTCTCCTTCTAAGGTTGCTTTTTCTTCAGCATTTCCGAATGCACGTACACTCCTGACTTCACGTACAATATCAATAACATCTAAACGATTGGATTCTTGACGCCTTTTGATATAATAAGGTAACTCATATACAAGTTCCCTTGCATCATCATAAACATGCGCTAAGTCGTTATTAACATTTTTGTGATGAGCTTTTAAAAGGTTAAATGCAACCTCTAGCTCAAAATCATTATCAACAACAATAAACGGCACCGGATCAGAGAATCCCTTTATTGCAATAGATTTCAAAAATTCTAATAGATGATGGAAGAACCCACCAATATTATAAAGGATAAACGGCTTTTTTTGTAACAAACCGTCTTGCATGGCAACGCAATCATAAGCGAGCTCATCCAATGTACCGACACCACCGGGTGCAAACACGACAAAATCCGCGTCAAGCAAGCGCTGCTTACGCTCTTCAAGCGTTTTGGCAAAAATAACATTAATATGTTTAATCATCTCATCTTCAGAATCATAAAGCTTATAATACTCTTCTGTGGTGATGCCTTGAATCGGAAAATCCGGCGTATTGCAATTTTGCTTGGCATTCCATGCGTCCATAACACCGCGTGCCACAGCCCCCATGATTCCGGAATTAGATAATCCGAAATCAAGCTTAAATCCCATTTCAACAATCTTTTTGCCAAGATTATAGGTTTCGCGCACATAAAGTGGATTATTACCGCTACGCGAACCGCCAGCCACAAAAACACGGATACCGTTTTTCTTATTTTCTTTGATAAAAGCGGAAAGAAGCTCGTCTTTATCATTACAGACACTCTTTTTTGCCATAATTAAATCTCCTCAATATCACCTTGTTTTTGCTTTTCATAAAAATCCTTAACAAAGGTATCAAAAGTATCCTCAGCCAAAGATTTACGAATCCCTTGCATTAACCGTTCATAATAGCGAATATTATGCCAACTGAGCAACATCACCGCCAAAATTTCATTACATTTTTGTAAATGGTGAATATAGGCACGTGTGTAATTGCGACATAGTGGGCAATCACAATTAGCCTCAATCGGGCGTGGATCTTCACGATGTCTGGCATTGCGAATATTAATGGGACCGTATTCGGTAAAGGCTTGTGCTGTGCGACCTGAACGTGTTGGCATCACGCAATCAAACATATCTACACCGCGTAATACAGCACCAACAATATCGTCCGGTTTACCGACCCCCATAAGATAGCGCGGTTTATCTAGAGGTAAAGACTGCGGGGCATAATCAAGAACTTCAAACATTTTCTCTTGGCCTTCGCCGACTGCTAAACCGCCGATAGCATATCCGTCAAACCCTATTTTAGTAAGGGCTTTTGCCGATTCGTCTCTTAAATCCTTAAAAATACAGCCTTGCTGGATACCAAAAATACCATAGCCGTCACGATCAATAAATGCATTACGACTTCTTTCAGCCCACCGCATGGAACGTTGCATTGACTTTTTTGCTTCTTCATGAGTTGAAGGAAAAGGTGTGCATTCATCCAGACTCATTGTAATATTAGAATCTAATTTATGCTGAATATTGATGGATTCCTCAGGAGTTAAAAAGAAATTTTTGCCATCGACATGGGATTTAAAGCTAACTCCTTCCTCGGTGATTTTTCTTAAGCCCTTTAAACTCATTACCTGAAAACCGCCTGAATCGGTTAAAATCGGACGATGCCAGTTCATAAATTGATGCAATCCGCCCATTTTTGCTACTAAATCGGCTCCGGGACGTAACATTAAGTGGTAAGTATTGCCTAAAATAATTTCTGCACCGGTTGCTTCAACCGATTCGGGCAACATGGCTTTAACTGTGCCGCAAGTTCCCACAGGCATAAATGCCGGTGTGTTAACCACACCGTGCTTGGTATATAATTTACCTAAACGTGCTTTATTGTGTTTTTTTATAACTTCGTATTTTAGAGCCATATTCGTTCCTTATCTTTCTTTATAAATTTTACTCCAAATAGGAATTTCCTTGCCGATTCCCTTGTCTAAATACTTGGCTTTAATAAACGCCATTTCACCATTATCGAACATCACACGAAACCACTTTTCATCCAATGTATGTCCGGTTACCCGAACAGTTGTGCCTTCGTCAATGGGTTTATAAACATCAAAGCTTTCATCCGCACCATGCAATGCTTCTGTCTTTTCGGTAACATGATATAACTGGTTTGTATCATAAACGTCAACAGGAATATCAAAAATTCGAGCGACTGCAACATCACTATAAACCTCTTTACCGTCATTAAATACAACGACTTTCTTAACGCCGGTATCAAAACGAGCTTTCTTGTAATAAGCATGAGCGCTCCAAAAGCCTAAAAGAAGCGCAACAGCACCCACTAAACCAACAGGATAAAGCAATTGTTGATGACGAAAAGTTGAAAAATTCCACGGCTTGAGGCTGTATAAAGAAGTTTGATTAAGGCTGTCTATATACCTATTTATAATATTTTTAGCGTCATTATCCGCAAATTCGCTTGCTAAAACAGCCAAAGTAGCTGCTTCTTGATTTTTTCCTTCAGCTGCATAAACAAGGGAATTATGGATAGATAATAGCAGATTGTCTCTTTTATTACCAACACGTGTGATATTTTGTATAATAGCCTTAATATTGGCAAAAATAGCTGTGATACCTAAAAAGCCGTAAATCCAATTATGTTTAGTAATGCTTTTTATTATACCGGATGCCTCATATTGGCTGCAATAATAAACTTTATCAATGCACTTATGTCCAATTCCTTTACCGGTAATTTCCGTCAAATGAAAAGCTCTTAAATTCATATCTTCTTGTCCATGCATATTGCGAATAAGGCTCAAGGCATTCATATCCGGAAAATTTACCGTTGAATAAATAATGGACAGCAAGTCATATTTTAATCGTAATTTGTTGTCTTTTAAAATATCATAAGCAACAGAAATTTTTTGAAACATATCAACGGCTTTCTCATCACTATTGTGATCTGGGTGCCAAAATTTGGCAAGCTCACGATATTTTTGCCGGATGGTTTCATCATCAGCATCGGGTCTGACATTAAGTATTTTATAATAACTGAGTGCATCAAAAGAAGTTTTAACCATTGCTTTGCTCTCCTATAAGTTTTTGAGCTATATTTTTAATATCAACAGCTGCCTCCGATGTCGGGTATCGTGAAAGCAGTAATTCTTTGTTTCTGATTGTATCACGCACTCGAGTGTCATTACGTATAATACCCAACAGATGCAATATAGGCAGATTATTTTTATCCGTTGCTTTAGATAGCTCCTTAAATATTTTGTATCCATCTTCGAAAGAATTTACCTTATTAATTATTAAATTATACTTAGCTTTAATGCCGCTTTTATGTAAAAAATTGATAGTTTCAAAGGTCTTAACAAGGTCAGAATTTTTTTGCGATAAAATAAAAATTAAATTACTGGCAATATGGCAAAAAGCCATATTTTTTTCATTAACGTCTGCCCCGATATCTACTAAGGTATGATTATATGGCTCAATCAAATTTATTAAATCATTAATCAGAATGTGGATTCGCCCGAGAGGATTGGTTTCCAAATAATTATTTCCCGGTTTTGCTGTTAAAATATTGAAATCTTTATTTCTGTAAGCTGTAATTAACTGATTAAGCGTTTTATTTTCTTGGAAATAATCATCCAAATACAGAGGATTCTGCAATAAAATATAAGTGCTGATATTAGAAAAATTACCATTGCCGTCAATAAGTAAAACTTTTTGCTTTGAGAGATTAAGGGCATGAGCCAAAGTTAATGAACACCAAGATACACCTATATGCTCGGCACCGGCCAACAAAACAGAAATATTTTGTGTTTTCTCTTTATCCAAAAATAACTGCTTATATACAGCATTAAGATTTTCTGACACAATCCCTCCATTAACAAGATAGATTTAATATGTTGCATAAATGCAATAATTTTTTAATATAATAACAACTATACTTTTAAATAGCAAAGATTCTTTTTAGGAGTTACCAATGAAACTTATTGCTTCACTCATTTTGAGTTTGTTTTTTGCCACCAATGTTAATGCCTATACAATAGAGATGTTTGGAAAAGATACATATGGTTTTGATATGCCGAGATATAGAGATGAAACCATCAACGATATAGAAATACTACGAGGATTACGACTGGCTATTATTGCTATTGCAGATGAAGATAATTTTCCTGTTTCTTCTTATGAACAAGGCTCGATTTTTAATAAAATTTTTGAAAATTTGAAAGAAGAATATGGAATTAAAATTATAATTACCCCCTTATCAAAAGGATTTCAAGACCAAGTTTTACACATGGAGCGCGGCGGAAAAATTGAAAGTCAGTGGGATACTTCTGGACATCATATAAACGCTATTTTCGGCGCACCATATAAAGAACATATTTATTCCAGAAATAAAGAGATTTATCCGGCTTTCTTTGTTAATAATGTCCATATTATAACGTCAGCACAAACTAAATTGGATCTAAAAGAAAGAAATGATCTAAAAAAATATAAAGGCATCTATGTTAAACAAGACAGAATTGCAGATAACATCTTAAACGATTTTGCCAATCTTGGAATAAACAGCGTAGATAATTATAACGAGGCATATAAGCAACTGTTAACCGGAGAAATTGATTTTATTGCAGCAAGCTATTATCCTAGTTTGTTGGAAAGTTATAAACAGGGGATAAGAAATTATGTGACATATAGCAAAAATCCGGTTTGGAAAATGCCGCTATTTATACGCGTGCGCCCTGAAGTATTAAGGAATAAGCATGTAGAAGATTTGTCAGATTACTTAAAAAGCTCTCAGTATCGGAAAGCCGTTAAAGAAACACTTGATGAACTGGTTGATATTTATAGAAAGAATACGGAAGGCATTGTTCCCCCGACATATACAAGAGAAATTTCTTCATCAGAGCAGGAAAATGAAAACCCGACAGAAGATGAACAAAAACTTGAAAATTAGAAAATATAAGTATAGCATACTGAAAGATTTTAGGAGGGATTAAATGGTTCTGTTGGTTCATCATAGCATATCGCCGCAATCGCGTAAGATTCGCTTGATTATGGCGGAAAAGAAAATGCTGTTTGTCTTAAAAGAAGAGGAGCCATGGAATATATCTCCGGATATTCTTAAAATAAATCCTGCAGGGGAATTGCCAGTGCTTATTTTTGATGGCAATGTGATTGCCGGAAATTATGCGATAACCGAATATTTAGAAGAAAGTAATCCTCAATATAAGCTTTTACCGACAGATGTAAAAGAACGTGCGGAAGTAAGACGTATTGCTGATTGGTTTGATATGAAATTTTATAATGAAGTTTACAAATATATTGTAACAGAAAAAATTATAAAAAGATTTCGTCTTAAAGAAGCTCCTAATTCTAAAATATTAAAAGCTGGACTGAATAATCTCAAATATCATATGGAATATATTGAGTATCTGACAGATAGAAACAATTATATTGCAGGCAAGTCGCTGAGTTTGGCTGACTTGACCGCAGCAGCACATCTATCTGTTATAGATTATTTGGGAGATATTCCGTGGTCTGAGTATAAAAATGCCAAAATTTGGTATGCTAAAATAAAATCCAGACCGAGTTTTAAGGATTTGCTAAAAGACAACATCAAAGGCATCGCCCCATCAGCAAATTATACAAATTTGGATTTTTGAAGATGAAAAAAGTGCTTTGTTTCATAATGATTTTGATTTTAAGCTCTTGCAGTAGCAAAAAAGGGCAGGTCGTTTTTCATTGGGACAGATATAATACAGGTGGAATAAAATTTGCCAGAGATCATTCAGAATGTATGCGTAAGGCAGAAGCATTTAAATTTTGGCCGAGCTTTAAGAGCTGGTTTTATACCGAAGAACAAAGATACGATACGGTTGTAAAATGGCACAAGGACCACGGCATTTGGGCAAGTTTTGTTCCTTATCCGGGGGCAATGCCCGTGATGGTTAACTCAGTAAGAGATGATTCCGATAGTAGTCCGAGTAAATATCAAAAATGTATGTTAAATAAGGGCTATGTAGAGAGAACTACAGATATTCCCGAAGCCAGTAATTTGTTTGTATATAAACCTCAAAGTGTTAATCAGGATGTTCCGTTGGATAATGGTACTTATCCGAAGTAATGTCACAATATTCTCCGCCGATAACCTTATAAAAAGATGCGAGCGCCAAAAGAACATCAGTATTGCTGGATACAACTTTATTTTGCGCTGAAAGGAAATTTTCTTCAGCTTCGGCAACATCTGTGAAATCAATCAAACCATTTTTATATTTCTCTAAAGTAAGGAGGAAAATTTGACTCATTTTATTCTCAGCATGACGTAATTTCATACTGGTTTGATAGGTTTTATCAATATTGATTATAGCATTTTTTATCTCTATTAAAGCGGTTAGCAGAACTTCATTATATTGGTATAGATATTCCTGCTGAATATGCTTTTGTAATTCAATGTTATTGACAAGTTGCCTCCAATGCCAAATTGGTTGTAAAATGTTTGCAGAATATCCGTAATATTGATTATCGGTTTGCAATAAAGCTGTTCCACTGTTACTAAGATAGGAAAAGGCAGCAGACAATGAAATTGAAGGATAAAGATTGGTAATTGCCACATTGAGAGCCGCACTTTTACTGCGAAGTAAGGCTTCTGTCATCATAACATCCGGTCTGGATCGAAGAACCGATAAAGGTAAATTATATAAATTTTTAACACTGTATTTAAAAGGAGTGGAAACCAGACTTTGACGCTTGGAATTAAAAGATATCGGTAATTTATCCGGCAAAATGTTTAATAAAACAGCCAACGAGTTTTTATAATTTTCTATTTGAAACTCAAGCGGAGGCAATAAAGATTTTGTTTGAGCCACGCGAAATTCTGCCTGATTGAGCGCTAAATCATCAGCAACACCGAATTTATGCTTATCACGAACAATCTGCAAAATATCATTTTGCAAGCGCAAATTTTGCTTTGTAATTCTTAGCAATTCCAAGGATTTTAGGAGGTTGAAATAATCTTGAGCGACCTCTGCAAATAACGAAACATGAAGATTAAAAAGGGAGTATTCGGCATTTTTCATCAGTTCAAAATATTGCTTTGAAATATAATAACCTTTTCCCCATATATCCAGTTCCCAAGAAGCGTCAAACCCGACTTTAAACGTATTTGATTTTAACATAATGTCACGGGAATTATTTGCTTTGGAAAAATCATAACTACCTTTTGCATCAAGCATTGGCAGAGTTTGGCTTGAATTTATTAAAAATGCATAACGAGATTGTTGCAAACGCTCTACTCCTTGTTTTATATCCAGATTATTGGTATAGGCTAAAGTGAGCAGTGTATTTAAATCCTTGTTATGGAAAATATCACTTAATGTATTTAGAGGTTTGTTATTCTGTTTTGAGAGATTTAAAGTTTGTTGAACATCTTTTTCAGGAATGAAATCGGGAATTTGAGCCTCATTCCCAACACGACAGGCGGCTAGCCAGAAAATTAAGAAGAATGACAACAATTTATACATTGGCCAGCTCCTCTGAGTTAGCAGTTGAATAAGCAGTATTTACAGGATAAAAATGCTCTTTAATACTTTCAAATAAAGCAAACATTGTCGGCACAAATATAATGCCTATAAATGTGGCAAAAATCATCCCAAAAAATACCGTTACTCCGATTGATATTTGGGAATTTGCCCCGGGGCCTGTGGCAATAATCATTGGAAAAACACCTAAAATAAAAGTCATGGCGGTCATCAATACTGCTCTAAAACGTTCATCAGCACCTTTTTGGGCTGCGTCAACAATAGAAAACCCTTGTGCGCGATAATGTTTATTAAAGTCAACAATCAAAATAGCGTTTTTAGCCGCTAATCCAATCAGCAAAACCACACCGAGTTGCGCATAAATGCTCAAAGGCAGGTGAAACAAATGCAGGCCTGAAAAAGCCCCTAAAACAGCAAATACAGTTGAAAACATAACAGCAAAAGCAAGCATCCAACTTTCATACAAAGCAACCAAAAATAAATAGCAAAAGACAACGGATAACGATACCAAAACCACAATGAGCCCTCTTGTTTCAGCTTCTTGCAGCGACAAAGCAGTCCAATTGATGGTAAATCCTTTAGGTAAATGCTGTTGAGCAATTTGTTCAAGGGTGTCCATGGCCTCTCCGGTGCTGGCCCCTGGCGCTGCTTGGGCAGTAATGGCTGCAGCAGGGTATAAATTATATCTATACAAGATTTTAGGTGATATTTCCGTTGAAATATCAGTAAAACTGCCGATTTTAATGAGATTATTTTTTGTGTTTTTGGCGTAAAGATTTTTGATATCTTCAATGTTCTTGCGATATTTGAAGTCCGCTTGTAAAATAACGCGATTAATCAATCCGTTAAGAGTGATGTTGTTAATGTAATTTGAACCTAAATTGCTTTGCAGGGTAGCAAACAATTCCGCTACCGGAATATGATAATACTGAAGCTTAGTTCGATCAATATTAAGGTAAATATGCGGGGTATCAGCTCTAAAAGTGCTAAATGCATAAGCGATAAGCTTACTTTGATTAAGAGCCGCTAAATATTTATTAAGTGAGTGTTCTAAATCAAAAGGTGTAAAATCAGGATTGGTTGTAATCAGTTCTAAAGAAAGACCGTTACTTTGCCCAATACCGGGGACAGAAGGTGGCGCAAAAAAGTTAATTTGCGCTGAATTTGATTTGAATTTATGATTGAATGTTTCAATCAAATTTAATGCAGAAAGAGATTTCTTTTTCCTTTTTGCCCAATCGGTAAGCCCGACAACGCCTAATGCAACATTTTCCCCTTTTCCGCCGAGCATACTGTATCCGGCAACGGTTATAACATATTTAACCCCGTTCATCTTTAAGATTTCATTGCTCATTTGTTTTAATAAAGAATTAGTTTTATTTATGCTATCTGTGCTCTTAAGTTGAATATCTGCAAAAACAATTCCTTGGTCATCTTCAGGAATAAAGGAATCTGCAGTAAACTTAAAATAAATTCCTACAATGAAAAAACAGCAAAGTATAACTAAAACCGAGCGATAGATGTGCGTGGTAAAAAAAGCAACGGATTTGGAATAAATCAGATGAAATTTATTCAAGAAAATATTGAAAAACTCAAAAAATTTACAAACTTTTGCTTTTCTTTCCTCTTTAAGAAAAATAGCGCATAAAGCGGGGCTTAACGTTAATGCATTAAATGATGAAAAAACAATCGCAGCAGAAATTGCCACAGCAAATTGCTGATAAATCTTTCCGGTGATACCGGCCATTAATCCTACCGGCACAAAAATAGCTAACAAAACAAAAGTAGTAGCAATAATAGCACCGCTGATTTGTTGCATAGCCTTGATTGTGGCAGTATGAGCATCAAGATTTTCTTTATTCATCAGGTATTGCACGCGCTCGACCACAATAATGGCATCATCAACGACCAAACCGATAACTAAAATCATTGCAAATAATGTTAAAATATTAATATCGAAACCAAGTATAAAAAGGATAATAAACGTCGCAACCAGCGATACGGGAATAGTAATGAGCGGAATAAGAGTTGTTTTGACACTTTGTAAAAAGAGATATGTTACCAAAATCACTAATCCAAAAGTAATAAACAACGTGTCCACAATAGCCTCAATAGAAGCTCTGACATAATCAGTAGAGTCATAAGCTATTTGGATGTCTATATCATCAGGAAAGGTTTTGGATAATTCTTTAAGAGCTAAACGAACAGAATCCATCGTTTTTAAGGCATTGGTATTTGGTGTTTGGTTAAGCGCAATAACAACAGCAGGTGCATTATCATAATGTGAACTGAGATTATATAAGTCTCTGCCAAGTTCAACTTTGGCAACATCTTTAAGATAAACAATACTTCCGTTAGAAGAGGTCGCCACAACAATATTAGAAAAATCTTCAACGCTGTTCAGTAACCCTTTGGCTGTAAGGTTAAGTACCAAATCGGAACCTTTTGCGCTGGGCGCGCCACCAATACTACCAACCGCTGCCTGCACGTTTTGATTTTTAACAGCTTCGACAACATCATTATAATTAAGGCCTAAGGCATTAATTTTATCATTATTAAGCCAAATTCGCATACTGTATTGAGGGCCGAATATTTGCACATTGCCCACACCGGCCAAGCGTGCAAGAGGATTTTTAATATGCGTATAAGCAAAGTTGCTTAAAAACAAATCATCATAAGAACCTTTAGGGGAGCGAAGAGCAATCATCGCCAACATATCGGCATTTTCCGTTGAAACATCTATACCGTTTTGAATAACTTCTGCCGGCAATTCGCTGTTAACCTGTTGTAAGCGGTTTTGCACCTTAACTTGAGCAATATCAGGATCCGTCCCGATATCAAAAGTAACATTAAGTGTATAGGAACCGCTGTCATCGGCAGAAGACGACATATAAATCATATCTTCAACACCGTTTATCTCATTTTCTATCGGAACAGAAACCGTATCTGTCAGCACTTGAGCGTTTGCACCGAGATAAGTTGTTTTTATGCTTATTTGCGGTGGGGTTATATTTGGAAATTGTGATATGGGCAAAACTTTAATTGCCAACCCGCCTAAAATAATCATAATAAGCGAAATAACAATGGCAAATCGCGGCCTATCTATAAAAAATTTAGAAAACATGCTTATTTCTCAGTTTTTACATCAGAAGAATTGAAAGTTGGTGGTACAGAATTTGGCGTTAAAATAATTAAATCGTCCTTATTAAAGGTGTTTTTGACCACGTAAAATTTATCTGTTTCACTAATGATTTGGACAGAAACATTTGAAGGTAATCCGTTTCTGTAAATCATAACAAAGTTACCATCAGGGCGCATAACTACTAAATCTTTATCAATCAAAACACTGTCTTTAAATAGCTTAAAAACCTCTACTGTAACAAATTCATTAGGTAATAATTTATTCTTATCATTCTTAAAATAGGCATATACGGCAATCGTATTGGTTTGCTTGTTAATTTGATTGTCGGTGTATTTAAATTCACCGTCATATTCATACAAAGAACCATTAGCCATCTTAAGTTTTATCACTGTGTTGCTAAAACTGTTCTTATCTTCGGTAAATTCTAAATATTCCTTATCTGTAAGCGAGAAAACGACGCGAATGGGGTTGATTTGCACAATATTCAGCAAATAACTTGCTTGGGGCGCAACATAATCGCCGGAACTTAAAGTAAAATTACCGATGAGCCCGCTAATAGGCGCATTAATTTTAGTATAATTATAATTGATGCGCGCAAATTCTTCATTAGCAAGGGCATTTTTAAGTTGAGCCTCTGCTTGCTGAAAATTATTTTTAGCACTATCTATTTCTGTTTGAGAAAAAGCTCTTTTTCCGGATTTTTGCACACGTTCATAATAATTTTTGTTGTATTCCAAGGAAGATTTTTCTTGTTGCACATTGGCTTCTGCCGCATCAAGCTTTGCCTTATATTCTGCATCATTTATTGTTACCAAAGGCTCTCCTTGTTTGACCATTTGTCCTGGAGTTATTAAGATATCCTTCAGATAACCGCTGATATATGGCACAATTTGCACTTGATGAATGGCTTCAACATAGCCGATATATTCTCTGTTTATCGTTATATCTTGAGCGGTAATCGGCTTTACTTTCAGGTGGATTATCTCTGTTTTTGCTAAAGCAGCTGGATTAAAAAAAGTCTTTTTTATCCATGTAAAACCGCTCCATAACAAAACGATGCCGATAATTATGCCTAAAAGGATATAGATAAATTGTTTTTTCATGTCTTCTTCCTTATTGATAAAATGATGTAGACCATAGATAATAAGGAAAGATGATAATTCAACCCCCTATTGCATAAGTTCTATTGCTTTAGATATTTTTCTTATAGAATTGAGTTCTATTTGTCGCACACGCTCTTTAGATATATTATAGAGTTTGCTTAAATCGTCTAGTGTGATGCTTTTTTCATAAAGTCGCCGCTTAAATAGAATATCTTTTTCACGCTTATTTAAGACATAGAGAGCTTTATTAAACATTTTTTTGCGATAACGCAATGTTTCGGAATGTGCTAATACTTCTTCTTGGTTTGGTTTATTATCGGAAATAAAATCCATCCATTCGGTAGTGCCGTCAGAATTACCGTCTATAATGGTATTAAGCGAGCCATCATGTGATTTAAGTCGCATATTCATATCAGTAACTTCTTGCACACTGACATCTAATGATTGAGCAATATCTGCCAGCACTTTTTGAGAGAGTTCACGATCATCAATAAGATTAAGCTGATTTTTAATTTTGCGCAAATTAAAAAATAATTTCTTTTGTGCAGCAGTCGTTCCAAGTTTTACCAAAGACCATGAGTTTAAGATATATTTTTGCACGGATGCTTTTATCCACCATAAAGCATAAGTTGAAAACCTAAATCCTTTTTCTGGCTCAAATTTATCAACAGCATACAAAAGACCGATATTACCTTCAGAGATCATTTCGGCTATGGGTAATCCGTAACCACGGTATTTTGAAACAACCTTAACAACCAACCTCAAATGAGATGTAATAAGCTTATAAGCTAAATCCTTATCTCTGGTTTTTTGGTATTTTACCGCTAAGTCATATTCTTCATCAGAGGATAAAATCGGAAATTTTTTGATAGATTGTAAATAACGCGAAAGATTTTCTTCGGGCGTAAAGTCAAGTTCATTTAGAGTAAGTTGTGATTTCATTTTCTTTCTCCTAAAAATTGACATTAGCCAATTTTATATATAAAAAAGTTTTCCACAACCTAGACATTGGTTTTAGATATTTTAAGTAAATATTTAGAATTATCAGCGCGTTATAGAACTAAAGTCTATATTCGCGGAGTTTATTTATCAATTCCTTCATATCGCTGGGATAATCTGCTTCAAAATAAAGTTTTTTACCTGTTTTCGGGTGAATAAAGCCTAGAGAAAAAGCATGTAAAGCTTGCCGTGGAAAAGAATTGACATAGTTTTTAATCTCTACTGGCAGTAAGATAGAATTTTTATGGGGCTGCGCATAAACATCATCACCAATTAAATGGCAGCCGATGCTGGATAAATGAACGCGAATTTGGTGGGTGCGCCCTGTTTCTAGATTGCACTTGATGAGCGATGCGGCATTTTTATAGTTCTCTATGGTTTGATAGTGTGTGATGGCAGTTTTTCCGCCTGTTTTAATAATAGCCATCTTTTTGCGGTCATAGGGGCTGCGTGCAAGATTTGCTTCAATTGTCCCGCTAAGTGGATTTGCGACATTGTAAACAACGGCATAGTATGTGCGCTCAATAGAATGAACAAAAAATTGCTCAGCAAGACCTCTGTGTGTAATATCATTTTTTGCCACAACCAAGACACCACTTGTATTTCTATCTATACGGTGAACAATTCCCGGACGTGCTACACCGCCGATACCGGATAAAGATTCTTTGCAATGATATAACAGTGCATTGACTAAAGTATCGCGCGAGCAACCTGCCGCCGGATGAACGGTCATCCCTGCCGGTTTATTAACCACAACCAAATCCTCATCTTCATACAAGATATCAAGAGGAATATTCTGAGCCACAGGCGTTGCTTCTTCCGGTTCTGATACGATAATTTGGTAAATATCACCTTCGCGCGTTTTGAAATTTTTATCCGTAATGAGTAAATCATCAGCAAAAACACAGCCGCTTTCAAGCAAACGTTGTATTTGTGCGCGTGAAAATTGAGGGATACTATCGGCAATAAATTTATCTATCCGAGTTCTAGCTTGTTCTTTTGAAACCGGTGCCGTATAAAAAAAATTATTATTTTCTTCAATCAAATTTGTCATATTAAACATATTTTCATATATTTTATCTTAAACTAACATAAATTAAGGGTGAAATTAAATCAAGCAGATATTAAAAAACATCAAGGAGAGCATAATGGCAAATGAAAATAGCGGATTAGATTCCTTTCTAACTCCCGAAGATAATAACCAAAATACTGAAAATAAGGAACAAAATGCTGGCGTTGGTATTAATTTGGAGGATGAATTTGCAAAATTACTCAACGATTTTGTAAATCAAGGCAGTCCAAAGCCGACAGAAACTTCTTCTTCATCAGATAGCTCTCTTGATAATTTAATGACATCGCAAAATCAGCCGGCTTCGACAGAGGGGGTAGATGGTTTTGTAACAGAAACATCATCGACATCAACAGGAGGGCTTGATAATTATGTTTCTTCTTCTACAACAGAACCTACCGGTGGATTAGACGGATTTGTAACTCAAGAAACAACAGAACAGTCAGCAGGTGGATTAGACGATTTAGTATCAGCCCCTACGCCAAGCACATCAGGAAGTCTGGATGAGTTGGTAACCCCCGAGGATGATTCTCAAGCTGGAATAAATGGGGGATTAGATGGTCTTGTCACGCCGGAAGCAGAACCGGCAACGGAAGAGCGCGGACTAAAAGAAGAAGAGTATGAATTAGCGCAAAAAATTAAAAATTTTCAAGATAGTATGACAGTAATATCTATGAAAAAAAATCTAAAGCTACCACAAACGGACTATGTGCCGGATATGTTAATTCCTAATTATAAGCCGAGTATTGGCAAAAAAATTGCCGAATATTTACTTGCTTGTTGGGATATAATCAATAAATATGCACCGGAAGATATGAAAAGATTGGCACCTGATGCTGATGATGAAGGCTATTTGTCATTCGCTGAAACCCTAAATGATACAGATTTGCAGTTAGCGATTATTTCATATGTGGAGATACTGATAGACATAGAAATTTGTGAAGTAAGCTATGAACAAAAGAAAGAGCTTATGATAAAAAACAGAATAAAGAGAGAACTTTATGAAGAGTATATGGAATTACAAGAACGTAAGAAATTATTTATTGCCAAATTAAAAGAGAAAAATTTTCCAATAGATGTGGATCGCTTGATAAATAATTATTTTCGAGCAGCGCAAAAGGATGCGGATGGCTCTTTTGAAGCACTGGTAAAAAATCCGGCAATGTTCTCACCAATTCAAATGGAAAAAATTAAGCCTAAGTTTTTTGGTTTAATTAAAGTAACACCGGAAGATGGTGTAAAAGCAAATCAAAAAATCGGCGCCTTTGTAAAAAAATTAAAAGTCTGATGTTTTTATCTTTTTTAAAGTAGACAAATGTTAGTTTTTCTGTTAAAATGAAACATATAAATTGTTTGCATGGAGAAGAAAATGGCAGATAACACAAGTTCCTCGATAACTGGCAGAGAAAGCCATGAAGCCAAATCAAAGGCATTCAAAGAAAAGTTAGAAGAACAAAAGAAAAGATTAACCGGCAAAGCTGATAATAAGCCGGATAATAAACCTGATGCGGGTACAACCGGAGGAACCGCTCCGACACCGCCGGAAAATGGCGGTAATTCAGAAGGTTCCGGAACTCCGGATGCAGGTCAAAATCCGCCACCGCCTTCTCAACCGGACACACCAACAGAAGAATATGATACAGCAATGGCGTTTGAATCTAATGCTTATGGCTTGGGAAAAATGGCTAAAGAAAAAAAAGATCCTCCTGCCAAACATCATAGCGCGCCTGCAAAAGCTCCGGAACGGAAAAAAGATGGTTACAAACCGGGAAGCAGTAGCAATTTTTTACAAGCCTGTTATAATGAAATTGTTGTGGCTGCATATGCCGGAGCAATAGATTTAACAGTTGATTTGACTTTAGATATATTTGATTGGATTTTATTTGGCCCATTAAGCAGTAGCAAGTCCTCAGAAAAGAAGCCGGATAAAAATAAAGAAAAAACAGTTTTTGATTATGCTGATGAAATGATTGCCGAGAATACAGAAAAAGGCAAAGAGCTAGTAAAAAGTGTTTTGTTGCACCACAAAGAGCTAATGGAAAATGTAGAGGCTGCTCAAAATGGGCAAAAGCCTAAGTGGCGTGTGTGGCAAGGACATGAACCACAGTGTTTTAATCATTTAGTTGAAATAAAAAATAAAGCGGATGCTGATCCGAATTCTCCAGAAGCTGGCGAATGGGCTGAATTTAAGGATATTCCGCGTAAAGCTATTGAAACAATTGCACGCCAAACTGATGTAGCAAACTTTGCAGTTCATCATGCTGCATTGTCAATAAATACGACAGAAGTTGAACCATTGCCTGTTGAAATTACTAAAGCATTAAAAGAAATGGAAGAAATTATCACAAATCCCAAATTAAAAGATGCTGAAATTAAAGCAGGGGTGGTTGAAAAAATAAAGGAGGTTCGCGCACATACAACAGCGGACACTCCTATAAATTCAGAAATAAACGAGAATTTAAATAAATTTTCAGAAGCGCTTACTATACCGGGATGTAACAGAAAATCTATGATGGAAAAACTTTTGGTCATAAAGGAAATTCATCCAATCAAACAAAAATTAAAGCAAGACGCAGCAACATTTGGTGAAACAATCATAAAAAATTTAAACCTTATAGACAAAGAATATGAAACAGATCCGGAACGTGCAAACGCCGAAAAAGATAAATATTTACAAAAAATAAATGAAAGCCAATTAGAAGCTGCAAAAAGAGTGAAAAAAGATTTAAATTCAATATGGCTTTTACGTAACTATGGCATTAAGAATTTTGGTAATACCAAGGAAAATGCACAAAATGCTGTTCAGTATGCAGAAAATACAATGTGCAATGTGAATGTTACAGAAAATAAACGAAATCAAAAAAAACAAAAAACAATTTTAAATGATATGGATGTAAGAGGCTTTATCAATCAAATGGGAATGAAAAGATGAAGAAACTAAAAAAATTCGGGCGCTTTTGCGCAATAAGCGTAGTAGTTTTGGTGCCGATTATATTTATTTTTCAAATTATCTTTAAGCTAGTATGGCATTTTGATATATTGGATAAAAAAGCCTATCGTGTTATGTCAGAATTTTGGGAACAGGGAGGAGTTTATAATTCCTTTAGTGACTGGTGTTTTGGGCTGACATTTCTTCTGATTCCTGTAGTTTGGATAATGTTAAGCCGTAAAATTTATAAGTTTGGCTTTTGGAAATTTATCTTTTATCCGATTGTTTGGTTATATCACAAACTAACACGGCCAAAAAATATGGAAATGGAGCATGTTAAAATCAAAAATTTGGGAGGAAAAGATAAAACATTGGATGAAATCATTTCTGATAAAATAAAAGAACAAGGGCAGGATAAAGGATCTGCGCATGTCGTGCGTGATTTGCGCAAACAAATTTCATTAAAAATAGAGGAAAACGAAAAACAATAATATCTTGTTAACTAATCAGTGATTATAATCAAAAAATAAAAATAACGGAGAAAAATTTGAAACCACTGCTAATTATACTCAAAACACTTATTATTGGCTATCTGTGGACTATTGTTTTCATAGACGGCATAAGGGTTGTTTTGTTGATAAATTGGCACTTTGATATATTTACTGGAGAACACTGGCAACTCTTAAAAGAAAAATGGAACAGTGGAGAGGCGGTTAGTCGCTCTGAAATAGCCTTTTTCTTAATACTGGTCAGTTCTGTGCCTTTGTGGCTTGCCGGATGGGTTGGGTTGTGCTTAATGAAATGGGAAAGCTGGTTAAAGAAAATTATTTTAAGTCCGGTTTATCTTTATAGAAAATTGACCTTAAATAAAAAAGCGCCAGTGGTTGTGAAAAAGAAATCAATTACTGAAGAAAAGACACAAATACAAAAGACGCCGATAATCAAAAAAGCACCTGTTAAACGTCCTGTTTTGCCTTCGGTTGCATTAATGCAATCCAATATAAACAGCAATGTTTCAGCGGCAAATAGAACAACATCATCACCATATGCCGCAAGCAAAAAGAATCCGGAACCTTTAACTGAACATGCACTGTTTAATTTTGATGATGACGATTTTGACTTAGATTTTGATTTTGATAAAAAAGAGAAAAAACAAGAAGAATCCATACCTTCTGCATTAGTGGTGGATGAACCGAAACCCATAGAGGTCAAACCGGAAAAAGATACCGCTGAGCAACACAAGGCTAAACAGCCGGCAACAAGAGATATAGCATCAAAGCCTAAAGGAACTGAAATAGCACCAAAAGAATCTCATACACCTGTATTAGATGTGCTTAAACAAAAGGGATATGATGTCATTATGTCTGCCATAATTAAGAAGACAACGATTGACTACGTTGCCGTTAGTCGCAACCAAATAATGCTTTGCTTAGTAGATAAAGAAGTAGGGGATTGGTTGGCGGATGAAGAGAAATTTAATGATGAAGAGCCATTGTGGTTCTCTGAAAGCAGTCATCGTATTTCTCCGGTGCGCAAAATTGATATCGCTCGAGATATCCTAAAAACAAAATTAGCTGTGGCGGATATGAACTATGAAATTGTTCCTTATGTTATCATCCAAGGCGGAAACATTATCAATGCTGAAGATATGTTCGAAGTATGGAATCATATGGGGATAAATGTAACTCGAATTAACCGTGGTAGTCCAAAAGAGATACAGCTGTTTTCAAAGTCGCTTGAGACCTGCGAAGAAAAGGCAGATAAGAGTTCTTTTGAAAAATTGAAAAAACTGATTCACAGTCTGGCATAAACATTTTATAGAGGGAAGAATGGTAAAAGAAAGAGGAAAAGAGTGGGAAGAGTATGATAAAGCGGTGCGTTGGATGGCAACGACGTTTATTTTATCTGTAGTTTTTACGGTTTTCTTTGCTTATATTTCGCAGCCTTTGGCTTTTTTGGTGCAAAAGGGCATCTCTAAAGAAAATGTAGATATTGCAATAAAGTTTATCAAAAGATCATTTGATCATCCGGAATTTTTATATAGCCGTTATATTTCGTGGATAAAAAAGATGATGAGTTATAACGGTTCATTTAAGCTGAGTTTATGGATACCGGCTTTACCTCTGATTATTTTTCCGGTAATAATGTTTGTCGGTGCCATTAAATGTCCGTATAAATTCCAATCAAATGTTCACGGTTCGGCACATATTGCTACACTTCGTGATATTCAAAGAATGGAATTATTGGGCTTTGATGGTTTTTGCATGGTTGTTGGCAAATTCCATGGAAAGCTCTTAAAACTGAAAGAAACACTATCCACCTTATGTTGTGCACCTCCGGGAACCGGTAAAACCGTTGGTATTGTTATTCCGACAATTTTTAACTCCGAAGGAATGAGTATTATCGTGAACGACCCGAAACCGGAGTTATGTTATAAAACCACAGGTGCCAGAAACAAAGTCGGACCGGTGTTCGTTATTAACTGGGGTAAAGAAGATAATCCAGAAACAGGTGAATATTATCCGAGCTGGAATCCGCTTTCTCCGGGAGCTCTGCCGGCACCAGGGCCTGAGCGCGATTTGTATATTGACTCTATGTGCAATACGCTTGTGGAAGATCCTAAAGGTGGTGGTGACCAATATTGGTCACAAGCAGGTCGAGGAGCATTATGCGGATTGATTCACTTTGTTGCTTCAAAATGTGAAAAAGCATTAGCCAACGAGAAATTTATTCAAAAAATCAGTGAAGGCTCAATGACGGCTGCGGATAAAGCGGAATTAACCAATTTATATGAAGAAATGCAAGAAGGTAATCTGCGTGCAAATGCAGCAAGAGCTTTGCAAGATCTGCAAAACGATAATCTAACCATAGAAAATTACTTACCGGTCGGCACATGGAACTCATTTCCTGACAGATGGGTAAATCATGAAGCTTGTATGGCGATGATTTTGGAATGGATTACTGCCGCCCAAATTGAACAAAGTAATGAGATTAAGCGTCGTTTGGATGAAGGTGATCAAATGGCAGCTATGGCAGATTTAATGCGCGATTTGTTGGATGCCGCGGTTAATGAAGCCAATGACTATGGATATTCACGTCGCTGTATCACTGAATTGAGCGGTTTGAGTGCTAAACCGGATAAAGAGCGTGGCTCCGTACTTTCTACAGCCTTCAATGGTATTCGTATCTTTAAAAACGCCGCGGTGGTGGCACGAACCAGTTTCTCTGATTTGAAGTTTAAAGATTTGCGCGGTATGAAAGACCCTGTAACCGGTGAGTGGAAGCCAATATCTGTTTACCTGTCTGTTAACCAGACCGATGCACAAGCCTTAAACCCGATTAGTGCTGTATTTGTGGACTTAATGAGTGCATATTTGATTTCGAATCCACCGAATTTTGTAAATAAAACTGATGGTAAAATGGGGCCGTTCCCGACATTGTTCGTGCTTGACGAGTTTCCGCAAATGCCTAAGTTAAAAGCAGTTATTGACGGACCGGCGGTTGGTCGTGGTCAAAAAGTGTCATATTTACTGATTGGACAAGATTTAGGCCAAATTTCCGGTAAATACGGTAAAGATGACCTTGAAACGGTTATTTCTACTACTGCTTGCAAGGTTATTTTATCCCAAAACAACGAGCAAACCGCCCAACGTTTCTCTAAAATGATTGGTAATAAAACCGTTCAAGTGACCTCATATTCACGTAACGAAGGCGGCATTAGCAATAAAGAGTTCAATCCTTTTGCTAAAAATGTAAGTTATCAGTTACAAGCTGTTTCAGCTATTAGTACCAACGAATTGTTGAGTTTACCCATGTTAAAGCAGGTTGTTTTGATGCAAGGTTATATTGAAACGCCGATTATGGCGGATTCCCCTCGTTGGTATTTGGATAAAAAAATGAAAGCTCAAGCAGCTTTGCCAGCATCGCCGAATGTTCCGGATTGGATTGTGGCGCAACGTTCAGACGAAAATGAGGATATTCTATCTAAACTTGGCATAGACTACGATCCGAATGCTGAAGAGGATACCGAATTTGAAGAAGATGAAGCCTAAATTACCAGATACAGACAGCAAAGAATTCTCTTTATGGGCTGTATTTAAAGGAGCCAACAAATTTATATGGATGTATAAAAAGACAATAATATTGTGGCTATTGGCAAATTATGTACTTCTTTATATCTTTACGCTAATTCCACGTGGGTGGGCTAATTCATTAAGTATTTTATGGTTGGTAGCATATTATGTATATTGGTGTATATTTGTGCGCTATATTCAGCAACATCGCCCTTATTTTTCTTTAATCAGAACGATGAATGGGTTAATTCCGACCAGTAAAATACTTTTCATAAATATATTTCTTTACGTTTTTATTATAACAATACCATATGTGCCGATGTTTATGGGGTTTAGGGATAAATATTTGGAATGCTTTGAAAGCTATATGAGTTTTATTGAGAGCTACGATGCCATTCCTGGGAAATTGATGTTTTTTATTATATTACTCCTAATTTCACCATATACAATAAGCCGACCATACTTAGCATGGTTGTCATCTTTAATTGGTAAAAGTCGCTCAATCATTGATGCATATAAGAAAACAAAGGGGAATTATTGGTCTTTTGTAATCTATTTCGGCATAACTAATTCTCTTTATGTAATATCTTACGGTATAGACACTATCTGCAAAACAGATAGCTTATTCTTTATTATACCAATCTTGACCACCTATTTTAATATTACGGCTATCAGTATCTATAAAATCTTCTATAAAAAACAGAAAGCACTTAAACCGTCATTGCAATAAATTCTTCTTCAGAGATAATTTTGATTCCAAGTTCTTGGGCTTTTGTTAATTTTGAGCCGGCGCTTTCACCTGCAATAACATAATCTGTGTTGTTAGAAACAGAACCGGCTACTTTAGCGCCTAATGCAAGAGCTTTGCTTTTGGCTTCACTGCGTGTGAGAGTGCTTAATGTTCCAGTAAATACAAGTGTTTTGCCTGAAAACACGGAATCAGTTGCAATAACATCATCAAAATTTTCTACCCGGATAACTGAAAGCAATTTATCAATAATAGCCAAATTGTGGCTTTCCTTAAAGAATTCTACGATATCTTTTGCCATTGCCGCGCCGATACCGTCAATACTGATAAGAAGGTGTATATCCTGATTACACATAGCTTCCTTAAAGACTTCAAAGCTATGATAATGTCTGGCAATAAGATAGGCAGTTGCCGTGCCGACCTGTCTGATGCCTAAGGCATAAATAAACTTTGATAGAGTGATATTTTTGCTTTTGTTAATAGCCTCAAACAGATTGCTGACAGATTTTTTACCCCAGCCTTCACGATTTTCCAAATTAAGGGAAACATCAGTGGAAAACAAATCCTGTGGGCGGTTTCTCTCCTCTAAAGTGAATATATCATAAGGTGTTTGTATGATTTTTTCTTTGTAAAAATCTTCAATAACTTTATCCCCCAAACCTTCAATATTAAAAGCTTCACGAGAAACAAAATGTTTTAATCTCTCAACGGCCTGCGCCGGGCAAGAAAGTCCTCCGGTACAACGTCTGACAGCTTCATCTTCTTCTCTGATAGCATGTGCGCCACACTCCGGACAAATTGTCGGGAAAGAGAATTCAGCCAAATCAGATAGGCGTTTTTCTTTCAAAACCTCAATAATTTGCGGGATAACATCACCTGCACGTTGCACAACCACTATATCTCCGATTCGTATATCTTTACGCTTGATTTCATCTTCGTTATGAAGTGTGGCATGTGAAACCAAAACACCACCGACATTAACCGGCTCTAAGTCCGCAACAGGTGTTAAAGCACCGGTTCTTCCGACTTGTATCCGAATATTATTAAGCCGAGTTATCGCCTTTTCTGCCGGAAATTTGTGGGCGATTGCCCAACGAGGCGTGCGCGTCAAAAAACCAAGCCGTTTTTGAAGCTCCAAATCATTAACCTTATAAACGATACCGTCAATATCATAAGGTAAATCTGCCCGATTATTCATCAATAAGCGATAACTGTTGAGTAATTCCTGCTCATTATGACAAACTTTATTATACGGATTAACAGGGAAACCAAGGCTTTGAACATAATCCAAAAATTCCACTTGGCTCTTCCAAAAAACATCGGAAACTTCACCCCAAGTATAAACAATAAAACTTAAATTCCGTTTTCCGGTAATACGTGCATCAAGCTGCCTGAGCGAACCCGCCGCCGCGTTACGCGGATTGGCGAAAAGTTTTTTATGTTCTTCCTCGTTTTTCTGATTAAGTGCAAAAAAGTCAGCTTTTGACATAAACACTTCGCCTCTGACTTCAAATCTTTCCGGCACATCTTTATCTAAAAAGAGAGGAAAACCTTTTATTTCGCGAAGATTTTCTGTAATGTCTTCACCGATTCGTCCATCTCCGCGTGTAGAACCACGCACAAACACACCATTTTCATAAAGGGCAGAAAAAGATAATCCGTCCATCTTAGGCTCAGAGGTAAAAACCACCTCTTCACTACTGTTTAAAAAGCGCTTTATGCTCATAATAAAATCAGACACTTCTGCATCTTCAAAAATATCCGCAAGCGAGAGCATAGGCACGGTAAGCTCCACCTTTTTAAATTCGCTTTTAACTTTTGCTCCGATTCGCTTTGACGGGCTGTCAGCACGGATAAGATGCGGAAATTTGGCCTCTAATGCCGTGTTAAGATGGCGGAGTTCATCGTATTTTGCGTCATCAAGATAGGGCTCATCGTTTTGATAATAAGCAATATCTGCCTTTTCTATCTCTTTTGCCAGATATTCCAGCTGTTTTTTTGCTTCATCTTCTGTAATATTTCTAACATCAATGGCCGGCATAACACTCTCCTAAACAGAATTTAAGTATATATATAACAGTCTTGCATCAACTTGCCATAAAAAAAACAGGATACACGCAATTAAATGCGAGAGCCGAAAGATTTTGCTTGCGAAGTATAATAATTTTAAGTATGATACACATCGTAAATTTAATTTTAATTGGAGGTAACAATAGCTACAGAAAACACAAATGCGCCAGTACGCGATGGTGATGGACCGCGCATAAATCAAGATATAAAAGCAAAAGAAGTTCGTTTAATCAATTATAATGGAGAAAATTTAGGCGTCGTTTCACTAAAAGAAGCCTTGCATATTGCCGAAGATGTCGGTTTGGATTTGATAGAAATTTCTCCGCAAGTTAATCCCCCTGTTTGTAAAGTTTTAGATTATGGTAAATACAAATACGAACAGCAGAAAAAGAAAAATGAAGCCAAGAAAAATCAAAAGGTTGTCAGTATTAAAGAATTAAAACTTCGCCCGATGATTGATACGCATGATTATGAAGTTAAGCTCAAGCAAGCAAAGAAATTTTTGGCTCAAGGGGACAAAGTTAAATTTACCATGCGCTTTAAGGGGCGCGAATTAAGTGCCAATGATATGGGAAAAGAAGTCCTAAACAAACTGATAGAGGATTTGGAGGGTATTTGCAAAGTAGATGCCGCTCCAAAACTTGAAGGCAAACAAATGTTTATGATGGTTTCTCCGGCATAAGGTTTGTTAAAATAAGCATAAAAACATAAAAAGAGAGGTTTATGCCTCTCTTTTTTATTGTATCCTGAAACCCCCGCGTTAGTCGCGGGGGTCTTTTACCTGAAACGGAAATTAAGCACTATATCTCTTTGCCATAACAGACAACGGAACAGGCTTAATTTTATCCGCATTACCGGCAGCACCAAAAGCGGTATAACGTGCAATGCAAACCTTTTTCATCTCTTCAATGGCCGGTTTTAAGTACTTGCGTGGGTCAAATTCTTTCGGATTCTCAGTAAATAATCTGCGGATAGCACCGGTAATTGCCATACGGCAGTCTGTATCAACATTAACCTTGCGCACACCGGACTTAATGCCGCGGACAATCTCTTCCACCGGCACACCGAATGTCTGCGGAATAGCGCCACCATATGCATTAATCAAATCTTGCAATTCTTGCGGAACAGAAGAAGAACCGTGCATAACCATATGGGTATTAGGAAGTTTAGCATGGATTTTCTCAATCACGTCAATCGCTAAGATATCGCCGGTCGGCTTACGTGTAAACTTATAAGCACCGTGTGATGTGCCAACAGCAACTGCCAAAGCATCAATATTTGTTTCTGCAACAAATTTTGCCGCTTCATCAGGGTCTGTTACCAAACGCTTTCTATCAATAACGCCCTCTGCGCCATGCCCGTCCTCTTTATCGCCTTTACCTGTTTCCAAAGAGCCGATAACCCCGAGTTCGGCTTCAACCGAAGCGCCGACAGCATGAGCACGTGCCACAACTTCTTTGGTAACGCGAACATTATATTCATAAGACGAAGGGGTTTTGCCGTCAGCCTCTAAAGAGCCGTCCATCATCACCGAAGAATAACCGTTAACCAATGCGGATTGGCAAATATCAACCGTTGCGCCGTGATCTTGGTGCAAACAAATCGGAAGTTCGGGATACATCTCAATTGCTGCGGCAATCATATGACGAATCATCGGATCGCCGGCAAATTTACGTGCGCCTGTGGAGGTTTGGATAATGACAGGGGCGTTAACTTCTTTTGCCGCTTCACAAACAGCAATAACCTGCTCCATATCATTAACGTTAAATGCCGGAACACCATAATTGTTCTCAGCCGCGTGATCTAAAATCTGACGCATAGAAACTAAAGGCATATTATTCTCCTTAAAAATTATTATTAAATCTCACCGATGAATATATAAAATCAGCTCAAATTTGCAAGAAGTTTTTGTTTTCATAACAAAAAAAAGCCGCCATTTAGGCGACTTTTAATAACTGGCGGAGTGTACAGGACTCGAACCTGTGCATCCCTATTCAGGATGACGGATTAGCAATCCGCTGCATTACCGCTCTGCCAACACTCCACAGACGAACTTTATTTACAGTAAGTTTTTCCTGTCGTCAATAATTTTTTTGAAAAGGGCGCAAATTTGTTGTTTATTATTTTCTGTAAAATGTTTACCAGATGTTAAACAAATGCTTATAGTATAGCAACGAAGAAGTTTATTTTGGAGAAAAATAATGGATCATGAATACGATTATATAGCAACATTAACACCAGAAGAGAAAAGAATATTTGTAGAAAGCTTCTGTTGCATGGTGTATATGGACGGTGTTGTAGCCAAAGAAGAGATTGAATTCTTAAAAACAATCGGTAAGCAATTTGGCGTTGCAGAGCAAGAGATTGTGACCATTCTAAAAGGCATGAACAAAGATACAACAATGGAAAAAATCGGTCAAATAACCGAGCGTTCTAAGGCATTACACCTAATTAAAGAATTATGCTATTTAGCAAACTCAGATACCGGCTTAGACGATAGAGAAATTGATTTTATTATTGATGTAGCTGAAAAAGTTAATGTTGATAGCGAAAAATTAAAACAAATCAATAAATGGGTATTGGACAAGATTGTTTTACAAAAAACCGGTGAAATCATCTTGGAAACCGAAAATGCAAATCAATAATTAGTTTAATGACTAAAGATAGGGCAAACCTAAAAAGTTTGCCCTTTTTCTTTGCAAAAAGGAAAATTTTATGGTATAATCCTAAAATAAAGAGGAGATATACCATGGCTGAAGGGATAAACAGCAAGGATTTATATCAAATAATCAATCGTGCTTTTTCTAATTGGAGAAAAGGAATAGATGTCTCTGCGAGTTCCGAAATAAATATTTTTACCAAAAAATACCAAGAACGCCTTAAAAACAATCCTCAAATAGATGTTTTTGAAGAAAGGCCTGTTTTACCTCAAGAGCTAAAAGAAGTTCGTAGGTTTCTAAATACTCTAGAGAGTTATAGAGAAACATTGGACGTTGATGCAAAAAATGATTATTTATCAGAAGAAAACTACCGCGAATTGGCATTAGCATTAGATAAATATAAAAATGTTTTAACCCCAGACAATCAGATAGTTAGTGAAACAATATCAGAGTATGTAAAGAGGTATCTTCCTGAATATAAAGACTTTTTTACGCTAAAAGATTGTTTAGAAGAAGCGTCAAGTATATATAAAAGAAAACCAAAAAAACAAGGGGATTTAGATTCGGAAGAGTGTGCGCGTAAGGCATACTATTTTCTAAAAAAGGTTATGAAAGGTGAAGAAATAAAAAATATTACCCCTTGCCCCGAAAAATTAGAACTATACCAAAAAAGTATAAAATTAGTTGACTGTTTAACACCCAAAAAATATCCCAGAACATTTAAATTTAGGCTAAAACGAGACTTATATAATGAAATAGATAAATGCGCTACGAATTTAAGCGCAGATTATAAGAGTGTAGCAAACGAAGCTAAAGCTGAAAGAGCTCGTTTTGATAAAGCAATAATTAATGTAAAAGATTTTATGCTCCGAAAATACGGAGAAAATGAGTGGACAAAGTAAAAATCCCAAAGAAGCCTCTGGGATTTTTACTTAGAGTCATAAATAATTAGGCCGATTGAGCCATTTCATACTCAAGATCAGCTTTTTTATCATCAACAGGTTTAATATGCCAAATATTCTTAGCATATTCCGTAACAGACCTATCGCTGGAGAAATAGCCGATACGGGCGACATTATAAATTGCTTTTTTAACCCAAGCATCTTTCTTTTTATAAACATCAGAGGCCTGCTTCATAGCCTGATTAAAGGCTTCCAAATCAGCCAATACAAAGAAATAATCGTTGCTTAAAAGCGCATCAAATATCGGCTTAAACAATGTCGGGTTATCCTGCTCACAAAACATATTGGAATTAATGGCATTTAATATACGTTTAACGTATTCAGATTCTTCATATATTTTGTGAGGATTATAAATCGGACGCAGCGCTTGGATTTCGTCTTCTTTTAAGCCAAAGAGGAAGAAATTATCCTCACCCACTGCCTCACGAATTTCAATATTTGCGCCGTCATATGTTCCGACAGTCAAAGCGCCGTTTAAGGCAAATTTCATATTGCCTGTACCCGAGGCTTCAAAACCGGCGGTGGATATTTGTAAGCTGACATCTGCTGCAGGCATTAGCATTTCTGCCAAAGACACTTTATAATCAGGCATGAATACGACTTTTAATGCATCGCCAACCCTCGGATCGTTATTTACAACATTTGCGACATTGTTAATCAATTTAATGATAAGTTTAGCAAATGTGTAAGAAGGGGCAGCCTTTCCGGCAAAAATATATGTTTTAGGACAGATAGGATGCTCATGGTCACGAACAATTGACAAATACTCGCCTATAACCTGCAAAATTGCCATAAGCTGACGTTTATATTCGTGGATCCGCTTGGCTTGCACAACAAACATGCTGTTTGTTGTAACTGCAACATTGGTGCGCTTAAAGATTTCATGACGTAAAATCTCTTTGTTAGCTTTTTTAATTTTAGCAAATTTATGCACAAAATCATCATCATCAACAAAATCGGCAATTTTTTCCAATAAAGCCAGATTGCTTATCCAATCTTTTCCGATTTTATCGGAAATAAGCGTTGAAAGGTTGGTGTTTGCATGCAAAAGCCAACGTCTGGGAGTAATACCGTTAGTTACATTGGTAAATTTTTCAGGCCAAAGTTCATAAAACTCAGGAACAAGATTGGTTTTGATAAGCTCTGAGTGAATTTTTGCAACTCCGTTAACAGAAAAAGATCCGACTATGGAAAGATTTGCCATGCGAATAATCTGATTATCACCTTCCCCTGAAACAATGGAAAGTTTTGCAAGCTTTTCACTTCTTTCGCCAAATTTCTTTTTAGCAAATTCAATGAAACGACGATTGATTTCATAAATAATTTGCAGATGTCTGGGAAGCATTTGGGCAAAAAATTTAGATGACCATGTTTCTAGAGCCTCTGGCAATAATGTGTGGTTAGTATAGGCAAATACCTTGGTAACGATATTCCAAGCATTTTCCCATTCTTGGCCATAAACATCAATCAACAATCTCATCAGCTCAACAATAGCAAGAGCCGGATGGGTATCATTTAATTGAACACAGACTTCATTCGGTAATTTATCAAAATCATTATTTTTTTCTAAGAAACGACGGACAATATCTTGAATAGCACAAGACACAAAGAAGTATTGTTGGGCTAACCGCAAGGCTTTACCTTGCTCAATGGCATCAGACGGATAAAGCACTTTTGAGATGGTTTCTTTTTTGATTTTATCTTCAACCGCCTTAATGTAACCGCCATTGTTAAAGATATCAATATCAAATTGGTCATCACTTTTAGCTGCAAATAAACGCAAATAATTTACAGCTTTACCGTTATATCCGACAATCGGAAAGTCGTAAGGAACGCCATACAGTTTCTTCGTATTTGCCCAAACATAAGTATCTTTACCACTGGCATTCTTATATGTTTCTACATGCCCGTATAGTGGAATGATTACTTGTCTGTCAGGACGAGCCAATTCCCAAGGTGAAAGCTCCGCGTCCCAGTCATCGGCTTGCTCTACTTGCCAACCGTTTTCAAATTTTTGCTTAAATAAGCCGAATTGATAGTTGATACCATAGCCAAATCCCGGTAAACCTAATGAGGCCATAGAATCAAGATAACAAGAGGCTAATCTGCCTAAACCACCATTGCCAAGTGCTGGATCGTATTCGGTATCAAAAATTTCTTCTAGAGATAAGTCCGGAAAATCATCAAGTTTAATTTCTTTAATGAGTTCAAATAGGCCGAGATTATGCAAATTATTCTCAAGAGAGCGACCGATTAAATATTCAATGGATAAATAATAAACTCTTTTAGATGATTTTTTATTATATCGAGCCATAGTCTTATACATTTCATCCATAGCAAATTCGCGAACAGCCAAACAAGTTGCATACAGGGCTTCCTCTTTTGTTACTTCACAAATTCTTTTTCCGATAAAGTATTTGATATAATGTTCAATAGCAAGCTTGAGGCGAGCCTTTTTCATTTCATCACTGATTTCTAAATTACTTTTTTTCAAAGCATAATCTCCTAAATAAACATACCCTAGTATTCACAAAACCTAAGAAAAATAGTTTGAATTTTCGTTAATAATATAAGATAAATTTTACAAATGAAAACAATGTTTGACAATTTTTTAACAAATTGTCGCGTAAAAAATACATATATTTTATTTAAGAGACAGAGGGAAAAAGATGAAAAGACAAAATATAGCAGCATTTATAATCACACTACTGACAGCAATTTCAGCTTCTGCAGATACTTTAGAAAACGCCTTAACAAAAGCATATGAATATAACCCCTCATTAAAGGCGGCACGCGCCGGAACACAGGCTACAGATGAAAATGTTGCGATTGCAAAATCGGGGTATCGCCCCAAATTATCTGTAGATGGCGGGTATTCAGATACAAAAATAAATACTAATGCACCGATAAGGCCGACTGATGGGTATAATCGTTCATTAACGGCAACCATTTCCCAACCGATATTTAGCGGGTTCAAAACTGTAAATTCCGTAAAATCAGCCAAGAGCTATGCAAAGGCTTCTCAAGCCGTTTTAATGTCAACTGAGCAAAATGTTTTATTGCAAGCAGCACGGGCTTATTTAGATGTTTTACAAGACGAAGCAATTGTTAAGTTGCAAAAAAACAATGAACAATTACTGAAAAAAGAACTGGATGAAACAAATGAACGCTTTAAGGTAGGAGAAGTAACTACAACTGACGTGTCACAAGCAAAAGCAAGCTATGCCTCTGCCCAATCACAGAGAATATCCGCAGAGGGTAATCTAAAAGCCTCGCAGGCTATTTATAAGCAGGTAATAGGTGTTGAGCCTAAAAATTTAAGCGACCCGAAAAATATCGAAAAATTATTCCCCAAAAGTCTGGAAGAAGCATTTGATTATGCCAAAGACCATAGCTATGAATTACAAGCCGCAAGACATAATTTAAAAGCCAAAAAATATGATGTAAGCACTAATAAAGGAGAACTGTTGCCTTCTGTTAATGCTTATGCTAAAGCAGGCAGAATAAAATCCGAGAACTATATGTATGAAAAAAATCCGACCAGTAATGATGTTGAATTGGGTGTAAATTTCAGTATGCCGATATACAACGCAGGTTCCAGCCGAGCCAAAATCCGTCAAAGTAAGTATTATCGTTGGCAAGCACAAGAAGATTTGCTTAATACCGAAGATGCCTTACATTCCGGCTTAACAAAAGCATGGGAATATTTATGCGCAAATAAGGCCAAAATAAGTTCAGTTGAAGCGCAAACAAAAGCTTACAAAGTCGCTTTAGATGGTGTTCGCGAAGAAGAATCTTTAGGTAATCGAACGGTTTTAGATGTGTTAAACCAATATCAATATCTGTTAAATTCTAAGGTAGAAGAAGTAACCACACGTCACGATTATTATGTGGCTGGGTTAACGCTTCTTCAGGAAATGGGTAAATTAACCGCTAAAGATTTGAATTTAAAGGTTGATTTATATGATGCACATGCTAAATATAAAGAAACAAGCGGCAAATGGTTGTCCACGGATATTAAAAAATAAAAAGGTTAATGCCTATGAAAAAGAAACCTGATGAAATAACAGAAACAATTCGGCAGAGTGTGATCGAAACCAAAGGCAAAAGATTCTGCGTAAAAGATTTTAGCGGTGATGTGTTTGAATTAACGCCTGATATGCTTATTGAAGGAAGCTTTTTTGATTTAACAGAAGCAAGGGAGCTTTCGGGGATTGCTGAGTGTATCTTGCAAAAATATACAAAACTGCTTTCAATGCAAAAATAATCGTTTATTCAATAACTCTGGCAACAGTTAATGTGCTGATATTCTTAGCACCACACTTTTTAAGCACTTTGGCACATTCTTTTAGGGTGGAACCGGTTGTATAAACATCATCAACCAAAATGATGTTTTTATTTTTTACAAAATCGGGATTTGTGATTATAAAAGCATCTTTAATGTTTTTACGTCGCTGTTTGCCGTTACAAATAACCTGCGGTTTGGTGTAGCGACATTTTTTTAAGATACTATAATAAGCAGGAATATGGGTTTTCTTGGATAATTCACGCACCAAAATAGCAGATTGATTATACTTACGCTGAAATAATCTTGAATAATGTAATGGGACAGGCAGAATAATATCGGGATGGGTATCAAAAATATCTTTTCCAGCAAAAATAAGCCATTGAGTAAGTAAATATCTGTTTTCAAGATGGTCAGAGAACTTAAAATCTAAAATAAGCTTTTTAGAATATTCATCATATTCAATTGCAGAACGACATAAATAAAAAACAGAATCTTTTTTAGTTAAACATTTAGGGCAACATAAATCCTTATCTAAATTTGTAAAAGAGAGCGGTCTTCCGCAATGTAAACAATAAGGTTTCGTAATAAAAGTGATATGGTTAAAGCACTCCGGACACAATGCGTTATCGTTTTCGATAATCTTGCCACAGATTAAACAACGCGGTGGTAAAATTAAATTAATAAACTTCTTTAGCCAACGGATCATAGTTTTGATAATTCATGAATTAAATCACTTAGGCTGTCCACAACAGCTATTCCCGATTCTTTTAGAAGTTGCTTTTTTTCTGCAGTTGACGTGACACCACCACATAAAATTTCTGAAGCCAAACTGTCGTTTTCAGAAAAAGATAACGGTTTATCTATCATTAAAGCAATAATCGGTTTTGCTTTAGCTATTTTTCGATACGCGATTGCGGCCTCTATTTCATGACTTCCTTGGCTCCCGCCGATAAGGACAATTGCCTTTGTTTTTTTGTCTTCATTAAATTTTTTGATAATTTCAGTATAACCGGTGCCTATAATAAGGTCATCCCCCAAGCCGACAACCGTAGATTCGCCGAACCCTGCCTTATTTATCTCTAAAACGACTTCATAAGTAAGTGTTGAAGAACGGGAAATAATCCCTATATCGCCGGATTTATGAATATTATCAGGATAAGTTCCCATATAAGCCTCTTGAGGTGTTATAATCCCCGGTGTATTTGGTCCGATAAGAATAGTTTTTGAGTTTTTTAGTTTTTGCCTGATTTCTAGCATATCACTGACAGGAATTCCGGAAGTAATAGCGACAACCAATTCTAAATCGGCATCGATAGCTTCTGAAATGGCTGCTTTTGCAAATTGAGCCGGAACGAACACCATAGAGGCAGTCGCACCGGTTTTTTGCTTGGCTTCTTTAACGGTATTAAATAGGGGGACACCTAAATGCATATTGTCTTTTTTATTAGGCACAACGCCGGCAACAATCTTAGTACCGTATTGGATAGCCCTTGGGGTATGGAAAGAGGCTTGTGTTCCGGTAATCCCCTGAACGATAACTTTTGTATTTTTATCAACCAGAACCGCCATTATAAGTCCTCCGCTATGGCTGCTTTAGCAAGCATTATCCCCGAATAAGTGCTGTCTGCAATTTGAATTGGCAACTGAGAAGCATTAAGAATATTAACGGCTTCATCTTTATTTGTTCCTTCAAATCTCACCACAATCGGAATGTTTAATCCTAAATCATTAGCCACCGCAATAATCCCATCGGCAACAAGATTACACCGCGTGAACCCGCCGACAATATCAATAAAAATACCGTCAACACTGGGGTTTGTCATAATAAGCTTAATACTGGCAGCAATTTTATCTCTGTCAACACCACCTTTGATATTAAGAGAACAGGCAATATCCGCATCACATTTTTGCGCTTCTGTAATGATATTTAAGGCGACGCCGTTACCATTGGTAATAATACCGATTCCGGTATTTAATTCCTTGTAATCAAAACCGAATTTTGCAACCACAACTTCTCTTTCTTCAATTTCTGCCATAGGGCGCAGGCGCAGAATATCGGGATGGCGATAAAGAGCATTATCATCAAAAATAATTTTGGCGTCCAGAGCCCATAGAGTGTCATTTTTATCAATACCGATAGGGTTTATTTCTAATTTTGTGGCATCGTAATTGTAAAAAATATCTAAGAGCTTGTTAATAAAAGATTTCAGCTGCGATTTTTTGCCGTGGAATTGCATAAAATCTGCAATTCGAGAAAGAGCTTCCGCATGAATAGATTTCTCAAAGCCTAAATCAATTTTTAGTATTTGAGAAGGCATATGTGTCGCCATTTCTACAATATCATCATCACCGTTTGGGGTAACAGGAGCTAAAAGCAACATCACTGAAGCGGTGGCGCCGTTAACAACTAAACTAAAATAAAATTTTTGAAAAGTTTTAATATACTCTTCAATATAAACGCGGCTAACCAACATCCCTCTGTTACTGGTTTGTGCTGTAATTAGTCTGTTTTCTATCATTTCTTCTGCATTGTTATAAACTTCTTCAGGTGTTTTAGAAAGACGAATGCCGCCTTTTTTACCGGCACGCTTATCCATAAATTTACCGATATTACGTCCTCCTGCACGTACCTGTGCCTTAACAATCCATGGACCCTCCGGGGATAATTTTTGAGCAACATTTTGTGCTTCCATAGGCGTATAGGCAATCAAGCCACTGGGCACATTTACTCCGAATTTTTTGAAAATACCTTTTGCCTGATACTCATAAATATTCATATCACTTTCCCAAAGATTGAGTGGCATAATACCGAATTTTATCAACCATAGAGAGCATACCGCTACGCCTGTTTTGCGTAATATTATCCCTCAATCCCAGTTTATCAAAAATTTCTTCAACATCAATATTTAAAATTTCTTGTGCAGACTTATCTTGAAAAATAATAAAAACAACTGCAATGATACCACGCACAATAATGGCATCGCTGTCACCTTCAAAATAAATATGCTGCTTTTCATAGTGAGGGATTATCCAGACTTGCGATTGGCAACCGGGGACTTTCCACTCTGCGGTTTTTTTATCATCAGACAAATGCGGAAGCTTATTTCCGAGCTCAATTAAATATTTATACTTATCTTCCCATCCATCAAAAAAAGAAAAATTATCAATTAATTCATCTATTTGCATAGTGTGTTCCCTAAAGCATTTCCAACATCATTTTAGCATCTTCGCTTAAACGCTCAATGCTCCATGCAGGTTCCCAAACGACTTCTACATCTACTTTGCCGACGCCATCAATTGTTGCCACGGCATCAGCAATTTGTTGTGGTAAAATTCCGGCCACGGGACAACCGGGAGCTGTAAGTGTCATATCAATATGAATGTCACCGTTATCTTGTTGGTCTATTTTATAAATCAAGCCTAAATCATAAATGTTGATAGGTATTTCTGGGTCAAAAACCGTTTTAAGTGCTTCCACAATATCATGCATTTCAGCAAGAGCTGTATTGTTACTCAAATTACTACCCGCGCATGCTTTATAAACAGGCAATTCTTCCGTATCATCAATGCTCATGGCTGAGAGAAGTTGCGCTTCAACATCGTCTAAATCATTCAACTCTTCAGCTGTATTTTGTTTAACCGTATCACTCATTTTTTCTTACTTAAAAAAATTTATTGCTTTATTTAGTGCGTTTATAAACTCATCAACATCTTCTTTTGTGGTGTAAATGCCAAGTGACGCGCGAGCTAAGGAATTATATCCCAAGAGGTTTACGATCGGCTCAGCACAAAAATGACCGGTGCGAATAGCGACACCTTCTTTACCTAACACAAAAGCCAAGTCTTGAGGGTGAATACCTTTGATATCAAAAGAAAATACGCCGCCTTTATCGGATGCCGTGCCGATAATCTTGAGGTTGGGAATATTAGATAACTTATCTGTCGTATAATTGATTAACTCTTTTTCATAAGCCTCTATATCGTTAAAATCGTATTGCATAACATATTCTAAAGCTGCACCAAGACCGACAGCCTGCACAATAGCAGGCGTTCCTGCTTCAAATCGCGCCGGAGGCAACGCAAAAGTTGTCTTATCATAGCTGACGTGCTCAATCATGTCGCCGCCAAACTGATAAGGCGACATTTCTGCTAATAAATCATATTTGCCGTATAAAACGCCGATTCCCGTCGGTCCATAAACCTTATGCCCTGAAAAAGCCAGAAAGTCACAATCAAAATCTGCAACATCAATTTTTTTATGCACGGCAAACTGACAGGCATCAATCAAAACTTTTGCGCCAACTTTGTGTGCTTCTGTCGAAATTTGTTTAACCGGAAACAGTGTCCCTAAAACATTAGACATTGCCGTAACCGCTACAATTTTTGTTCGTTCAGATAAGGCATTTTTGAAGTTTTCAAAGATAAAGCTGCCATCATCAGCTAAATCAAAATACCTTAAAATTGCACCGGTTTTTAATGCCCATTGCTGCCAAGTAACCAAATTTGCATGATGTTCGGCTCGAGAGAGTAGCACTTCATCGCCGGCTTTTAAATTATATTGCCCCCAAGTTGCTGCAACAAGATTGATACCTTCCGTTGCATTTCTGGTAAATATGATTTCGCGTTTATCTTTAGCATTGATAAACTGAGCAACCGTTTGACGAGCTTTTTCGTAGTTTTCTGTGGCTCTTTCTGAAAGCCAATAACTTCCACGATGCACATTGGCATATTCTTCAATATACATCTTTTGAATACGATTTAATACAGCTAAAGGCTTTTGTGCAGAAGCCGCTGTGTCCATATACGTATTACGTCTGCCGTCAACCAATCTTGACAGAGCCGGAAAGTCTTTTCTTATATCATTGGCATTAAACATTTTCAGTTACCTTAAAAAATTAGAGATAAGATAAAACTTATCTCTAATTTTTTCAACCCCTAAAATCAAGAGTAAAAAAGCTTATTTTACTCTAAAATCATCGCGGTTAATTCCGCCTCAGAGGCAACTTGTCCATCAACCATAGCCGTTCCCTTAAAAACAAAAATATTGCGACGAGCTTTAATCTTTTCAACATGCATTTGCAATTGGTCGCCAGGCTTAACTTGCTTTCTAAATTTAACCCCGTCAATACCCATAAACAGAACATTGCGCTTTTTATTGGCATAATCTTCATCTTGAGAAATAACCACAGCGCCGGCTGTCTGAGCCATAGCCTCAATTTGCAAAACACCTGGCATAACAGGATTATTTGGAAAATGCCCTTGGAAAAATTCTTCGTTCATTGTTACATTTTTTATCCCAATTCCTTTTTCGCCCGGAACTTCCACAATCAAACGATCCAATAACAAAAAAGGATATCTGTGTGGCAACATTTTCATTATTTCTTCAATCGGATAAATTTTGTTTTCTTCAGACATAAACAATCTCCTTATAATTACTTCTTACTGTTTTTTTGTAAAAATGCGACTTGACGCATAAAATCCTTAAATGGAACGGTTGGAGTTCCCATAACAATGGCACCCGGTTCAATATCTCTCATTACACCGGATTGAGCTGCAATTTGCGCACCGCTACCAACAGTCAGATGGTCAGCCAATCCTGCCTGACCGCCACAAACAACATAATCACCCAATGTGCAACTGCCGGCGATACCGGTTTGTGCCACCAAAATACAACATTTCCCTGTTTTATCATTATGAGCAAGTTGAACCAAATTATCGATTCGGGTACCGTCCCCGATAATGGTATCATCTAAGGCGCCGCGGTCAATACAGGTGTTTGCCCCGACTTCAACATCGTTACCGATAATAACTCGCCCGATTTGTGGAATTCGCTTATGCCGACCGTCTACAACCGAAAATCCAAAACCATCTTGCCCAATTCTGGCACCTGTATAGATATAACAATCATTGCCCATCAAGCAATAGGCAATACTGGCATTGTTTGCTATGCGGCAGTTGTTACCGATTTTACAACCGTGAGCTATAACAACATTTGCCTCAATCACACAATTATCCCCGATAACCACGTCATCTTCTATTACTGCATTATGACCGATATAACAATTTTTACCGATTTGTGCAGACTTTGAAATATGAGAGTCGGATTCTATTTTAGGTGACGGTTTATGCTCTTCATAAAATGCTGAAACAAGCGTAATAAAAGCAAGTTTCGGATTTTCTGAAATAAGCACTGCGACACCATCAGGAACCAAAGGTGCTAATTCTTTTGTGGTAACACAAGCTTTAGCCTTAATTTGCTGTGCCAGAGCTTTATTCTTTTTATCATAAAAAAAACAAATATCTTCTGCTCCGGCACTTTCGATAGAGCAAACATTTTCAATAATTTCGTTAGCTTTATCAGAAGCGACAAGCTCAGCTTGAATAAGCTGAGCAATGTCTTTAAGAGATTTTTTTCCTTTGTAGATATAAAATATATTATCTGCCATTTGAAACTTCCTTATACTATAAACTTGTACCGAAGTTCAAACGGAATACTTCTGTCTCATCATATTTCTCTTTAACAACAGGGAAACCGAAGTCTATATCAATTTTACCCATTGGCGAAGTCCATTCGAAACCGAAGCCGACAGAAACACGCGGACTGGATGAATAGTTAATAGGATCGTTGATGTTATCTACTTTATCCGGTTTTCCGGTTGTTCCGACATCAACAAAGGTTCTGCCGCGGATTCCCAACTCGTCTAAACCAAGTGGGAAGGCCATTTCAGCACCACCCCAAACCATCCAGTTGCCGCCAATAGCATCATTGGTTCTTTTATCGCGTGCACTGATACCACCGGATTCAAAACCGCGCATAGTATTGCCGCCGAGGAAGTATCTTTGTGCCAAGCGCACATCTTTACCACCATAGCCCTCAACATAACCACCATTGATAAAGAATTTAAATGTATAGTAGTCAGAGATTGTATAGAATTTATAAGCTTTAGCGTCAAACTTCAAGTACTTATCATCACCGCCAAGACCAGAAATGTCATTACCAAATGATAAGTAGTAACCTTCACGCGGTTTTAAAGTATTATCGCGTTTATCATATACAAGGGTTTGGCCGATAACTGAGTCAACAAATTTACCTTTTTCACGTCTGATATAATTAGAAGCCGTGTTAACGTTTTTAATTTTATCTTCTTTTAAGGTATAGCGTAGATATTGGCTCAAATCATCCGTATAATTCCACCCGAAACGAACTCTACCGCCTACGGTATCCATATCATAGTTACTTTCATCTTGGTAGTCTTCTGTCTGATAGAATAAGTCCGTACCGGCACTTAACCGTCTCCCCATAAAGTAGGGCTCGGTGAAGCTAAATCCATAGTCGGTTGTCTTTTGTGACTTGCCGGCATTTAAGCTGATTTGCTGACCTTTACCCATAAAGTTATTTTCGGTAATGCCTGCACGAATAAGCGCTCCGTTAACTGTGGAGTATCCGACACCGACATTGAAATAACCGGTGGATTTTTCTTCTACATTAACATTAATGTCAGCTTTGTCATAATCTACTCGCTCAGAATCAATGTCAACCTTGCTAAAGTAATTTAAGCGTTCAATGTTGCGTCTGGATTCTCTAATCTTTGCTACATTAAATACACTACCTTCAGAAAGGCGGAATTCACGACGAATGACTTCATCTAATGTTCTGGTGTTACCTGTAATGTTAATGCGGTTTACAAACACTTTAGCATTTTCTTTGATGTCAAATACAACACTGAGTTTGCCGGTCTCTCTGTCTTTATGAATATTGGGAACAACTTCAACAAACACAAAGCCTTTTTTGGCCAACTCTTCTGTTAATTCGCTAACGGTCTTTTCGATTTCATCGGAATTATACCAATCTCCGGTCTTAAATGTAACGTATTTATACCAATCATTAGCATCAACATCCGGAACAGAAGATTTAATCTGAATGTCATTGACTTTATAGCGGACACCTTCATCAATGGTGAAAGTCAAAACAAACGATGTTTTATCACGAGATAATTCTGCAATGGCAGAAACAACAGCAAAATCTGCGTAACCGTGACGGTTATAAAAACGTCTTAAGAGCTCTTGGTCATAATTCATTTTCTCGCGGTCAAAAGTTTCAGCGCTTGAGAAAATTCTATACCAACGGCTTTCTTTACTCATAATTTCGCCTTGTAAATCGGTGCTGGTATAGTGCTTATTTCCGATAAAGTTAATCGTATCAATCTTAGCTTCAGGACCTTCTTCAATCTCAAAAATCAAATCTACCCGATTCTCTGGCTTTTTAATGATTTTCGGCTCTACGGACACGCCATAACGACCGGCACGCTTATAAACATCAAGGATTCGTTGTACATCTTGTTGGACTTTTGCTTTACTGAACACAGAACGTGGTGCTGACTGAACTTCCGCCTCTAAAATTTTATCATCAATTTTATCGTTTCCGTCAAAAGCTCTTACGCCGATAACCGGATTCTCTGTAACATTGATAATTAACTCGGTTCCTTTAGTATCAAAGCTGATGTCGCTAAACAACTCTGTATCATATAAGCGCTTTAATGCTGCATTTAAATCATCAGAAGAAATCGGCTTCTTTGTGTCGATTCCTGCATAAGATAGAGCTGTTTCTCTTTCTACACGCTGAAGACCGTTTATGCTGATGTTTTTAATAGTATCTGCTGTTGCATTAGAAGATATAGCTAAAGCTAACAACGAAATTCCCGCTAATTTAAACTTCATTTTATAATCCTTAAAACTAAGCTATTCAAACCATCTTGTTATCAGGTGCCGGACATCATTCCATGTCGCAAACACCATCAAAGCAACGATTAAACCAAGCCCTACCTTGAATAAACCATCTTTTACCTTGGTATTCAATTCACGCCTTGATATTATTTCTAACAAATAAATTATTACATGTCCACCATCTAATAGGGGGATTGGGAATAAGTTTATTAATCCCAAGTTTATGGAGAGAAGGGCCATAAAAGCTAAAAAGTCCCAGAAACTCCTTGATTTAGAGATATCACCGGACATTTCAGCGATACGAATAATACCACCCACATCTTCTCCTGAACGGCGACCGGTAATCATTTGCCCGACACCGCGCAAAGTTAAAGCCGTTACACCGTATATTTCTTTTGCTGACTTAATAATAGATTCGCCAAATTTAAAATTATCCTTAACCAAGTGAAAATGTTTGGCTTCACCTTTGATGCCAATCATGCGCCGTTTCATCGGCTTTTCTGTTTCATCAAAGGCATATTCCATTTCTTCAAGCGGCATATCAAAAGATAAAATCTGGCCATTACGCTCGACTTTAACCGTAGCCTGATCAATAGCCGCTCCCATTTCAAACGTTATGTCATCCCATGTTTCAATGGCTTTTCCGTTAATTTCAACGACCTTATCATTTGCCATAATACCCGCCCTTTGCGCCGGGCTATCTGGTAGAACTTCGGAAACAACAGAAGGTATATCATAACTCCCTAAAAAGAAGAACAATCCGAAATAAACCACAAATGCAAACAGATAATTGAAAAACGGACCGGCAAACGCTATTGCCAATTTTTTAGAGGGTGTCTGCGTAACAAATAGATGCTTTTTTTCTTCTTCGCTAAACTTGCTTAAATCAACATCAGATGTTGATGACGATTCGTCTGCATCACCTAAGAATTGGCAATATCCGCCCAAAGGAATAGCTGATAATTTCCAAACTGTGCCTTGTTTATCGGTTTTGCTCCACAAAGTTTTGCCAAATCCTATGGAAAAGGCGCTAACGCTGACACCTAGTTTACGTGCCACGATAAAGTGTCCGAATTCATGCACAAAAACTAAAATACCAAGTAATATTAGAAACGGCAAAACATAATAAATCGTATTAACTAACCACTCCATAATTTAATACCTTCCTTTTTATTCGAATGAAAATAATGTAAAAAGACAATAAACAATCGGTGCAGCAAAAATCAAACCGTCAATACGGTCAAACACTCCGCCATGACCGGGGATAAGTTTGCTACTGTCTTTAATTTGTAAATGACGTTTAATTGCCGATTCTATCAAATCCCCGATTTGTGCAACAAAAGCAATAAATGCACCTAGTTGAGCATATTTTAATTGCTCATTCAATGGCAAGGGTAATTTAAATATATTTTTTGTGGCATACATATATATGGAGCTGACCGCCACTGCTAAAATAACTCCCCCGATTAAACCGGACCAAGTTTTATTAGGACTTATTTTGGGAGCTAACTTTGGACCTCTTAAAGATGTCCCGATAATATATCCGCCGATATCAACACTCCATACCATTAAAATAAACCATAAAGTCATCACAAAACTACCCTTTTCGCCGGGGATGCTGCCAAAGGCATCAAAAAGATAATACATCCAATCTAATGCCCCTACGCCGATAGATATATATGGAACACCTAATGTTAATAATTTGCGATGCTCTTCGTCTTTGGCTTTAATATAAACAAAAGCCGTTGTAGCAACAATAGTCAAAAGTAACACATTTCTGTCTTGGACTAAAATAGAACAACCTAAAGCAAAAGCATAACATACCGCATAAACATCAGCTTTTTTATGGGGTGTCATTGCAGACCATTCCCAAGAAAGCATTATACCGACAAAATAAACGAGAATATCAACATAAGGATGACCTGATCGTAGCGCCCCGATAACCAAAGGAATCATGATTAACGAGGTCAAAACTCTCTTTTGTAATGTGGTAAAATTAGCATTTTCCATATCTTCTCTCCCGAGTGCTAAATTTTTGTATAATATTCATCAATTCTGTCTTATCAAAATCAGGCCATAAAGTATCTGTAAAAAACAGCTCTGTATAAGCTAATTGCCATAATAGATAGTTACTGATACGCTGCTCACCGCTGGTTCTGATTAAAATGTCCGGATCTGGAATATTTGCAGTATAGAGCAACGAAGAAAATTTCTCTGACGTCATATCATTAGGTGTAAGTTCTTTATCTGTGGCAAGCTTCATTGCTTTTTTTACTGCGGCTAAAATCTCTTGTCTGGAACCGTAAGATAAAGCAATACATAATGTTAAGTCTTTATTATTTGCCGATTCTTTTTCGATTCTTGCCATCTTCTCTTGAATATCCTCTGTAAGCATATTTCTTTCACCGATAAAGATAATGCGCACATTGTTTTCCATGATTTCTTTGAATTCTTTATCGAGGTAATCGCGCAAAAGCTGCATTAAAGTATCGACTTCATCTTGAGAGCGTTGCCAATTTTCAGTTGAAAAAGCATAAAGTGTCAGATATTTAACACCGGATTCCTTCATCGCCCGTGTAATGTTGACCACATTCTCAGCACCTTTTTTATGTCCGAAACTTTGTGACAACCCGCGTTTCTTCGCCCAACGCCTGTTTCCGTCCATAATAATGGCAATATGTTTACAATCTGATGTGTTCATAATCCTATACTTGCAAAATATCTTTTTCTTTTTGGCTCAACAAGTCATCAATTTTTTTGATTGAATCGTCTGTTAACTTTTGAATTTCGTTGCTAAATCTTTTTTCATCATCTTCAGAGATGAGATTATCTTTTTTGAGTTTTTTAATTTCATCTAAAGCATCTCTACGGATGTTTCGAATAGCAATTTTATTTTGTTCCGCATATTTTCCGGCAATTTTAACTAATTCTTTTCTGCGTTCTTCTGAAAGTGGCGGAATTGGAATACGGATAAGCTGTCCGTCTGAAACAGGGTTAAGCCCTAAATCGGATTCTCTTAAAGCTTTTTCAACCGATTTGGCTAATCCTTTATCCCAAACACTGACAGATAAAGTGCGTGCATCAGGAACGCTGATAGTTCCCACCTGCGCAATGGGTGTGGGGGAGCCATATGCCTCTACCATAATGTTATCTAAAAGGCTGGCATGAGCACGTCCGGCTCTTAAACCGCCAAAATCACCTTTAAGCGTATCAAGAGTTTTTTCCATACGCGTTTCGGTATCTTGTTTTATTTCATTAAAATCTGACATATTACCTCACTTAATTATTGTAAAATTCCCTTTGCCACTCAAAACATTTATAAGAGAGTTCTCATCCTCCTGCTTGAAAACGATAATTGGCAGACGATTCTCTCTTGCCATTGAAATGGCTGTCATATCCATAACTTTTAGCTCTTTAGCAATAACCTCGTCATAAGAAACGGTTTTATAACGCTTTGCTTTCGGATTCTTTTTCGGATCACTATCATAAACGCCATCAACTTGGGTGGCCTTAAATAAAGCATCGCAACCAGCTTCCAAGGCACGCAATGTTGAACCTGTATCGGTTGTAAAATAAGGATTCCCTGTTCCGCCGGCGAAAATAATAACATTCCCTTTGCTTAGCAATTCTTGTGCTCTCCGATAAGAATATGTTTCAGCCACTTGTGGCACACTCAAGCCGGAAAGAACTTCTGTGGGGATTCCTTTTTGTATTAATGTGCTTCTTAAAAATAGAGCATTGATAATGGTTGCAAGCATACCGGCTTGGTCGGCAACAGGCCTGCTGACTGCTTTGTTTTTATTGTTAATGCCACGATAAAAATTGCCTCCACCGATAACGATACATAAAGAAATACCATTTTTGTAAATCTTTTTAATACCTTCTGTAACAGTGTCCAATACATTCTCATCAATTCCGACGGATTGCTTACCCATAAGTCCCTCGCCGGATAATTTTAACAGAATACGTTTATATGGTTTAGTCATATCTCTCTCCACAGCACCATTAGAAGGTATAATATAGAAATAAATCGTTAATGCAAGATAAAATACACACGAAGATGAAAATAAGTTGAAATTTTAACTCTTTTTATTAACATAAACATCATCAATTTTTTAGGAGAACATCTAATGTCTATGGAACTAACTTACGCCTTAAGCGCAATATTCGGTTACTTTATCGGCTCAATTCCGTTTGGTTTGATTTTAACCAAAATGGCAGGGTATGGAGATATTCGTAAAATTGGTTCCGGCAATATAGGTGCGACAAATGTATTGCGGACGGGTAATAAAACTTTGGCCCTTTTGACGGTTTTGTTTGACGCTTCTAAGGCAGGTGTTGCCGCTATAGTCGCTCGTGCCATTTGGGGAGGTGGTGTGGCTGATTCCATAACAGTTGCATTGATTGCCGGTGCATGCGGTGTTTTAGGGCATAATTTTCCTGTTTGGTTAAAATTTAAAGGTGGAAAAGGAGTCGCATCAACGTTCGGCTTTATTTTAGCGACTTGCTGGCCGGTAGCTTTAATTGCCTTACTTGTTTGGCTTATAATGGCTTTTACTTTTAAATATTCTTCATTATCGGCACTGACTGCTGCAATATTTGTTCCGATTGCATCATACTTTTTTGCACCAACACCACAATATACGTGGTTTTATTTGTGCATTACATTGCTTGTTGTTGTGCGCCATCACGCCAACATCAAACGCCTAATAAAAGGTGAAGAAAGCAAAATAAAATTAAAGAAATAAAAATGAACAAGCAAAAACTTTTATCATACATTAGATTAATTAATACGCCGGGAATTGGTCCGATTGGATTTAAGAAACTTATGGCGAGATACGGGGATGCAGATACGGCATTAAGCGAACTGGCAAAAAAAAGAGAAGTTTGCTCTTTATCTCAGGCAGAAGCTGAGCTGATGACCGCCGAAATCAAGCACGTCAAGCTCATCACTATGGAGGATAAAGAATATCCCTATAATTTAAAACAGATAGAAGATTATCCGCCGATTCTCTATGCTCTGGGTAATATAGATTTATTAAAAAATGATAATGCGGTGGCAATGGTTGGCTCACGTAATGCTTCAATTAGTGCTTGTCGTTTGGCAGAGAAACTTGCTACTGATTTGTCATTAAAAAATATTGTGGTTGTCTCAGGACTTGCACGTGGTATAGATGCCGCCGCACATTCCGGCGCATTATCGGCTAATGGTAATACAATAGCCGTATTGGGGACAGGAATTGATATTGTTTACCCTAAAGAAAATCAAAAATTATATGAAGATATGGCAAAAAATGGTCTTATCATATCTGAATTTCCATTCCGCACCAAAGCGCAAGCCTCACATTTTCCGCGTCGTAATCGCATTGTTTCCGGTTTAAGTAAGGGGACTTTAGTGATAGAAGCAAGTCTCCGTTCTGGTTCGCTTATTACCGCGCACCAAGCCTTAGACCAAGGGCGGGATGTTTATGCTGTTCCGGGAGCGCCCTATGATGATAGATGTGCCGGATGCAATAAACTTTTAAGGGAAGGGGCTCTTTTAGTAGAAAATGCCGAGGACGTTATAAATAATTTTACTTTTACACCTATGAAATTTACGGTGCGTCAAAGCAAAAATCTTGAAACGGCAGACTTATTTGAATATTCGCTTGACAATCAAGAAAATAATTCTGATATTTCAGAACAAGATAACTATTCTGTTTTACTATCACTTCTTTCCGAAAAGGGAGAGAGCATAGACGCGGTTATCCGCCATATGGAGTTGCCTGCCGAGCAGGTTTTAACGATGATAGTGGAACTGGAATTAGATAATAAAATTATTCGCCTGCCGGGCAATAAAATAGCGAAAGCTTAAAACGAGGGTATGATATGAAATTAGTTGTTGTGGAATCTCCTGCTAAAGCCAAAACCATAAATAAATACTTAGGTAAAGACTATAAGGTTTTGGCAAGTTACGGGCATATTCGCGATTTACCGAGCAAAGACGGCTCTGTTTCTCCTGACGAAGATTTTAAGATGGTTTGGGAATTGAGTTCCGGCGGCAAAAAACGCTTAAATGACATTATAACCGCTCTAAAAGATTGTGACACGTTAGTCCTCGCCTCCGACCCGGATAGAGAAGGAGAAGCCATCGCTTGGCATATTTTGGAAGAACTGTCATCAAAAAAGAAATTAAAAGATAAAAAGATTGAGCGCGTCGTCTTTCATGAAATTACCAAAAAAGCCGTTACCGAGGCGATTAAAAATCCGCGCCAGATTGATGATAATTTAGTTTCAGCATATATGGCGCGCCGTGCATTGGATTATTTAGTAGGCTTTACCTTGTCACCGGTTTTGTGGCGCAAACTCCCCGGTTCCAAATCAGCGGGTCGCGTGCAATCCGTCGCTTTGCGTTTGATTTGCGAACGCGAAATGGAAATAGAAAAGTTCAAGCCCGAAGAATATTGGACCATTGATGTTGACTTAGCAACCAAAGACGATTCGCTGATACCGTCACACTTAATTAATCTTGACGGTAAGAAGTTAGATAAATTTGATATCAATACCAAAGAAAAGGCAGAAGACGCTAAGGCAAAAATTGAGGCTCAAGAATTCCAAATCTCAAAGATTGAACGTAAAAAAGCCAATCGTTATCCGGCGCCGCCGTTTACCACTTCAACCCTCCAACAGGAAGCGGCACGTAAATTACGTTTCCCGGCCAAAAAGACCATGCAGGTGGCTCAAAAACTTTATGAATCCGGTCTTATTACCTATATGAGAACGGACGCAGTTAACTTATCAGAAGAGGCGATTGCCGCTTGTCGCGAGGCGATTGTTAAATATTTTGGTGAGCAGTATTTGCCTAAAACTCCTAAGGAATACAAGACCAAATCTAAAAATGCGCAAGAAGCCCATGAGGCGATTCGTCCGGCAGATGTGATGAATACGCCAAAGAAACTGGAAGAGAAGCTGGATTCCGATTCGCATAAGCTCTATGAATTGATCTGGAAGCGCACTGTTGCCTGCCAAATGGAGCCGGCTGTTTTAGATAGAGTGGTCATAGATTCGTTATCTCAAGATAAAAAGATTTTACTCCGTGCCAATGGACAGGTTATTGCCTTTGACGGCTTCTTGAAATTATACCAAGAAGGCAAAGATGATGAAGAAGACGAAGATAATCGCGTTTTGCCGAATGTAAAAGAGGGTGAAGATGTTTCAAAAAAGGCAATTAAACCTGAACAACACTTTACCACACCGCCGCCGCGCTTTACCGAAGCAAGTCTTGTTAAAAAGTTGGAAGAGCTTGGCATCGGACGTCCGTCAACATATGCATCCATTATTGCCGTGTTACAAGAGCGTAAATATGTTAAAGTAGATAAAATGCGCTTTATTCCTGAGGATAGGGGACGTATTGTGACTATATTCTTAGAGAACTTCTTTAAGAAATATGTAGAATATGATTTTACCGCGCAAATGGAAGAATTTTTAGATGATGTCTCCGCAGGCAGTATGGAATGGAAAAAACTTTTATCGGGTTTTTGGGCAAAGTTCATTAAAAATATTCAAGCCGTGCAGCCCTTGCAGGTAAGCGAAGTTATTGATAAAATAGATGAAGTTTTATCATATCACCTGTTTCCGGAAAAAGAAGATGGCTCTGATCCGCGCGAATGTCCGGAGTGCCATAAAGGTCATTTAAGCATTAAACTCGGTAAGTTTGGTGCATTTTTAGGTTGCTCCAATTATCCGGAGTGCAAATATACCAAACCTTTAATGGATATTAAAGACGAAGAAGAACAATCAACCGAGCGCGCACCGGCTCCCGAAGATAAGCTCTTAGGCACACATGACGGCTTAAACGTCTATCTTAAAAAAGGTCCTTACGGTTTTTATATTCAATTAGGCGAAGATGCAACGGCAACCACCGAAAAGCCTAAGCGCATTGCTTTGCCGAAGTTTTTAAATCCGGAAGAAGTTACCTTTGCTGAGGCAGAAAGATTAGCCTCTTTACCTTATGACTTGGGTGACGGTATAACGGTTAACATCGGTAAATTTGGGCAATATATTAAACAAGACAACAAATCTTGCTCTTTAACAGGTAGCGATAATATCTTTAATATCACCAAAGAGCGTGCTGAAGAATTGCTTAAAGGAGCCAAACCAAAAGCAGAATCAAAGGTTTTGGGTATTCATCCGCGCCTAAAGCAAGAAGTTCAATTAGCCGTCGGGCGTTATGGTCAATACATCAAATGCGGTAATACTAATTATCGGATTCCGGCAGGTCTTCGCGGTGGTGAAATCACATTAGACGACGCCATAAAAGTGATTGATAACGGCAAATAAAGAAAAAAAGTTTCTTAAAGTTGTTGAAAATTTATTTATCTGGTGTGATGAAGTCGGATTTTTTTAGCAATTCTGCTCATCATTCCATATATAGTGATGAAAACAAGTATATGGATATATAATCAAATAAAGAATGGTATAAAAAAATCCGTAAGAGCTAAGCTCTTGCGGATTGAAAATACTCCTGACGAACAGTTTCCTTGACAAGACTATCATCCGTATAGTCAGAAAAAACAAGCAAATCGCCATAATCTTTAAGATAATAGTAAAGTAACGCTTCACCATCCCAATAGTTGATAAAATTGGAATTTTTTACAGTCCTTCCGAGATGTTCCCAACAAGGTTTCGGAAGTTTGATACCATGGTAATCCAAAATTTCCAGCGTTGTAAATAATTTTGAATGTACCTTATCAACTAAAGCAACATCTTTTTTGGTTGCAACACGAATATGAGGCATATTAGTAAATTGCTTTTTGACGAAATTATTCACGTCATTTTCGCGAATATCAGAAAGCAATCTGTCGCCGATTACACATTTCATGTCCTTGAATGTTACTGCCCTGAGATACAGCATAGTATTCTCATTGATAAGAATACCGACCAAATGGTCTTTTTCCTCCGGCAGAAAATCTGTTACAACTTTGCTACACTGTTCTTTCGGGTAGAGATACACTAGCGGCAACGGCGTTTTACCGCACATTCGGTCAAGATACGCTCTGACCTCACGAACTTCAGGGTGCGTTGCATCCCAAATCGCAAATTTTTCTTCTTGAGTCATAAGCTTAAAGTTTTTAATTGGACATATATATTTAGAGAGTAATAAATTTCACAAAAAAGAGCATAACAAACTGATTTTAAAAAGCAAATGGATTTTGGAATAATGAAATTTTTATAAAAGGGATAAGGCGAAAATTTTCGTGAGAGAACTTCAGATGTCCAAAAATTAAATTAAGGTGAGAAATTTTAGGCAGATAGAAGTAAATGTCCGGTGGCAAAAATTTTAGTTTACATAGGTAGTAAATGAATTTTTGCTACCGGCTTCCATTTACGATTAGATACCAAAATTTATCCCTTAAAATTACCCGACACTTCCTTCAAGCGATATATCTATCAGCTTTGCCGCTTCAATGGCAAATTCCATCGGTAATTTTTGCATAACTTCTTTGCAAAAACCGTTAACGATAAGGCTGACGGCATCTTCTTCTGAAAGTCCGCGCTGTTTGCAATAAAATAACTGCTCATCACTGATTTTTGAGGTCGTTGCTTCGTGCTCTAATATAGCGGATTTACAGGCATTTTCTATATACGGAACAGTGTGCGATCCGCAAGTTTGCCCGATAAGCAGGCTGTCACATTGGGAGTAATTACGTGCACCTGTCGCATTTTTGCCGACTTTAACCAACCCACGATAAGTTTGGTCAGAAAAGCCCGCAGAAATTCCCTTAGAGATAATCCTTGATGTTGTGTTTTTGCCCAAATGTATCATCTTTGTGCCGGTGTCAGCCTGCTGATGATTGTTTGTGAGGGCCACTGAATAAAATTCACCTTTAGAGTTATCACCCTTTAAGACGCACGATGGATATTTCCAAGTAACGGCAGAGCCTGTTTCCACTTGTGTCCACGAAACTTTGGCATTTTCGCCGTCACAAAGCGCACGTTTAGTTACGAAGTTATACACGCCGCCTTTGCCGTCTTTATCCCCCGGATACCAGTTTTGCACGGTGGAATACTTTACTTCCGCATCTTTTTTAACAACAATCTCAACAATTGCCGCATGAAGCTGATTTTCATCTCTTTGCGGGGCAGTGCAACCCTCAAGATACGAAACATAACTCTCTTCATCAGCCACAATCAATGTGCGCTCAAACTGTCCGGTATTTTGCGTGTTAATCCTAAAATAGGTGGAAAGTTCCATCGGGCATTTAACGCCTTTAGGTATATATACAAACGAGCCGTCGGTAAAAACCGCTGAATTAAGCGCAGCAAAAAAGTTATCTGTATAAGGCACCACCGAACCGAGATATTGTTTAACAAGTTCGGGATAATCTTTAACCGCCTCGGATATGGAACAAAAGATAATTCCTTGTTTTTTAAGTTGTGCTTTATAAGTGGTTGCAACCGACACACTGTCAAACACCGCATCAACTGCTACCACGCCGGCAAGAGCTTCTTGTTCTTTTAGGGGAATTCCCAATTTATTGTATGTTTCTAATATTTTTGGGTCTACTTCGTCAAGGCTCTTGGGCTTAACGATCTGTTTTGGGGCGGAATAATAGTATAAATCCTGATAATCAATCTTATCATAGGTTACTTTTGCCCATGTCGGCTCGGTCATTGTTAACCAATGGCGATAAGCCTTAAGTCTTGAGTCTAAAAGCCATTCCGGCTCATTTTTCTTTTTTGAAATAAAGCGGATAATATCTTCACTTAAACCTTTGGGTGCGACATCGGCGGCAATATCGGTTATAAAGCCGAATTTATATTTATCACCGCTTTCATCTTCAATTTGTGGTTTGTTACTCATATCCTTAACCTCTTTTAAATTTAGTGCATTTATAAGCCATGAAGTTCTAAAAATCAAGCCCGTTATATCGCCAATTTAACGAATCTTTAGTTATTTTGGTTTATAATCAAAATGCTAATTAGAGGAATGGCTATGAAAAAGATTTTAACGATAATACTTTTATTGCCGCTTATGACGGGTTGCTATGCCAGACACGGAGGATTTCCGTGGTTTGGTAGTGACAACTATGGCACAAATAAGGTAGAAGTTAAAAGAGGCGATACCCTTTATAGCATATCAAAAAAATACGATGTTTCCATGTTGGATTTGATCGAGGAAAACGATTTATCAGAGCCCTACACCTTAAATGTCGGGCAAATTTTAAGATTGCCGGGAAATTCAACCTACATCGTTGCCAAAGGGGATACACTTTATGGAATTGCCAAGAAAAACCATGTGGATGTTAAAACTTTGGCGCAAATAAATAATATAAAAGCTCCATATATTGTAAAAGTTGGACAAGAGCTGGCTTTGCCTGATGGTTTGTCAGGACATCAATCCGCCTCAAAAGCATATGCATCTAATACCTCTTCTAAACCAGTTGCGCCCACAATAACCAATAAAGGAAACAATACTAAAGTTGCCACGAGCAATAAACAGGCAACTCAATCTTCAACGGTTAAAACCGTATCAGCGTATCGTAAAAACAAATTTATTTGGCCGGTTAATGGCTCGGTTGTTTCAAATTTTGGCTGGGCAGGCAAAGGCAGACGTAACGACGGCATAAATATTAAAGCGGCATTGGGTACCAATGTAAAAGCTGCCGATAAAGGTGTGGTTGCTTATGCCGGAAATGAGTTGAAAGGGTTTGGTAATTTGGTTTTAATCAAGCATGCTGACGGCTACATCACAGCCTACGCACATAATGCCAAATTATATGTTAAAAAGGGGCAAAAGGTTTTACGTGGTGAAAAAATTGCGACCGTTGGCACCACCGGCAGTGTCAATACACCGCAACTGCATTTTGAAGTTCGTGCCGGCAAAAAGGCAGTCAATCCGCGCGCCTATCTCCCATAACATATTTAAATAAAACAATTTTTAAGCCCATAAAAGCAAATTTTCGTGGTAAATCTCAGAGTTTTCTGTTGTAACAGCTTATTTTTTGCCTTAAACTTCAGCCACAAATTTAATTTTAATGGAGAAAAATATGTTTATCACAGAAGCTATTGCAGCAACTGAGGCGGCCGCTCCGGCAATGGAAGCCAGTCCGATGACAGGGTTTCTTATTCAATTAATCCTTGTTTTTGGTATCTTCTATATTTTGCTGATTCGCCCGATGAAAAAGAAAGAAGAAGAACGCGATAATATGCTAAAAGCTATTGATTTAAGAGATGAAATCATAACTGGCGGTGGCGTATATGGACGCGTGGTTAAAGCTGACGCAGATACTTTAATGGTTGAAATCGCTAAAGGTGTGGAAGTTAAAGTCTCTCGCAGTAGTGTGCGTGAAAAAATATCTAAAACCCCTGTTAAAAAAGACTAATTAAAAAGAGAGAGTTCAATGTATAAACTATCATTACAAAGAATAATTATGATTTTAGCGGTTTGTTTAATCGGCGTGTTTTATGCCGTTCCAAACTTCGTTAAAAATCCTAAAACAACTTTACCTTCTTGGTGGCAACCTGTTAATTTAGGTTTAGACCTTCAAGGTGGATCAAGCCTTTTGCTAGAAGTAGATATTTCTGCAGCTCTTAAAGATAGAATGCAGAGCTTAGAAGATTCTGCTCGTGCTGCCTTAAAAGATGTTCGTGTTCGCTATCAAAAAATCAGTTCTGATGCTGATGGTTTAAAGGTGAAAATTGACGATGCTAATGCCAGAAGTAAAGCAATTACACCTTTAAGAAAAATGGATGAAGGATTGAAAGTAACAGAGCAAGACGGCGTTTTGGTGGTAAATTATGATGAAATATCATTAAATAATATCAAAGCCAAACTGGTTGATCAATCTATTGAGATTGTGCGTAAGCGTATTGACGAATATGGCACCAATGAGCCGATTATTCAAAGTCAAGGTTCTGGCCGTATTCTTGTTCAATTACCTGGTGTGCAAAATCCTGAAGAAATTAAAGTTCTGTTAGGTAAAACCGCAAAAATGACTTTTCACCTTGTTGATAGCTCTACAACGGTTGCTGAGGCAAAACGCGGTAAGTTAAAATCATCATCTCGCATTATCAGAGGTTCCGGCGGCGAACAATATGTCATCATCAAAAGACCGGCTGTTGGCGGTGAAACATTAACTGATGCCGGCGTATCTTTCCAAGATGGCGCTGCCGCAGTTAGCTTCAAATTTAATAATTTAGGTGCTAAAAAGTTTGGTGATGTTACCAAAGATCATGTTGGTGAACAATTGGCCATTGTTTTGGATGATGAAGTTATTTCTGCTCCGACAATTCAGTCAGCAATCACCGGCGGTTCTGGTGTGATTACAGGTAACTATAGCTCGGAAAGCGCACAAGAATTGGCATTGTTGCTTCGTTCCGGTGCTTTACCTGCGCCGTTGAATATCTTAGAAGAAAGAACGGTTGGCGCAGGATTAGGTGCTGACTCCATTAAAGCCGGCGTTTTTGCCTCACTTATCGGATTTGCCGGCGTTTTGATTTTCTTGCTTTTAGCCTATGGCTTGTTTGGACTATTTACATCAATTACGGTATTCTTAAACTTGTTCTTGATGTTGGGGGCTTTAAGCCTTATCGGTGCAACCTTAACCCTTCCGGGTATTGCAGGTATCATCTTAACCATCGGCATGGCAGTAGACGCCAATGTGTTGATTTTTGAACGTATGCGTGAAGAAGTTAAATCAGGACGTTCTATTAAAGATGCCATAGAAACAGGTTTCTCATTTGCTTGGGGAACAATTATCGACTCAAACCTCACAACCTTAATTGCTGCTGCAGTTTTATTCTATTTCGGTAGTGGTCCGGTTAGAGGATTTGCCGTTACATTAGCAGTTGGTATTGCAACTTCGCTCTTTACATCTGTGACAGTAACCAGGTTGATTATTACCGCGTGGTATAACCACTATAAACCCAAAGCATTACCGATTTAATGAAAGAGGATAAAGAAAATGACAATGTTAAAATGGATAACTAAAGATACCAATATCAACTTTATGAAAGGGCGTTTTGTAACCTATGCCCTTTCAGCAACCCTCATCATACTGGCGTGTCTAAGTATGTATTTTAAGGGATTTAATTTCGGTATTGACTTTTCGGGCGGTGTGCTGATGGAAATCAAATCAGAACGACCGATAAATGTTGAAGAAATCCGCTCAAAATTAAGTGTTTTGAAGTTGGATGAATTAAATCTGCAAACCATTGGCGAGAACGGAGACGAACTGATGATAAGAGCTCAAGCCGAGAACGCCAATGAAGAAGCATCGCGCAAAGCAGTTGTTGATATTAAACAAATTTTGGGTAACAGCTATGAATACCGTCGTGTAGAAAACGTTGGTCCGCAAGTTGGCGATGAATTAAAAACTGCAGGTATTGTAGCATCTTGTTTGGCAATGCTTGCGATTGCAATTTATATTTGGATTCGTTTTGAGTGGCAATTTGCTCTTGGCGCATTAATCGGTTTATTCCATGATATTATCATCACCGTGGGGTTGTTGTCATTCTTCCACTTTGATTTCAGTTTAACAACAGTTGCGGCAATTTTAACTCTTGTCGGTTATTCTATTAACGATACGGTGGTAACTTACGATCGTATTCGCGAAAATCTTAAGAAATATCGCAAAATGCCACAGTTGGATCTGTTAAACAAAAGTATCAATGACATTTTTTCCAGAACCATTTTAACCGGAATTACAACACTTATTGCCGTTATTCCGTTATATTTTTGGGGTGGGGATGCGCTTCAGAGCTTTTCGTTTACAATTTTAGCCGGTTTAATTATCGGAACATATTCATCTATTTACGTTTGTACGGCATTCTTAAATTTGTTTGATTTACGCGCCGTGGAGCATAGAGATGATAATAATTACTTTGGTACCATCGGTTAAAAAATAACTGCGTGTAAGCCAAAAAAAGAGGGTGTAGCCACACCCTCTTTTTTATTTCTAGAAGCTATATTTCAAATTCAACATACCTGTATGTTCTTGATAATCTTTGCGATATGCTCCCATATACGAAATAGATGCACTGATATGCTCTGTAATATAGGCGTTGAGTGTCGTGCTTGCTTCGTATCCTAAACGATGTAAGCGCTTTCCTGGAACAAAATAGCCGGTTCCGTTTGCCAAACGAACAGATGTATTGCCCTTATCACTAAGTAAATCATAAGTGAGACCAAAGTAAATATCCGGACGGAACATGCCGAAACTCTTTGTAAAGCGAATACCGGCAACAGTACGCAAGAGATCAAATTTTTCATCGCCAACTTGCTGATTTGCCGTGTCTTGGTAAGCGTTTTGTTTAATATGATAGTATCTGAATCCAAGTTCAGGTGTGAAATACTTAAACTGATAACCGGTCATCATCGCAACAGAAGCGGTATGAACATCATATTCAGCCTTATAACGAGAGCCTAGAGCATATTTTTTCTCATCATAATTGGAGCCGCCATATGCCAATATCCAATCAATAAACCAACGATTAGGTTGATAATTACTGTATGCAAATCCTGTAATGGAGTTTGTATCAATATTGCGCCCATAGGCACTGATATCGGTGGAATCAAATTGTAGGCCGGCGCCAACTTTCATACAGCGATTAAGTTTCTTTTCCCATCCCAAAATAACACCACGACTATTTGCATCAAATCCTGCAATTCTGCCGCGATCACCAATTTTAGATTCTCCAACATAAGCAGTTCCCCAAATGCTGACGCCATCTAGATCATCACCGGAAGCAAATCCCATAGGATCACGTTCGCCACGGAGATAAGTATCTATACTTCTAAATAGTCTGCTTGTAATTTCGGTTGAATTGATTTCAACAACAGGCGTTTCAGTTGGAGCCAAGGTCTTAATTGCTCTAACCAAACCAAATGCATCATTTTGTGCCAAATCAGCTAATTTGTTCGCAACATCTTTTGCAGGAAGTCCATCGGCAAATTCTGGACCATCAACCCAAGCGCCGGCAGCAACACCAACCCAATGCTGACCGCTGGCTTGTTCAGCAATTTCTTGTGCGGTTGCCTTTTTCTTGATTGTGAAGACACCAAATTCGCCTTCCTTCTTTTCAAATTTATACATATTATTTTCAGGAATATCAATACCTTCCTCTTGGTGAGAAACATCTTCATCCGCAAAATCTCCGGTATGTGTATCAGCCATCAGCAAAGTAATATCACCTAAACCGACACCTTGAGCAAGAGTCGCAACTAACTTAGCGCCTTCAATAATAGTCATTGTGTCTGCCGAAATAGCACCATATTGTCCGGCATTAATGCCGTTAATTTTAAGTGCAAGAATTGAATTCTCATCTAAGTTAAGTGATTTAACGTTAACTATACTTGAGCCGATATCTAAAGTGCCACCATTGATATTTAAGGTATCTGTATTGGTCAAGCTACTGGCTTGAACCAAAAGTTGGGCGTTATTAACATTAATCTTATTGCCTGTAACGGTATTCGTCATAGCCCAATCACTGTTAACATTGATAACGCTGTTTTCTGATGTTCCGGCAATTGTGCCATAAATATTTGCATTATCAAGATTTAGCTCACCATTATTGATGATTCTTCCTGAAACAGATGTATCAGTTAAGTTAGTGGTGCTGTTATTCGTAAGAGAGCCATCTATTTCAGCATTATTGGCAGTCAATGTTCCACCTTCGACATTAGCAATATCACCGGTTGCATTAGTCAATTTAACGTTATTAAGAGCCACTTCTACACCATATCCGAGGACAAACCCAGTATGCCCATCAAAGTCAATGGTTGACTTCTCATCTCCTTCGCCGTGTCCGTTGATGCTGAATTTACCGGCAGCGGAATCTCCTGTATTTTGGGTTGCAACAAATACATCATCTTTACTGTCAAAATTAAAGCTACGGTTATCTGATCCTGTGCCGGTATACTGGTTCATAAGAGCAAGATTATCAGATGTTTCGCTCCAAGTATGCTCGCTTTCGCCTGTTTTAGTTGTTGTATATTTAAGAGTATCAGCCAAACCGGAAGAAGAACCGACAACATTTAACTCATGCGTATAAGTTTCTGTCCAGCTTTCAGAGCCATAGGTATCATTCCAGTTAATATTTGGTGTGGTCAATTCTACAGATTGTGTTCTGGTTACATCTTCGTTACCGTCAAATTGTGATTTAATGGCAGAAATATCAAGAGAAGTATTAGCATTGGCTCCGATAAGAATTTGTTTTTCAAAATTATCGGGACGAGCACCTGTAGTTGTTAAACTGGTAATTTTAACAGTTGCCGCATTGGAGCTATCATTAGTTAATGTAATAGTGTCTGCATTTGTTCCAGAATCTGTATATTGTAAATCAAGAGCGAAGTTTCCGTCGCCTTCTAATGCACCGATAATTTGGTTGGTAATAGAACCGCTGGAAACAGTAATTGTACCATTATTAAGAGCAAGCGTGCCATCAATATTAGCACCATCATTTAAGGTAAGGGTATTGTTAATGGTTGTGGTACCGTCACCTGCAATAGTTCTGGCCAAGCTACCAGTAAGCAATAAGTTAGCACTATTGGTAATAGAAGTCGCACCGGCAATATTTTCTGCATCTGTAGTTAATGTACCATGATTAACTGCAAGTCTAGCATTATCTACGGTACCATTCAAAGAGTTATTACCGCTTAAGGTTAAGTCATAAGCAACATCAGAAGCGATATTACCGTTTAAGGTAGTGTTATTGAGATTGATATCAGCATCAGCATTGGTAACGGTAGCGATATCACCGGACTTATTAACGGTAACATTGTTAAAGTTAAGAGCGGTAGTGCCGTCGCCTAATTCAAACCCTGAATGAGAGCCTAAGTCAACGGTTTCGGCATTTCCACCGGCAACACCGTTAACAGAGAGAGTTCCTTTGGTTTCGCCCAAGTTCTCGGTAACGGTATAAGTCGCACCGTCAGCATCGGCATCAA
>Ga0310694_10000070_pt1 | contig 155193 bp, 111 predicted proteins | sample 174DNAGHGhighgp2_FD_203884 | JGI IMG/M metagenome (GOLD analysis project Ga0310694, IMG submission 203884) | Sheep rumen microbial communities from Palmerston North, Manawatu-Wanganui, New Zealand - 1742 DNA GHGhigh gp2 (v2) (version 2) | ecosystem: Host-associated > Mammals > Digestive...
TCGGTCTCCGGCTCCGACTCCACCATCATCATGCGCCTCCACGTCCGTCCCATCTACAACGACACCATCCCCTACTCCATCTGCGACAACCAGACCCACACCTTCGAGGGCACCGTCTACGGGGGTACCGATGCAGGTTTCCATTCCCACATGCTCCACACCGCCACCTACGGCTGTGACTCTCTGCGCGTCCTCAACCTCGAGGTACGTCCCACCACCACCGGCGACACCGTTGCCGACCACTGCGACCACTTCACCTGGTACGGAACCGAATACACCGCCTCTACCAACACACCAACACACCTTTCCTCCAACGCCGTAAACTGCGACAGCACCACCACCCTCCACCTCACCATCCGCTACTCCTCCACTTCCTCCATCGAGGAAACCATTGTCGAAAACCAGCTGCCTTACACATTCAATGGACAGACATTCACCGACAGTACCGACCTCACCCTCGTCACTATTCCCAATGCCGTAGGCTGCGACTCCACCATCAACTACACCCTGCACATCCAATGGAACACTGGCAGCCGTCTCGACAGCAACGTCTGCTTCAACCAGCTGCCTGTCACTTGGAATAATACTCTGTTCGACACCACCGTCGCCAACACCACCATCATGCGCACTGTGGTGATACCGTCGGTCTCCGGCTCCGACTCCACCATCATCATGCGTCTCCACGTCCGTCCCATCCACAACGATACCATCTCCTACTCCATCTGCGACAACCAGACCCACACCTTTGAGGGTACCGTCTACGGAGGCACCGATGCAGGCTTCCATCCCCACATGCTCCACACCGACGCCTACGGCTGCGATTCCCTGCGGGTGCTTAACCTCGAAGTCCGCCCCACTACCACCGGCGACACCGTGGCTAACCACTGCGACAGCTTCACTTGGTACGGCACGGAATACACCACCTCCACCGACACACCGACACACCTCTCCTCCAACGCCGTAAACTGCGACAGCACCACCACTCTCCACCTCACCATCCGCTACTCGACCACAGGCGTGGAGGCAGACACAGTCATCGAGAACCTACTGCCTTACAGCTATCACGACAGCACCTTTGCCGACAGCATCAGCCATGTCGCCGTGGTATTCCCCAACACGGTACAGTGCGACTCAGTAGTGGACTTCACACTCTTCGTGCACCGGAATGTCGATACAACACTCTACGACACAGTCTGCAACGATGCGCTGCCACTGACATGGAATGGTATAGTCTTCGACACGCTGGTGGGAGAGAGCACAACAATGACGCGCGCGACGGTCTTCACAGCCCATACGGGAGCCGACAGCACCATTACCATGCATCTGACGGTGCATGCCCTCTACGACCACCATACCACCGTAGCCATCTGTGACAACCAGCAATATACCTTCGGTGACAGCACCTTCGTGCCAGATGCCACGCTGACCCACAACATTGACACCAGCCAGTATATCGAGCACCTCGACAGCCTATTGTCGATACACGGCTGCGACTCGCTCTCGACGCTGCACCTCACCTCATGGAGTACCTACGATCACCACCTGAGCGACACCGTCTGCACCAACCACTCCTATACGTGGGGGACACCGCAACGCGGCATCTTCGCTCCAGGCAGCGTCACCGCCTCGCTCCACAGTCGCGATACCACCGTCCAACTCACCATCCTCGACTCGCACTTCCCCGCCGACACCTTGGTCACCGACCACTTGGCAAGCGCCCACAGCTGTGATTCGCTCTCGAGCCTCCACCTCCACCTCCTGCCCTCCTACGACCTCCACTTCAGCGACACAATCTGCAATGCAGAGTGGGCAATGGCTAGTGGGCAGTGGGTACCGCATAGTTATCCTTTCGAAGACACAACCTACAGCACCACTGGCAGCTACCCCCACCTACTCTCCACTCTTCATTCTCCACTCTCCACTCAGCCACACTCCTGCGACAGTACACGCACCCTCCACCTCAAGGTATGGCCCACCTACGACCAACATCTTTACGACACCATCTACGATGGCGACCACTATACCTTTGAGGGCACCGTCTACGACACCACCGGAGTCTATCTGCACCGCCTCGATGCCGTCTTCGCCTGCGACTCGTTGCGCACCCTCCACCTCCAGCGCAACCGCCGCACCTACAACGACAGCAACCTCTGCCAGAACGCCCTGCCGCTTGTATGGAACGGCGTCACCTTTGCCGACAGGCCACACACTGGTGGCATGCTGGCGATGAGCGACAGCGTCCACCTCAGCGGTCTCAACGGCATTGACTCGCTGGTGGTGATGACGGTCTACGCCCACGACACCTCTTCCACCGTCGACCTCGTCCACGGCTGCGACAGCCTCACCTGGCAGGACGGCCACACCTACCATGCTTCCACCACGACGCCTTTCGTCACCCTCACCAACCGCGCCCAGTGCGATTCCGTCGTCCACCTCGCGCTCACCGTTGATTACACACACTACTACACCGACCGTCACGTCGTATGCGACTCAATGCGATGGATCAACAACAGCTGGTACTACCGCGATACCGCGGGTGTCGTCGACACCTTCCGCACCATTGCCGACTGCGACTCTGTCGTCACACTCGACCTCACCGTCCACTACTCGACCTCCACAGCCCTGCACGACACCATCTGCTACAACGACACCTACTACTGGCACGGCTTCACCATCCACTCCACCGCCGTCTACCGCACCGAGGACTTCCCCCTCACCGACACCCTCCGCACCATCCACGGATGCGACTCCGTCGTCGGCATGATTGTCACCAAGATGGCACTGCCGCAAGTCGACCTAGTCCACGAGATCGACTGTGCCGCTAAAGGCTACCGCATCATAGCCGACGCCCGTGCGCCATTCTCCCCCGACAGTGACCCGCAGCCCATGCCCTACCTCCTCTGGAACGCCGTCCCTATCGACGACGCCCTTGAAGGCCAGGAGCGCCAAACCGTCGTCAAGGTCGCGCCACAGTCACTCACGGAATACATGGTCTTCGTCGACTACCGCGAGACACCCTTCTGTCCCACCACGGCCCGCCTCACTCTGCGGCCCGTCATCATCGACACCGCCTCTGTCAAGGTCAACCCACAGATACTCACCTACGACAACCTCAGCTTCGATGCCTACGACCTCACCACAGAGCACGCACGCAGCCAGCGACCCGGAGAGATAGAGCAGTGGCAGCGCACCTGGTATGTCGACGGCGTGCGCCAATGGGAACGCGACCGCCACCTCGCCAGAGAAGCCGACGCAGAAAGCGACAGCGTCATCGTCGCCCTCGAAGTATACAACGGCATATGTTACGACACCGCCCTCACCGTCATCCCCATCCGCCGCGTGGCACTCTTCGCACCCAACATCTTCACACCCCTCGAGGCCGACAACAACCGCTTCGTCGTCGTCACCACGGGAGTCATCGACGCTGAACTATACATCTACAACCGTGAAGGTCTCCTCGTCTACTACACCTCCGACCTCTCGCATGGATGGGACGGCCGCACCAACGACGGGAAGATTTGCCCACAGGGCAACTACGTCTGGCGTCTAAACTACCACGCCACCGACCGGCCCCACCACCTCCGCACCGAGGTAGGTTCCGTCATACTACTCAAATAATGTGCTAAACAAAAAAAGTTTCGTATATTTGCAAATCTTTATCTAGCAACATTAAATAAACAACAAATTGAAGACAAGAATATTAACCCTTACGGCTGCAGTTTTTATGCTGCTCACCCCCGCCCTCTCTCACGCCCAGGTGAATTGGGGCAAGGTATTCAACAAACTCAAACTTGAGGTCCGCGCCGACGGCGAAATCACCACCACCGACTCCACACCAAACCTAGGCTTCCATGGCAAATACTTCAACTTCATGCTCGGCGGCGACCTCGGCAGCGGCTTCAGCTACTACTTCAAGCAGCGCATCGTCGCCAACCCCGGCACGGTGACCTTCTTCGACAACACCGACTTCCTCTACCTCGACTATATGCCTAACCAAAACTGGCGCATACGCTTCGGTAAGGACGCTATGGCCCTCGGCGGCTTCGAGTACGACGCCTCCCCCATCGACGTCTACTTCCCCACCAACATTTGGCGCAACATCTACTGCTTCCAGCTCGCCGCCAGCGGTGCCTACATCACCGATGACGGCAACCACACCTTCATCGCTCAGGTCTCCAACTCACCCTATATCAACTACAACAACCTCAACTACGATGCCGGCCTTGTGGCCTACAACCTCTACTGGGCAGGCAATATGGGTCACATCCACACCCTCTGGAGCACCTCTATGGTCGAGTACAAGTGGAACAACTACCTCAACATGACCATGCTCGGCGTCAAGCTAATCTACGACAAGTGGGACCTCTATTTCGACTTCATGCACCACGCGCTGGCCGTCGATGACTGGGGCAAAAACTTCGGTTTCGTCTCCTGCGCCAACTACTACTTCACCGACCGCTTCAACATCTTCGTCAAGGGCATGTACGAGCAGAACAAGTCGAAGGAGACACTGGGCTCGTCGGTATCGATGGACCACCAGCTGGCTGCTGGTCACACCACCGCCCGCTACGGTCTGGGATTCGAATGGTTTCCCTCCGCAGAAAAGAACGTCCGCCTGCACATCTACGGTTGCCGCATGACCGACTCCTACACCGATGCCACCACCGGCAACGACGTCACCGACGCCTCCTGGAATTTCAACATCGGCGCCACCTGGACCATGGACTATCACAAACTGTTCAAGAAATAAATTAAATTAGTAGTTAAAAGTAGTTAATGTAGTTAAAGGACAAATGAGGACTGGCGCGGTCATTGATTATTGCTGGTGCTATTGTCCTTTAACTACCCAAGCGAACGAAGTGAGCTAACTTCCTTTAACTTCTTTAACTACCAAAAATTTAATATTATGAGCGACAAAAGCAACAACCTGATGAACACCATGTTGTCGGTCATCGACCCGCTGCATGTCTTCCGCCATCACGAGACCGACCCCAACAAGAAAAGCGGCAAACCCCGCCGCCTGAAGTTCACCACCAGCCGTAGTCTCGAGGCTCTCATCTTCCTCGTCCTCTTCTTCGGCTTCTTCGGCTTCATGGCCTACAAGATGACGCTGCCCAATATGCTCAACACCTTCATGCAGACGGCCTACCATCTGCTGCTCGAGACGGTGTTCTACATCATGGCCATCTGCGTGCTCATGGGAGCCATCAGCAAGATGTTCACCGAGTTCGGCGTCGTACGTCTGCTGGAGAATATCCTGCGACCCCTAATGAAGCCCCTCTACAACCTCCCCGGCGTCGCCGCCCTGGGAGCCGTGATGACCTTCCTCTCCGACAACCCCGCCATCATCTCGCTGGCCAAGGACAACAACTTCGCCCGCTATTTCAAGAAATACCAGCTCGTCTCCCTCACCAACTTCGGCACCGCCTTCGGCATGGGCCTCGTGGTCATCATGTTCATGGCCGCCCTCGGATTCATGAAAGGATCCCTCGTGGGCCTCGCCGGCGCCGTCATCGGCAGCATCATCTCTACCCGTCTCATGCAGCGCTTCACCCTCAAGGCCTATCCCGAAATGGACAGCCCTGTCACCGAAGAGGAGGGCACCGAGCAGAACATCTCTTTCAAGAGCGAAGGTGGCGTCTTCCAGCGTTTCCTCAACTCCATGCTTGACGGAGGCAAGAGCGGCGTGGGTATCGGCGTAGCCATCATCCCCGGCGTCCTCTGCATCTCCACCATCGTCATGATGCTCACCTTCGAGCATGCTGGCTTCGAAGACTATACCGGTGCCGCCTACCAAGGTGTGCCCGTCATCACATGGCTGGCCAACAAAATCGATGTCGTCTTCTACTGGCTCTTCGGCTTCGACAACGGAGCCCTCGTGGGCTTCCCCATCACCGCCCTCGGCGCCGTGGGTGCAGCCCTCGGTCTCGTGCCCACCTTCGTCGACAACGGCATCATCACCAACAACGCCATCGCCGTCTTCACCGCCATGGGTATGTGCTGGAGCGGTTACCTCTCCACCCACACCGCCATGCTCGACTCCCTCGGCTACCGCAAACTCATCGGCAAAGCCATCACCGCCCACACCATCGGCGGCCTCTGCGCCGGCATCGCCGCCCACTGGCTGTATGTGCTGCTCGCAATGATTTTCTAAATGCAGCTCAAGGAACGATACCACCGTTTCCGCTCCTGGCAGAAAGAACCCCGCCATTATTCCGTCAAGGAATCGGGCTCCCACCGCTGCGCCTGCTGCAACAATGAGTTCGAAGGCAACTATTGTCCCGTCTGCGGACAGGCCGCCAACGTCGGACGTATTACATGGCAGTCACTATGGAAAAACGTGACCATGCTCTGGGGCATGGACTCTCACTCCATGCCCTACTCCCTCTGGCAACTACTCTGGAGGCCGGGATACTTTATCAGCGAATACCTCAGCGGCAAACGCCAGGTAAGCTATCCCCCCGTAAAGATGCTGTTCGTTCTTGCCGTCTTCTACGCCGTTGTCCGACAATTCTTAGGATTTGAGCTTCCTCAGTCTGACAACATAATGGGCGACACATTCAGAGTCACCGTCAACTGGCTCAGGCAGAACCCCGGATGGGCCATGATGGGTATGACCATGTTCTTCTCCATCCCCACATGGTTCTTTTTCCGCTTCGCACCACGCCATCCACAGCACACCTTTCCAGAAGGCCTCTTCATACAACTCTTCATGGCCACGCTGATGCTTATTTGCCTATTGATTGAGAAGTTCATCCCCATCCTCATCCTTCTCATCCCATTCTACTATTACATCACCTACCGCCAACTTTTCGGCTATCGTTTTTGGGGCACGCTATGGCGGCTCTCTCTGGCATTCATCGTATGGGCACTTTCCCTTCTCTTCTTGGCCACTATCATATTGATGTTCTCAGACTCCTCCTCAAAAGACATCAGTATTGCCAACCTCCTCGAAGTAGTCATAATCTTCATGGCCATCCTGTCGATACTCCTTTTCGCCGGCTATTGGATTAGCAAACGGGCAGGAAAAACGAAGTCTCAAAAGGCTGATACACAAACCTCATCCGGCACCCCCTCACCAAAAATGGTGAAATAATTTTGTCGTATCCGAAATTGTTCGTATCTTTGCATTCGCTTTTAAAGCAATAATTGATCAATTATTAATCCTAAAAACAAAAAGAACAATGGCTTACAAAATCACTGACATCTGTGTTGCTTGCGGCACCTGCATCGATGAGTGCCCCGTCGGAGCTATCAGCGAAGGCGACATCTACAAGATTGACGAGAACGCTTGCGTTAGCTGCGGTACCTGCGCTGGCGCTTGCCCCACCGGTGCTATCCAGGAGGGCTAATCGCTCACAGATTTAAGACAAAAAAAAGCCGCCCGCAAGGACGGCTTTTTTTAGATGATAGTTTATAGATAAAAGATAATAGTTGGGAAGATATGCGTCTTATAGCTTGTGTCATCTTAATTCTCAATTTTCAATTCTTAATTTTCAATTTGGCTCACGCCCAGTGGAGCCACCTGCAGAGCGGCGACCTGCTGTTCGTCAGCGACACCAGCGGCATGGGACAGGCTGTGAAAGCATCCACCGGCAACTACACCCATGTGGCCCTGGTGGAACGTGTGGGCGACAGCCTCTTCATCATCGACGCCACACAAAAACGCGGTGTAGCCCGCAGGCCAATAGAAAACACCTTTGCCAACAAGATGCCCGTGGAGGTGTACCGACTTACCATTCCTTTCGACACCGCAGCCTTCATTGCCCGAGCAAAAAGCCTCCTCGGAAAACCTTACGACAACGCCTTCCTGCCCGACAACGACGCCTACTACTGCTCCGAACTCATCCAGGCTGCCTTCGGCAACCTCTTCCCATCGAAGCCCATGAACTGGCGCGACAAGAAGGGCAAGCTGCCCGAATACTGGAAGAAGCACTTCAAAAAGCTGAAGATGAAGGTACCCGAAGGGGTTCCGGGAACCAACCCCACCGATATGTCACGGTCGCCGCTGCTGCGGAAATTATAGCTATTCTTTCAAATAGAACGGGACCAATGCCCCCCATTTGAGAGGTGTGAAGTACTCGCCGTTGACAAGCCATACCTTCCACGGGCGTATATTCACCAGGTATTCTTTGAACGCCCGTTCCAGCTCTGGCGAACTGCTCTTTTCCCTCTCCTGCTCCAACCGTGCTTGTATTTCCTCCCATTCAAGCTCCTGCTCTATCAATTCCGAGAAAAGATCGTGCTCCCTCTTGGATTCAGTCTTCACCTGTATGTCGAGCAGATTTCCAAGCGAATCCACCACACCATACCTCAACGTGAAAACAATCCTTTCTACCGTATCCAGTTCAGGATATTTGCGTAGAATTTGGAGAAAACCGTCACGAAAATCCCGCCATTGCTCGGGGTGATCACCCTCAAAATCAAACCCGTCGACAAGCACCCGGTTGTGATGGAGCGTCCGCTTGTCGGCATGACCATTCTTCAGTTCCAATACTATCTCTGTATCGAAAAACCTGTTATACCCAGAGTGTTCATAGAAGATAAGCTCTCCTTGCACAGCCCTCACCGTATCGGTGTACCATGTAGCTACAATCTTGCCGTCACGGCAGTAATCTTTGAGTGTTTCAAGTATAATTGCCCGGGGTAATGTCAGTGACCTTTCCTCAGGTGCCCACACCGAATCTCTGTCAGAGTTGTAGGCTTTCACGTACACGCTGTCCCAGACTTCATACATCACACTGTCAAGCACCAACCATTCTCCTTGCAGGCTCCAATAGCAGGTATAACCTCCCCAGTTGGCGGTTGAACGTGTTCTATCCTCAGGCAACCTGGAGTAGAAATCGGCAAAACGTACAGAATCGAGACGGTCCAGCGGACGCCCCATCAGGCCCCACGCCTTACCGTCAATATAAATCACGTCGCCACTCTGCCCTGTAGCCGAAGCCACCGCCGGAGCCAATGACAGCATTAGAAGCAATAATACTCGTCTCATAAACGACTACTGAACACTGGCCACTGACTACTGATTCGCATACTGCTGCACCTCGTCGTGGAAGAACTCCAGCTGGATGCCGGCCTGACGGAACAGCTCCTCGCTCTCGGCACCGCTGTGGTATTTGCGCTCGCACACCACACGTTTGATGCCGCAGTTGATGATGAGCATGGCGCAGGTGCGGCAGGGTGTCATGCGGCAGTAGAGCGTGGCGCCGTCGAGGGCGATGCCGCGGCGCGCAGCCTGGCAGATGGCGTTCTGCTCGGCATGCACGGTGCGGACGCAGTGTGTCGAGATATGGCCGTCGGCGTCGATGGTCTGGCGGAAGAGGTGTCCCACCTCATCGCAGTGCGGCAGGCCGCTGGGCGAACCCACGTAGCCCGTCACCAGCAGCTGCTTGTCCTTCACGATGACGCATCCCGAGCGGCCACGGTCGCAGGTGGCACGACGGCTGGCGGCATTGGCTAGCTCCATGAAATACTCATCCCATGAGGGACGGTGGTAGGTAATCTGACGCAGCACCTCCTCCACCTGCTTATGCAGGTCCTCGAACGAGCCGCCGTTGTCGAAGCGGAAGTCCGCCTCGCGGATGCAGACGCCGAGATTCTGCTTGTTGGGGTCGGTGTTGTCCATCTCGCGCTGCTCGTTGGCGATGAAGGTCTCGTAGGAGACGTGGTCAGTCTCGCTTCCGCGCAGCACGGCGCGCTCGTAGCGCACCTTGGGGTCGGCATCGACGGCGAAGAGGTAGAAATTGGGCTTGCCACGCAAGGCCTCCACCTCGCCAGGAGTGCGCACACTCTCGATGATGCAGTTGCAGCCCGAAGCCGAAGCCTGCTCATAGAGCTGCTCGACAATCCACGACGGAGTGTGCTTGGCCCGCAGGTCGTTGCCCACCTCGGTCATGGTGTCTCTATTGACCTCCAATCCGCGCCGCTTGATTTCCTCGGTGAGGAAGGCCCGCACACTGTAGTGCACAAATCCTTTGTTCTGTACCAGATAATCGACGATTGTGCCCTTTCCGGCTCCCAGCGTCCCAGTGATGCCTATGGTTATCATTAGGTTTGACGTTTTAGGTTAGTAGCTATTGGCATTTGAACTTGTACTCCAGCTTGGCAAGCTCCTCGTTGGCCTTGACGATTTTCTTCTTGAGGCCGGACTTGTAGGCTGTGAGTTTCTGCATGAGGGCGTCGTCGCCGAGGGCGAGCATCTGCATGGCGAGGATGGCTGCATTCTGGGCACCGTTGATAGCAACGGTAGCCACGGGGATTCCCGGAGGCATCTGGAGAATGGCCAGGGTGGCATCGAGACCCTCGAGGCAGGAGCCCTTGATGGGCACGCCGATGACGGGCAGCGGTGTCTCAGCGGCGATGACGCCCGGCAGGGCGGCAGCCATGCCGGCACCGGCGATGATAACCTTGATGCCACGACCGGCGGCACCGCGGGCGAAGTCGCTCACCTCGGCAGGCGTACGGTGGGCGGAGAGGGCGTTGACCTCGAAGGGTATCTCCATCTCCTCAAAGAACTGGCAGGCTTTCTCCATGACCGGAAAGTCGGAGGTGGAGCCCATGATGATGCTGACGATAGGTTTCATATTGCAATAAACTTTTTTTCTTAACGTCATTCTGCAGAAAAAATTGTGCAAAATGTTAAAATATCCTTAAAACACCTTTTTCATACCCTGTTTAACTCTCACTAAACCAAGACTAAAGTAAGAGAGGAGTAAGAGAAGAGTAAGAGTTGAGTAAGAGTTGAGTAAGACCTAGAGGCTTAAAGACCTGAAAATCAAGCCCCATTTTTAGGATTTGCTCCACGATGGTCGCAGACCTGCAAGCAGGCAGATGTTAAGTAGGATTTTCCGTGGTCGGGATAATAAAAAAAGGGTGGTATCGTTTTTTGAAAGTAGATGATGAAAGGATTTTTTACGATAATTCTGTCCATGATATGCTGGACGGGCGCTAGTGCGCTGGCCCAAGGCACCTTGGTTGTCAGCGAGATACTGTTTCAGCCCCGCAGCGGCGAGGCTGAATATGTGGAATTGCACAACGGTAGCGACAGCCATGTAGATTTGTCTGCCTATCATATCGTCCGATGGGTCGGCGATTCTCTCGGCAAACACTATCCCCTGCCCTCCTATACGGTGGCGCCGCACGACTATGTAGTGCTGACGAAAGATGCCACCTCGGTGGCAGCGAACTACGCTGTCAAATATCCAAGCAAAATGATTGAATGCCAGCTGCCCACCTATCCGAACGACGGCGGCAGCGTGGTATTGGCGAAAGCCGACGGCACGGTGGTGGAGAAGGTCGACTACCTACCCTCGATGCACAGCCGGCTGTTGCGCAACAAGGCGGGGGTGGCGCTGGAGCGGAGGGATATGGGACGGCCCTGCGACGAGCCCAGCAACTGGTTCTCGGCCTCGTCGGTGGCAGGTTACGGCACCCCGGGTTATGAGAACTCGCAAAGCACGGAGTGGCTGGCGGAAGAGACGGCCTTCGTGCTGTCGTCGTCTCTTATCTCGCCCGACGACGACGGCTACCAAGACGAGATTACACTCAGCTACCAACTGGACAACAGCTACCTCTACGCCAATGTCGACCTCTATGACCTGCGCGGCAATCCGGTGCGGCATCTGCTGAGCAACGCCCTGCTGGGCACCCATGGCGAATGGGTGTGGGACGGCCGCGGCGAAAACGGGACCTCGCTGCCGCAGGGTCGTTACGTATTATATATCAACCTCTACGATTTGCACGGAACGCGGCAGGTCATCAAAAGGACTATTTCCGTAGTGAGACGGTGAGGCTAGCGCGAGGAGAGTCGCGCTGTGGTCTTGTAGAGCCGCTGGAGGACAGCTTCAACAAAGTGCTTGTCGGCAGCATTGTCGGGCTGCAGGGTACGGCTGACGCAGTCGTAGAACGACGACCCCTCGGGGGTGATGTAGTTGAGGCGGTTCTTGACTGCGTGCATAGCGAATTTCTTCCTTTCAGGATATCTAACACCCAGCACATTGCGGCTAAAGATAAAGGGTGTGATGTCGACATGCATCTGGGCGAGGAGCGTGGCCGCGAGGTCGCTCTGGCTCATCAGACAGTCGACGGTGGCAGGCTTTTTCAGTGCACCGCCGAGCCATAGGATGGGTATCTCGGCCACCGAGACCTCGGAGAGCGACTGACCGGGACGGAAGCAGGCGCCGTGGTCGGGAACAACGATAAGGAGCAGGCTGTCCCACTGGGGCGAGGCCTTGAGCTGGTCGACGAAGACGCCGAGGCAGGAGTCGGTATAAGCGAAGGCATTCTCGCGCTCGTCGGGCAGCCTGTGGTAGTCGACATCCCAGGGTTCATGGCTACTCAGGGTGAGCACCGCCGAGAAGAAGGGTCCGTGGGCAGGCAGAAGGGCAGGTGTGAGGACATGCTCGTCGGGGACGCCCCAAGCACCGGTATAGAGGTCGGAGGGGAAGGTCTCGCCACCGCTGACAGTAGTGAAACCCGTCTCCATAAAATACATGCGCATGTTGGTATAGTCGATGTCGCCCGCGAAGGTCATCGCGGTGGCGTAGCCCTCAGCCTTAAGCGAGGAGGCCATCGACGGCAGGCAGCGGCAGAGGTCGGGACGCTTCATGAGCGTGGCTGTCGGCAGGCCCATCCAGCCGCTGAGGACAGACACTAGGCCGCGGTCGGTGCGGTAGTTGCTCGAATAGGCATTAGTGAAATAGACGCCCTCCTTGATGAGACGCTGCAGGTTGGGTCCTACACGGTCGTTGCCCACCATGCCTTTTCCGCCACCTTCCCAGATAACCAGCATGATGTTGGGACGCTCGATGCGCAACAGGGTGTCGGAGAGTGTCGGATCGGGTTCAAAGATGTCGCCCAGCAAGGCGTCCACCTCGCTGTCGGGCATAACGTCGAACTCCTTGGCGAGGTTCTGTGCCTTGAAGAGCGAGTGGAACATGTTGAACGTGGGGTTGAGGGCCGAGTGATTGCAGAACTGGTGAGTGGAGAAATAGGCGAAGGAAGGGTTGGCGGTAGACTCGGTGACGCTGCCTCGCATGCCGAGGAAAAGCAGTCCCGCCAGAGGGATATACCATAACGCATGGAGACGCGGATGACGTCCGGTGAGAGGGTCAAGTGTACGGGGCGTAAACCTGCGGAAGAGCCACACACAGCCCCAGACCAGCAGACCCACCGCAGCAAAGCCCAGGAGGGTGAACCACACCGGCAAGCCGGCAAACATCTCCTTGGGTTTCTCCGCATAGATGAGGTCGTTGGCATCGGGCTTGGAGCCCCAGTAGCTGTAGAGCACCAGATCGACGGCGAACGCCAGCGTGAACACCAACGCGATAAGGATATAATAGGGTACGAGGATGCGTCGCAGCGGCATGCGCTTGACGAAACAGCTTGTTACCACCACGATGACGGGCACCACCAGGAGGTAGCAGGCGGTGGCGATGTCGAGACCAAGACCGTGCCACAGAGCCGCCAGACACGACGTGAAGGGGGCACCGTCGGCCATACCCATGTTGTAGAGCATGAAGACCACCTTCTGCGCCACAAAGAGCAGGAGCAGAAGGAGGAAAAGAGTGAGTAGAAAGCGCAGTCGCTGTTTCATCATCAATTATTCAACTATTCAACGCGCTGAGGGGGGGGGGTAGAAGTATCTAATTTACAGTATATTGAGTTATTCGAAAGAAACTCAGGAACAATATTCTTCATCTTGGCCACAATCTGCATGTCGTCCATCTGTTCAAGGATGGTCCAGAGCTCGTTGTACTCGCGGTCGATGGCATCGATGGGGTAGCGACGCACCTGGGCGCGCATAATCTTGGGGTGGTAGGTGGGGATGGTGTTCTCCTTGGTGGCGAGGAGTTCCTCGTAGAGTTTCTCACCCGGGCGGAGACCGATCTCCTTTATCTCGATGCCCTTCATGCCGCTGAGCTGTATCATCTTGCGGGCCATGTCGTAAATCTTGACGGGCTTGCCCATGTCAAAGACGAAGATGTCGCCACCCTCGCCCATGGCGCCGGCCTCGAGGACGAGGTTGCAGGCCTCGGGTATGGTCATGAAGTAGCGTATGATGTCCTTGTGGGTGACCGTCAGCGGGCCGCCGGCAGCAAGCTGCTTCTTGAAGAGCGGGATCACCGAGCCATTGGAGCCAAGGACGTTGCCGAAGCGGGTGGTCACAAAGTGGGTCTGCTCGTTGGAGCGGCTCTGGATATAGATTTCGGCCATGCGCTTGGTGGCACCCATGACGTTGGTGGGGTTGACGGCCTTATCGGTAGAGATCATGACGAACTTCTGCACGCCATACTTGATGGCGAGGTCAGCCAGGTTGCGAGTGCCAAAGACATTGATAAAGACTGCCTCGTAGGGGTTCTCCTCCATGAAGGGCACATGCTTGTAGGCGGCGGCATGGTAGACCAGCTGGGGGTGGTAGAGTTCGAAGACCTCCTCCATGCGAGCCTTGTCCTTGACGTTGGCGATGACAAACGCCATGCGGTCGAGGTGGTCCTTGTAGGTATTCTTCAACTCGAACTGGAGGTCGTACATGGGGCTCTCGGCCTGGTCGAGCATAATGACCTTCTTGGGTTGGTAGGTCATCAGCTGGCGGCATATCTCGGAGCCTATGGATCCAGCGGCGCCGGTAACGAGCACCACCTTGTCGACAACCTCGCGGACGATATTGACGTTGTCCATCTTGATAGGCTCACGCTCCAGCAGGTCCTCAATCTTGATATCCTGAATCTGGTTGGCCGAGAAGGAGCCATTGAGCCACGTAGAGACGTGTGGGACGGCCTTGACGGTCATGCCGAGGTCGAGGGCCTTGTTAGTAATGGCCTGCTTGTGAAGCGTGCGGATGGTGGGGATGGCGATGATGAGCTGTTTGACATTCTTGGACTCGATGAACTTGGTGTTGAGCACCGAGCGGGCACGCATCACAGGGACACCATTGAGTTGCTGGTTGACCTTCGACATGTCGTCGTCGATGAAAGCCAAAACATGGTATTCGTAGTTGCTCTCCTGTTTAAGGGCGTTATAGGATATCATACCCGCAGCGCCGGCACCGTAGATGACCACATTGACAGAGGGACGGCGACGACGGAAGAACTCGTTGTAGACGCGCTGCATGAACATGCGCGATAAGATCATCAGTATGCCCAAGATAAGGTAGAGCGTCAGAGACTCACGGTAGGAAAGCATGTAGGCAGTAGAGACGATGGGGGGAGTGAACTGGTAGTTGATAATATTGACAATCCAGCACAAAATCAAAGGAGCGATGGCGGCCGACATTATCTTATAAATATCCGTCATGCCGGCATGGCGGATGATGCCGCGGTAGGAGCCGGTGATGAAGAAGAAGATGGTAGTGAGCATGAACGACCAGATGAACTTAATCAAGGTGCCACGGGTGAAGACCTCGGAAAGTCCGTTGGCACGGAAAGATTCCATCAGCGCGAAAGCCATCAAGAACAGCACCACATCCATAATAAGGACGAGCCACTGTGAGATAGTGGAATGGCGATACTTCCTAACGAGATAGAAAGACCATCTCTTAAGCATTGATCGGCGTGAGTTTTTTTCCATATAGCGCTATAGTTTATAATCTTGCATCAATAATATTACGCGGCAGCATGCCTTTGACATCGTAGATCACCCCCGGCTGAGGCACCATGGCCCGCAGGTCGAGGTCGCGGAAGCAGTCATGGGCCACCGCAAGGATGGCGGCGTCATAAGAACCTTCCGGCAACCGGTTGGTCACCTGAGGATTCTTGTCTGTATCGACCCAAGGGTCGTAGATGGTGATATGGGGTGTATATTCGCGGAGGGTGTGGTAGATGTCGACAATTTTGGTGTTGCGGGTGTCGGGGCAGTTCTCCTTGAAGGTAAAGCCGAGGATAAGGATGCGGGCATCCTTGACAGGCACACCCTTGAGGTTCATCTGACGGATGGTCTGATTGGCCACATAGGCCCCCATGGAGTTGTTGAGGCGACGGGCATTGCTCATCACACGCGGCAGCACACCATAGAGCTGCGATTTCTGGATGAGGTAATAGGGGTCGACACTGATACAATGGCCGCCCACCAAGCCCGGCTTGAGTTTGATGAAATTCCACTTGGAGGCTGCGGCGTCAAGCACATCGTTGGTGTCGATTCCCATGGCGTTGAATATCTTGGCCAGTTCGTTGACGAAAGCGATATTGACGTCGCGCTGGCTGTTCTCGATAATCTTCGAGGCTTCGGCAACCTTGATGGAAGGGGCCTTGTGGGTGCCGTTGACGAGTACCGAGTTGTACATGTCGTCGATGAGGTCGGCGGCTTCGGGTGTGGAACCAGAGGTTACCTTACAGATGGTCTCCACACGGTGCTGCTTGTCGCCGGGGTTGATGCGCTCGGGGCTGTAGCCGGCGTAGTAGTCGACATTGAGGGTGAATCCCGTGAGTTTTTCTATTACCGGCAGGCACTCCTCTTCGGTGACACCAGGGTATACGGTGCTCTCGTAGATGACGATATCGCCCTTGGAGATCACCTTGCCCACCACCTCGGAAGCTCCCAACAGGGGGCTGAGGTCGGGGCGGTTATTGTCGTCGACAGGCGTGGGTACGGCAACGATATAGACATTGCAGTCTTTGATATCCTCGAGCGACGAAGTGCAGCGGAAGGCGTGGTTGCGGATGGCATCTTGCAGGAGATCGTCCTCCACCTCGAGGGTGGCGTCATGTCCCTGCATAAGTGCCTCCACACGGCGGCTGTTGATGTCGAAGCCCACGGTGGGGTACTTCGTCGAGAAAAGACGCGCCAAGGGAAGTCCCACATAGCCGAGGCCCACAACGCAAATCTTTATGTCGCTCAGTGTTATCATGTTTAGTAGTTAAGCTGTTAAGACAATAGATACAATATGCTCAATTTCCTCGTCGGTGAGGTAGGGGTGCATGGGCAGCGACAGGACGGTCTCGATCAGACGCTTGGCCACAGGGCAAGGCTCCTGTCCAAGGCTGGCAAAGGCCGTCTGCTGGCTCATGGTGCGGGGATAGTAGACCATCGAAGGGATGCCGGCGGCTTTGAGGCGGGCCTGTATCTCGTCACGATTCTCCGCCTGGATGGTATATTGCGCCCAAGAGGAGGTGTATCCATCAGGTACTTTAGGAGTCTTTATCTTGCCAGCGAGGAGTTCGTCATATTTTCGTGCCACACGGTTCACGGCCTCCACCTCCTCATTGAAATGATGCATCTTTACCTGAAGCACCGCAGCCTGGAGGGTATCGAGACGTGAATTGAAGCCGAGGCGGACGTTGTCGTATTTATCTGTGCCCTTGCCATGTACGCGCAGTGAACGCAACAGGGCGGCATAGTCGTCGTTGTCAGTGAAAAGGGCACCACCGTCGCCATAACAGCCCAATGGTTTTGCAGGGAAGAAGGAGGTGGTGGCGATGTCGCCGAAGGAGCAGTTCCTACGGCCCTGAAGAGAGCCTCCAAAGCCCTGGGCACCGTCCTCGATAAGGTCGAGAGCCATACCCCGACAGAACTCATGGAGTCTTTCGTAATCGGCAGGCAGACCGAAGAGGTCGACAGCCATCACCGCCACTGGCGTGGGACCGTCGTTCTGCTCGATGAGAGCATAATACTTCTTGATCAGGTCGTCGACATCAATATTAAAAGTATCCTTGTTGACGTCGACAAACACCGGCGTAGCCCCAACCATCGCCACGGCCTCAGCAGTGGCGAAGAAAGTGAAGTCGGGCACGAAAACGGCATCGCCCGGACCGATATTCAAAGCCATCAGTGCCATCGAAAGGGCGTCGGTACCGTTGCCACAGGAGATGCAGTGCTTTACTCCCACATAGTCGGCCAGCTGCTGCTCCAACTCGGCCACCTGCGGACCCATGATATAGGCTCCGCTACGGGCGACTCCCAGCAGGGCTTCGTCCATCTCGGCACGCATAGCCTCATATTGTCTATGTAGATCGCGGAACTGCATATTATTCTTCTACTTTTCCAATGATTTTTGCTGGTACTCCGGCCACAATTGCATAATCGGGCACATCCTTCGTTACCACGGCGCCGGCACCCACCAAGGCATGGCGGCCAACGGTGTGACCGCATACGATGGTGGCGTTGGCTCCTATCGAAGCACCTTCCTTGACCAGCGTGTGCTCGTAGTGGCCATTGGCGGGATGGTCAAGCCTCGGCATCAGCACGTTGGTGAAGACACAGCTGGGGCCAAGAAAGACATTGTCCTCAATCTCCACGCCCTCGTAGACCGACACATTGTTCTGTATGCGTACGCCGTTGCCAATCTTGACATTGGGGCCGATGTTGACATTCTGTCCCAACGAGCATTTCTCGCCCAGCACGGCACCCTTCTGGATGTGGCAGAAGTGCCACACCTTGGTACCTTTGCCCAGGGTCACGCCATCGTCAACATACGAGCTCTCGTGTATATATACTTCTTCGTTCAATTTCTAATTAATCATTAATCGTTAACCATTAACCGTTATTTACCATCCGAAGGGATGTTTGGTTAAAGGATATTTGGCCATGGGGTGATAGTCGCCAACGAGGCCAATGGGTTCAGCATGGCGTATATCGTAAACTGTCTGGATGCACTCCTTGGCCTCGGCGATGCGGAAACCACGGCCGGCAAGAATTTCCTCGTAGCTGCGGGTGTGGAGGTCGGTGAAGCCTTGGCTGAACTCGAACTCCTCGCCGTCGACCAGGATGGCGCGATAACTGCCGGTATGACCCTCGGGAAGGTGCTCGCCATTGATGCTGAGGAAATAGCGCACACGGGCCTGGCGCAACTCGAGGTAGCCAGCCACACGGTCGTGGCTGCTGACATGCACTACGCTCTTCTGCACCGGACCAAATATCCACTGCAACATATCATAGAAATGGACACCAATGTTGGTGGCCACGCCGCCGCTTTTCTGGAGGTTGCCCTTCCACGAGGCATAGTACCAGTAGCCACGGGGGGTGATATAGGTGAGGTCCACATCGTAGACCTTATCTTTAGGACCGTTCGCTATCTTCTTCTTCAGCTCGACGACCGACGGATGCAGGCGCAGCTGGAAGATGGTGTAGGCACGGTGGCCCGTCTCGTTCTCGATCTGTTCCAGGGCGTCGATATTCCAAGGGCTGAGTACCACGGGCTTCTCGCAGATGACGTCGCAGCCCAGACGCAGTCCGTAACGGGTATGGGCGTCGTGGAGGTAGTTGGGCGAGCAGACGGTGAGGTAGTCGATACTGTTGCCCTGTGACTTGAACCAGTTGTTGTGACGGTCGAAGAGCTCCTGCTCGGTGAAGAACGAGGCACGGGGGAAGTAGCTGTCGATGATGCCGACAGAGTCGTTCTTATCGTATGCTGCCACAAGGTCGTTACCAGTCTCTTTGATGGCCTTGAGGTGACGTGGGGCGACGTATCCGCCCACTCCTATTATTGCAAAATTCTTCATTTTACCTATCTCAATACATTTGTCCTTTCACTCCCTCTCACTTCTTTTCACTCCCTTTCACTCCCTTTAAACAAACAGTCACACTGTCGGTCCAGTAAGGAATAGAGCGGTGGAAGGTCTGTTTGTATTTGGTTTTGTCGAGCACCGAATAGGCCGGCCGTTTCACCGGACTGGGGAACTCGTCGCTGTGGCACGGCATGATATTGCAGGCGGTTTGGCCACTCTGACGTGCTATCTCCTTGGTAAAGTCGTACCATGAGCAGACGCCCTCGTTGCTGAAGTGATAGACGCCCTCGTGTCCTCGATAGCTGCCTTCTTCAATAATATCGAATATCGCGCGCGCGAGGTCACCGGCATAGGTAGGGGTACCCACCTGGTCGAAGACCACCTTGAGCTCGGGCTTGGTGGCCGTAAGGGTGAGCATGGTCAGCAGGAAGTTCTTTCCGTATTCGCTATAGAGCCATGCCGTGCGGAATATCAGGTGACGGCACTGCATGGCAGCCTGTTCGCCTGCCAGCTTGGTACGGCCGTAAGCGCCCGTGGGGTTGCTGGGTTCTTCCTCGCGACAGGGAGTGTTGTTCATGTTGCCGCCGAAGACATAGTCGGTAGAGACGTGTATCAGGGTGCCGTCGACCGCCTTCATGGCCTCGGCCAGATAGCCCACAGCCTCGGCATTGATGCGAAGGGCTGTGGCCTCATCGCTCTCGGCACGGTCGACATTGGTGTAGGCCGCACAGTTGACGATTAGCTGTATACCATGGTCGGCCACAAAGGAGCGCACCGCCTCACGAGAGGTGATGTCCAACTCGGCCACATCGGTAAAGAACCACGTGTGTTGCGAACGCGGCGCCAATAGCCGCATGTGTGTGCCAAGTTGTCCGTTTGAGCCTGTAACCAAGATATTCATCAGAAACTAGTGTTTAGTTAAAAGGGGTTATAAAGTCAGCGAAAAGAGGATGGTGGCTGTCTTTCTCCGAGAGGAGCACCTCGTCTTTGGGTAGCTGCCAGTCGATGGCCAGCATAGGGTCGTCCCAAGCTATGGCACCTTCGGACTCGGGGTGGTAGTATTCGTCGCACTTGTATTGAAACACCGCCTCGTCGCTCAGCACGGCAAAGCCATGGGCCATGCCTTTGGGGAGGAAGAACTGACGATGGTTCTCGCCGGTGAGTTCCACGGCGATATGGCGGCCGTAGGTCTTCGAGTCACGACGAATATCCACGGCCATGTCAAGCACACGTCCCTGGACCACCCGCACCAGCTTCGACTGGGCATAGGGCGGTTTCTGGAAGTGGAGGCCACGTACCACACCGTAACGCGATTTGGACTCATTGTCCTGCACGAAGGTCACCTGCATGCCCGTCTGGGCGGCGAAGTCGCGCACGCTGAAACTCTCGAAGAAGTATCCACGCGCATCGCCGAAGACACGGGGCTCGATAATCTTGACGCCTTCTATCTCTGTATCAATTACGTTCATTGTCTATCAGTTTCAATAGATACTGTCCGTACTGGTTCTTCACCATAGGCTGAGCCACACGACGGATATCGTCTGCGCTAAGCCAGCCCTGCTCGTAGCCGATGCTCTCCAAGCAAGCCACCTTCAGTCCTTGACGCTTCTCGATGACCTCGATAAAGGTCGACGCCTCGGCCAACGAGTCGTGGGTGCCGGTGTCGAGCCAGGCAAAGCCACGGCCCATGAGCTGCACGTTGAGTTCTCCGTCCTTGAGGAATTCCTGGTTCACCGTAGTGATTTCCAGCTCGCCACGGGCGCTGGGTTTGATGCCCTTGGCCACACGGACCACCTTGTTGGGGTAGAAATAGAGTCCCACGACGGCATAGTTGGACTTGGGCTCCGTAGGTTTCTCCTCGATGGATAGCACACGGCCGGTGTTGTCGAACTCGGCCACGCCGTAGCGCTCGGGGTCGGCCACCCAGTAGCCGAAGACCGTAGCCTCTTTCTTCTCCTCGGCGGTAGCCACCGCCTGGCGCAGCATTTTGCTCAATCCGTTGCCGTGGAAAATATTGTCGCCCAGCACCAAACACACGTCATCATCGCCAATAAACTCCTCGCCGATGATGAAAGCCTGTGCCAGTCCGTCGGGCGAAGGTTGTTCGGCATAGGAGAAGCGGACGCCGAAGTCGCTGCCGTCGCCCAACAGGCGACGGAAACCCGGCAAGTCGTGCGGGGTGGAGATAATCAGGATGTCGCGGATGCCAGCGAGCATCAGCACCGAGATGGGGTAGTACACCATCGGTTTGTCGTAGATGGGGAGGAGCTGCTTGCTAACCCCCTTGGTAATAGGATAAAGGCGAGTGCCGGAGCCTCCCGCCAATACGATACCTTTCATTATTCTAAGGTTTGATTCAGTTTACTTTTCTTTTGATGCGTCACTCTCTTCTCCATAGCCGTAGCCATAACCGTAACCATAGCCGTAGCCATAACCGTAACCGTAGCCATAACCGTAACCATAGCCGTAGCCATAACCATAGCCGCCGTAGCGCTTCTTGATGAGAGGCACGTCGGTAAGGATGACAGCCATATTCTTGAAACGACCCTTATCAGCCATCTCCTGGATGAAGGGCAGCGAGTTCTTGTTCAGGTAACCCACACGCATGATATAGGCAGTGAGGTCGGACACACGGTTGATGACCGCCGAGTCGGCGACAATTTGGCCAGGCGTAGAGTCGAAGATGATATAGTCGTAGTGCTGACGGAGATAGGCCACGAGGCGATCAAGTTTATCGCCCATCAGCAGTTGTGTGGCGTTGGGCGGCGTCTTCTCGCAGACAATATAGTCGAGGTGGTCACTCGTCTCACTGTGCATGATATACTTGTCGAAGTTATCGTCCTGGTCGAGCAGGTAGTGAATCAAGCCCGTGCGGTTGTGACGGTCGATGGTCTTCGAGAGGCTGCGCTTACGCAGGTCGAAGTCGGCCAACAGCGTCCGTTTGCCTGTATAGGCCAGCGAGAGGGCCAGGTTCAGAGCCGTGTACGACTTACCCTCGCCGGGTACCGTCGACACCGTCTGGATGACCTTCTCACCATCCTTCAGGAAGAACGGTATATTCGACTGCAATAGTCGGAAGGCCTCCGTGACAACATCCGTACCGTTGGCGGTGACGATAATCTCATCGTTGGCACGGGCCGCAGGCTTCTGCGGAATCTCACCCAGGATGGGGATATTCGTGGCACGTTCGACATCCATCTTCGAACGCACCTTGGTGTCGAAGAAGTTGATGGCGAACATGATGAGTGCCGGCAAAGCCAGACCGAGGAGGATAGCCACCAATGCATGCATAATCAGGCTGGGACCCGAGAGGTTCACGATGGCGGGCTCCACCACCTTGGCGTTGGCCACGGTGACAGCCAGGTTCATCGCCGTCTCCTCGCGTTTGCTCAACAGGTAGAGGTACAGCTCCTCTTTGATTTTCTGCTGACGGGTGACCTCGGTGACGGCCTTGGTCTGCGTAGGCATGGCAGCAATCTGTCCGCGGGCGCGGGCCTCCTGACTACGGGCATCCTGCAGACGAACACGCGTGGCGTTCATCAAGTTGCTGATGGAGGAGTTGATGGCACTCAACTGGTCGTCCAACTGCTGCTTGTACTGGCGCACCTGCGGGTTGTTAGGACCGGCGGTGGTCTTCAGTTTCTTGTACTGGCTGACAACACTGTTATACTGGCTGATCATGCTTTGGATGCCAGCATCGCTGATACCCACGTTGGCGGGAATCAGTTCCTCTTTGTTCACAGGGTCGGAGACATGGTTCTTGATGTAGCTGATCAGCGTCATCTCGGTCTCCAGCTTGGTCACCTCGTCGTTATAGCGCTGTCCCTGCTGCAACAGCTGGGACGAAGCACCGGTGAGGTCGGGCAGCTGGGAACCACGCTTAATGGACTCCACCTGAGCGTCGACGACATCCAGCTCGCCAGATATCAAGGCGATACGCTCGGAGATAAACTGGTTGGTCTTCTGTGCCACCTTGTTCTTGTCGTCCACTGCGTCGTCGTTATATACGGCAATCAGGGTGTCCACAACCTGGTTGGCACGCTTGGAGTTGTTGTCATTGAAGACGATGGAGACAATCGACGCCATCTTGTCAACGCGGCTAATGCTCAACTTATTAAGCATCGCACGAGCCACCGTCAACGACGGATGCACACCCATGTGGAGGGTCACACCTTCAAAACTCTTGTTGTAATACTTGGTGCGTTCGATAACGAAAGCCACGCTGTCGTCAAATTGTACCGGCTGGCTGAAATACGCCTCGGCCTGCTTGACCACACCGTCTTTTGTCGCCTTGAACACATACTTGTTGTTGGCCTTGGGCGTAACGTCGATGGAGATATCCAGATCACGGACAAACTGGCCGCTGTCGCGTACAACCAACTGTAACGGAGCATCGTCGAAATAGGATATCTTCTTGAATATGTCCGTACGCTCACAAGGATAGTTCAGTTTCAGACGCTGCACCACCTGGTTCATCAACCACGAAGATTTCAACATGTATATCTCATTCTCGAGCGACATACTTCCGTTGCCGAGGTCCATGCTGCTCAGGATGGCGTCCATGTTCTTCTGCGAGTACCTGATGTTGTTGCCCTCATCCCTTACGAGGATGGTGCCCGACGCGGTGTAGGTCTTGGGCTTCGACTTGTAATAGAAACCCGCCACAATCAAGCACACCAACACGGAGATGACGAACCACCACCAGTTGTTCAACACCATGAAGATGAGGTCGCGAATCGTGATCGAGTTACCGTTCTCGTTCGACTCATTATCTCCGTTCTGGAGCTGTCTGTTGTTGTATTTTTCCATCTTTGTTATCTAGGATTTTTCTGTTATTTCAGTTTCGAGGCCATCACATAGTAGTAGAAGGCCGACGTCAGCAGCGAGACAATCGACACCACGCTCGAGATGTAGCTCAGCGTCATGGGGTCGCGCTCTGCCGACCTCTTCTTCTTCATATTCGGCTCCACATACACCACATCGTTCTGATGCAGATAATAGAAGGGGGAGTTGAAGACATCCTTCGAGGTCAGGTCCACCTCGCCGACGGTACGCGTGCCGTTCTCCTCGCGGATAACCGTCACGTTGGTACGCTGACCATAGATAGTCAGATCGCCCACCATACTGAGGGCCTCGAAGATAGTCAGACGCTCGCCGGTGGCCTGGATCACGCCGGGTCTCACGACATCGCCCAACACACTCACCTTGAAGTTCATCAGTTTCACCGTCACCACGGCATCGAGGATGTGGCCTTCACCCACCAAACGCTGTTCCAGCTCTGCCGCCAACTGCGCATGGGTCTTGCCAACGACATGTATCTTACCCAGCACAGGGAAGATAATATCGCCTTCGTTGCTCACCAGATAACCCGTCACTGCCGTCGAGCCGGGGTTCATCACCACACCGCCATCCACGGCAATCTTGTTCGTCTCCTGATTGAAACGCACCGTTGCCTCAGGTGCGCGGCTTTCCACATAGATGTACAGCAGGTCGTTCGTCTGGATTCCTTTCGAGAACTGGCCGCTCTGTTCCATCTCGACATCCCTCGGAGCATCCTTGATGTAGGCAATTTCCAAAGGCTCACTGCACGAGGCCAGCATCAGCATCCCCATTGCAGCCGCAATCAAGGGTAATTTCTTATAGTGATTTCTCATATTAATAATATATTTCTTCTTTATACGTTCAAACACAGAGCCATACGAATCTATCGTATAATTCTATCAAAATGCAAATATACATAATTTTTTTGAAAAGGGAAAAAATATTTTGCATTCTGCGTCAGTAAAGCATTTTTTTCGTATTTTTGCAACCGATTTTATGCCTTTTATTTCAAACATACTACAGCACAAAAGTCTCTCCATCGTCGGTCTCGAGAAGAACACCGGCAAGACCGTATGCCTAAACTATATTCTCCATAGACTAAACGAGTTAGGCGTACAGGTAGGAGTCACTTCCATCGGTGTCGACGGCGAGCAGGTGGACAGCGTTTTCGCCACCGCCAAACCCGAGATCACCCTCTTCCGTGACACCTATTTCATCACCTCGGAGAAGCACTACCTGATGCGGCAGGCACTCTCCAATATCGTGGCCGTCGACAGCCAACGCACCTCGCTGGGTCCTTTGGTCACCGCCAAAGTACTCATCCCCGGCAAGGTTTTGCTCTCGGGAGCAGCCACCACCTCCATCCTGCGGAGACAGATTCAAACATTTAATTCCATGGGCATTGGACTATCCATCGTCGATGGAGCCCTCTCACGTCTGAGCCTTGCCTCCCCCACCGTCACCGAAGCCATGATTCTGGCCACCGGGGCAGCCGTATCGGCCAACGTCAAACAGCTCATCGCCAAGACACGCCACCTCTACCAGTTCATCATGCTCGACGAGGTGGAGGAGCCCCTACGCACCACACTAGGAGACATAGAATCAGGACTCTGGGCCATCGACAGAGACCAACAAGTCCACGACCTCGGCATTACCTCGGTATTCCTTATCGACCGTTCCGAGCAAGACATCTTGCGCTTCGGACACACCCTCTTCGCCGCCGGCGCCATCAGCGACCGACTGCTGAAAATACTGGCTGCCAAAGACAAGGACATCACACTGATAGCAAGAGACTTCACAAAAATATTCGTCACCCCTGAGGTCTACACCGAGTACACGCGGCGAGGCAACCGGCTCATGGTGCTGCAGCGCTCCAAACTCATCGCCATCACCCTCAACCCCACCTCACCCCAAGGCTTTCTCCTTGATTCCAAGAGCACTTGCGATGCGCTGAGCGACGCACTCCAGACCCCAGTATACGACGTTGTCCAGATAAGGAGTGAAGGGGAGTGAAAGGAAGTGAAAGAAAAACACACAAATAATGAAAATCAAAGAACTGATAAAGAACGACGCCGGATTCCAGTATATCATTGATAACATGGACCTTCAGTCGGCGGCAGGCCGCCGAGGCATGCTCAATGCCGAGTTCGTCAACAATCCCGCGGCACTCGAGGCCGAATGGGACCGCGTAGCCGAAGCCATCCGCGCCACCAACGACATACCCAACCGACGCTATTACATAGACTTGCGCCACTGTCTGATGTGCATGCACGACCTCTCGGGCACCTTTGCCTCACTGGCCAACCACACCCCACTCAATGAGGTTGAGCTATTCGAAATCAAGAACCTATGCTACATGTCGAAAGCCGCATCGACAGCCATCGAAGGCTTGTCGCTCACCCCCACCCTGCCGCTACCCGACTGCAGCGAGATTTTCGCCCTCCTCGACCCCGACCGCACAGGCATCGCAAACTTCTACATCTATGATAGTTACGACTCGCGTCTAGCACCGCTTCGGCACGAGCTCAACGCCCTACAGACCAGCGGCGGCGACCCCATGCGAATCAGCGAGCTGCTGGCACAGCAGAGCGACATCCAGAACGAAGTATGTCTTCGCCTCTCCGACCAGCTCCACCCCTGGGTCGACACCCTCGTAAAGACCTTGGAACAAATGTCATACGGAGACTTCCTGCTGGCAAAAGCCAAACTGGCTATTGACTGGCAACTGGTACGTCCCACCCTCGGCGATGTCACCCGTTACAAAAACCTCTTCAATCCGCGCCTCAAACAGCGCAACGAGGAGATGCACCTGCGCTACCAGCCCGTCAGCATCGAGATACGTCCCGGCGTGTGCCTCATCACAGGCGCCAACATGGCAGGCAAGACGGTACTGCTCAAGAGCATCGGCACCGCCCAGATGATGGCGCAGTGCGGCATGTACGTACCGGCCGAAGAGGCCACCGTACGTTTGCTCGACGGCGTAGCCACCTCCATCGGCGACGACCAGGACGAGATGAACGGCCTCTCCTCATACGCCTCAGAAATCATCAAAATCAGCAACATACTGAGCGACTGCCGAGAGAGGGAGCTGCTGGTGCTCATCGACGAACCAGCCCGCACCACCAACCCCGTCGAGGGCAAAGCCTTGGTACAGGCGATCATAAAAATACTGGAGGGAAGGCCCTCGTTCACCCTCATCACCACCCACTACGGACAACTTGGGAGCAGTTGCCGCCGGCTGAGAGTCAAAGGCTTCGTCGAAGACATGGACAACATCCCGCTTACACCGCAGAGCATCAACCGCTTCATCGACTACTCCCTCACCGAGGACCAGAGCGACAACGTGCCACACGAAGCCCTCCGCATCGCCGCCATCCTCAACTGCGACCCCGAGATGATAGCCCTCGCATCGGCACAGATACAATAAGAAAAAGGAGACCTCATCAGTCTCCTTTTTCTTTCAGCGGAAAGGAGGGGATTCGAACCCCTGAAGCGCTGTTAACGCTTACTCGCTTTCCAGGCGGGCCTCTTCAACCACTCGAGCACCTTTCCAAATTGAAAATTGAGAATTGAAAATTGAAAAATAATCTCTTTCCCTCTCTCAAAATCGGCTGCAAAAGTACAACAATTTTCCGACATGACAAAAAAAATGTATATTTGCAGAAAAGAAAAAATAATCACAAACATTAAAAACAACTAATAATGAAGAAATTAATCATCTGCGTTATGGCATTGACAACGCTATTAGGCACCGCCGTCCAAGCCCAGAAAAAAGTACAAAAAGAGGTCGGCATCAAACAAAAAGTGGAAGAATATGCCGAGTTCAAACTGACATCCGACCTCGTCGAGACCCTCTCCGACAACGAGCGTAAACTGGTCGGCATCTTCATTGAAATCGGCAAAATAATGGATGACATCTATTGGGACGAGTATTTCGGCAACGAGAACCGTGCCAAGCTCAACAAAATCAAGAATCCCGCCGTCCGTGCCTTCGCCGAGATTCACTACGGCGCCTGGGACCGCCTCGACAGCGAGCGCCCCTTCATCCCCGGCTACAAAGAGCGCCCCGCCGGCTGCAACTTCTACCCCACCGACATGACCAAGAAGGAGTTCGACGCCCTCAAAGACCCTCTGAAAGAGAGCCAGTACAGCCTGATTCGCCGCGACGAGAAAGGCAACCTTTACGCCATCCCCTACCACGAGGCCTATGCCAAAGAGCTTGAGAAAGTCGACCGCCTCCTTGAAGAAGCCATCGGCCTGGCCGAGAACGACGGTCTGAGAAAATACCTCGAGGCACGCCGCGAAGCCTTCCATACCGACGACTACTTCGAGAGCGACATGGTATGGATGGACATGAAAGACAGCCGCTTGGACTTCGTCGTGGGACCCATCGAGAACTACGACGACGGCATCAACGGACTGAAATGCTCCCACGAAGCCTTCGTGCTCATCAAAGACGAGAAATGGAGCAACGACCTCAGCAAGTTCGCCGCCCTGCTGCCCGAAATGCAGAAGCTGCTGCCCTGCGAGGATAAATACAAGAAAGAGGTGCCCGGTACCGACTGCGACATCAACGTCTACGACGTGGTCTACTACGCCGGCGACTGCAATGCGGGGTCCAAGACCATCGCCATCAACCTGCCCAACGACGAGCGCGTGCAGCTCAAGAAAGGCAGCCGTCGTCTGCAGCTCAAGAACGCCATGCGTGCCAAGTTCGACAACATCATGGTTCCCATCGCCAAACAGATGGTCACCGAGAAGCAGGTCGACAAAGTGACCTTCAACGCCTTCTTCGGCAACACCTGCTACCATGAGGTGGCCCACGGCCTCGGCATCAAACAGACCATCACCGGCCGCGGTCCCTGCCGTCAGGCCCTCGGCGCCCTCTACAGCGCTTGGGAGGAAGCCAAGGCTGACGTCTGCGGACTCTTCCTCACCGAACAGCTCATTGAGCAGGGTTACATCACCAACAGCACCATCGAGGAGAACTACATCACCTTCATCGCCGGTATCCTCCGCTCCGTCCGCTTCGGCGCCACCGAGGCCCACGGCGTTGCCAACATCATGTGCTACAACTACTTCAAGGAGCACGGTGCCTTCTCCCGCGACAAGAAAGGCAAATATGTCATCGATGTCGACAAGGCCCGCAAGGCTGCCCGCGAATGGGCTGCCATCATCATCAAGATGGAAGGCGACGGCGACCTCGAGGCTGCCAAGAAATACACCGAGAAAAACGGCAAAATCAGCCCCGAGCTCCAGAACGACCTCGACCTTATCCGCAAGGCCAACATCCCGCGCGACATCATCTACAAACAGGGTACCGACGTCCTCGGACTCTAAAACAACCCTCCAACATAGCGGAACCGACTGCAATGCAGCCGGTTCCGCTTCTTATTATCCCCCTACCAACACCGTACCAACACCGTACCAAGTCCGACTGAACTCCGACTACAGTCGGACTTGATACGGTGTTGGTACGTCTTTCATACGGCATTAATGTCTGGATGACAGGGAGGCTTTCCGCCATATAAAAGTTGAAACTATAAGTAAAAATATTTTTAATATTTAAAAAAAAAATGTATATTTGCAGAAGACTTCTCCAAGAGAGGTTTTTCCTTTCTTGCTGTGAATGATAGGGTTGCGGCAACACTCCTGGATAGGAGCGCCCGTGAATCAGAGCCCAAACGACTGATGAACCTGCCAGAAACTCCGCCACTTATGGAGGAGGGGAAGTAATGCAAAATGATGAACAAGCACTGGTACGCTTTTCGGGTCTTCTACAATCGGTTACAGCCGCTGATAGCCGACTGCAAAGAGTTGGGGTGTGAGTTTTTCGCCCCGACGGAGGTCATCCGCTCACTGCTGTTCCTCCGCTGCGAGGAGCAGATTATGGCGGGGTTCGCCGAAGAGCACCACAAGGAGGCCATGGTATACCGCCGCATGGACAGCCGCGAGGCCGCCGTTATCCCGGACCGCGAGATGGAGATTTTCCGTTTTGTGGCCACGGCGGGCCATCAGGGGCTGACCCTGCTGGGCGACGACCGTCCGGAGTACCACATGGGCGACCGTGTGGTGGTGACCGGTGGACCCTTCAAGGGGGCAGAAGGTCACATCAAGCGTATCAAGCGTGACCGACGGCTGGTGGTAACCATCCCCGGCATCGTGGCCGTAGCCACCGCTTACATCCACCCAGACCTGCTTAAGAAAGTGGATAGTGTCACCGAGGACAACGGCATATTCAACAAGAGATGAAACGCGGACTTTTCCAGTTGCAGTATGAGCTAGATGCCGACATGGTCTATACCGAGCAAGGCACAGACCGCGGGGCAAAGCTGTCGGAGAGCCATGTCGACAACGACGAGGTGCGCACCATCCTCGACGCCACCTCGCATCTATCGACGAAGGAGTGGATCAAATGGCTGAGCATCCACCGCGACGACTATCCCTTCATGTCGGTGGTGCCGCTTTCGACAATCACTCCACAGGCACTGCGCTACCGTCTGGAAGGCCAACGGCCCTCACTCATGTTCGTCACCCGCCCGCTGCATACCATCCAGGAGTTGAACGAGTTCCTCTACGCCGCCAACGACTTGATGGATGACGGCGCCTACCTCTGCTGCCACTCGATGACCGCCGTGCTGAAGCGCAAGATGCTCGAGGAGCGTTACCCCTGGGGCATCCGACGGTTGGCTGTCGGCCTGCACTACCTGTGGCACCGCCTCTGTCCAAAGCTGAGGCTCACACGCGAGCTCTACTTCACCATCACCAGCGGCAAGAACCGCACCTTCAACCGCGTGGAGATTCTCGGACGCCTCTACCGCGCGGGCTTCGAGGTCGTCGACGAGGAGTTCCGCTCTGGCGAGTTCTTCGTCACCGCCCGCAAGGTCAAAGCGCCAGTACAAGATGCCGAGCCCACAGGATCGCCCATCATACACCTGCGCCGCAAAGGCAAGGACGGCAAGGAGATAGTGGTGCACAAGTTCCGCACCATGTACACCTACTCGGAATACATACAGACCTACATGTACCAATACCAGCACCTGCAGAGCGGAGGCAAGTTCAAGGACGACTACCGCGTCAATTTCTGGGGACGCTTCCTGCGCAAGGTGTGGCTCGACGAGCTGCCCATGGTGTGGAACATGCTGCGTGGGGACCTCAAGCTGGTGGGCGTGCGCCCGCTGAGCAAGCAATATTTCAACCTCTACAGTCCCGAGATGCAAGAGCTTCGCACCCGCACCAAGCCGGGACTGCTGCCGCCGTTCTACTACGACCGCAAGACCCCCGAGACCATCGACGAGATACAAGCCAGCGAGCGCCGCTACCTCGAAGCCTACCTCAAGCACCCCTTCCGTACCGACTGGCGCTACTTCTGGGGCATCGTCGGGAACATCGTATTGCACCGCAAGCGTTCGAAATAGAGACTTCGAGACTTCGAGACATCGAGACAAAGTAACCATACACTATTTCATATGGAAAGAGCTCTTGAAAACCTATACATCTGGAAAGAATCACGCATGGTCGTGAATGGCATCTATAAATGCCGTAAAAAGAATAACGGCTGGCATAGTTAACTTAATAGGAATTATCTCAAATGAGACACAACAATAACTCAGAACTCGACGACTTGAAGTCTTGCGACAGCAATAACTCGAAGTCTCGTGGTGTGCCGTCGGCTTGGCCGACAAGTCCCGAAGTCTCGAAGTCTAGCGACAGCGGCTGGACCACTGTTATACAGCCTAAAGAGAAGCTGCTGCAGGTGAACCTGCGGGAGATTTGGGACTACCGTGACCTGTGCATGCTCTTCGTCAAGCGCAACATCACGACACAATTCAAGCAGACCATCCTCGGACCGCTGTGGTACCTCATCCAACCCACCATGACGGTCATCATGTACATGGTGGTCTTCGGCGGCATCGCCAACATCCCCACCGACGGCCTGCCCCAGCCGCTGTTCTACCTCAGCGGCATCTGCCTCTGGCAGTATTTCAACGACTGCCTCAGCAAGACCTCCTCGACCTTCACTGCCAACGCCGGCATCTTCGGCAAGGTCTACTTCCCACGACTGGTGGTGCCCCTCTCCACGGTCATCTCCAACCTGCTGCGCTTCGGCATACAGCTGGGTCTGTTCCTGGTGGTCTACGCCATCTACCAGATTTGGATAATCCCCGGGCAGATACACACCAACTGGTACGCGCTGCTACTGCCGCTGCTGGTAATGATGCTGGCAGGACTGGCGCTGGGTTTCGGCATCCTCTTCTCGAGCATGACGACGAAATACCGCGACATGACGCTGCTTTTGGACTACTTCGTGCGCCTGTGGATGTATGCCACCCCCGTCATCTACCCCTTGAGCACCATCACCAACGAAAAACTGCGCTTCGTGATGAGCCTCAACCCCTTGACGGGCATCGTCGAAGCCTTCAAATACGGCATGCTCGGCGAAGGACAGTTCAGCTGGACCATGCTGGGCTACAGCTTCACCTTCATGCTGGTGCTGCTAGCCATCGGCATCGTCATCTTCAACCGCGTGCAGAAGACCTTCATGGACACTGTCTAAGGTCTTCGAGACTTCAAGACAACAAGTTCTTTTAAAATCTTTTCAAATCTGCCGGAAAATAAAGTTCTGATAGTTTTTTTAGTTCCTCACTGCATTAAATATCATTTTTATTGGTGTTCGGTTCCCCTTCGGGGTTTTGATTGAGATTGAAAAAAGAGATTGACATAGCATTTGCGATGTTGCGTGGGGCCCTGGAGGGCACAATCCCCGAGGTGAAGCGGCTCGAGACCGACACCTGGTGGCGGATGTTCCGACTGCTGCAGCAGAACCATGTAGCAGCCCTGACAGCCGACGCCATGTCGAAGCTCGACGTGCCCCGCGAGGTGAAGATTCCGTGGCTGGCAGAGTGCGACAAAGCAGAGCGATGGCACCGCTACCAACAGGAAGTCCAAACGGAGATTATTGGCGTCATGCGTCAGCACAGCATCGAGACGCTGGTACTGAAAGGCACACACCTCGCGCAATACTACCCACAACCTGAGCTAAGAGAGTTCGGCGACCTAGACCTTTACTTCTACGACAAGCACGACGAGGCCGACCGTCTGGCGCGCGAAGTGCTGAAAGTGGAGGTCAGCAATGACGCCCACCACCATACGAAATACAACTACCGTGGCGTGACGGTAGAGAGCCATTACGACTTCCTCAACACCCACTATCCCCCCAGCAACCGCCGCTATGAGGCCCTGCTCAAAGAGTTAATCAGCACAAGCGACAGCCATTCATCATTCATCACTCATCATTCCTCATTCGAGGTCCTCTTCCTCCTCCGCCACATGGCCTGCCATTTCGCCGCCAGCCGCATCACCCTGCGCGACCTGGTGGACTGGACGCTCACCTGCAAGGCTTTAGAAGACAAGGCCGACTGGACGTTAGTGGAGAAAACCATCGAAGACTACGGCATGACCGAGTTCGTCGCAGCCCTCAACACCATCGCCGAACAACGCCTCGGATTCTCGATATCTCAACGGCTTGAAGTCTTGTGGTGTGCCGTCGGCTTGGCCGACAAGTCTCGATGTCTCGATGTCTCTCTTGTTCACAAGATAGAGCACGACATCGTCTATGGCAGCAAGGAGGCCGACAACAAAGCCGACGGATGGGAACGTCTAGGCTGGAAGCTGCGCCGCTGGCAAGCGCTGGCATGGAAACGCCGCATGGTCTTCAACGACCCACCCGCCCGCCTCCTCTTCGCCAGCCTCACCTCCCACGCCGAGAAACCCCAGAGCATCCTGCACAAGATGTAAGTGGTTTACCGTTTTTTTGTTTACTGTTTACGGTTTACAGTTTACTGTTGTTTCTAATAACATACCAATATAGTTGATCATGTACGCTTTTGAAAACCTTGATGCATGGAAAGAATCGCGCAAGTTAGTGGTGGCTGTTTATCAACTGTTAGACAAGTTCCCGAATTTTGAGAAATATGCCTTGTGTGACCAGATAAGGAGATCCATCGTATCAGTTCCCTCAAACTTGGCAGAAGGCAGTGGTCGTGTATCCCCTAAGGAGCAACTTCATTTCTATGAAATTTCGTATGGCTCATTGATGGAATCCTACAATCAACTAATTCTGGCTGCCGACCTCAAATATATCAGCAACGACGAACTGGAAGGCATATTTCCTCAGATAGACACCGTAGCCAGAATGCTCAACGGCCTCCGTTCCTCAATTATAAAAAAACTATCAACCGTAAACGGTAAACAGTAAACCGTAAACCAACATGCCAACAGCAATAGAATTCAATAATATCAGCAAGATCTACCGCCTAGGGCTGGTCTCCACGGGCACTCTGGCTCACGACCTAAAACGCTGGTGGACCATGAACATACGGGGCAAAGAAGACCCCTACCTGACCATCGGCGAGACCAACGACCGCAGCACCAAAGGCGAGAGCGACTATGTATGGGCGCTGCGCGACATCGACTTCAAGGTCGAACAGGGCGACGTGGTAGGCATCATCGGCAAGAACGGTGCCGGAAAGAGCACCCTACTGAAGATCCTCTCCAAGGTCACCGCCCCCACCACCGGCACCATCCGCGCCCGCGGCCGCATAGGAAGCTTACTTGAGGTCGGCACCGGCTTCCACCCCGAGATGACCGGCAGGGAGAACATCTACATGAACGGCGCTATCCTAGGCATGACCAAGGCCGAGATTACCAAGAAATTGGACGAGATAGTCGACTTCAGCGGTTGTGAGCGTTATATCGACACCCCCGTCAAGCGCTACAGTAGCGGCATGATGGTTCGTCTAGGCTTCGCCGTCGCCGCCCACCTCGACCCCGAAATCCTCGTCGTCGACGAGGTCCTCGCCGTCGGCGATGCCGAATTCCAAAAAAAAGCCATCGGCAAGATGAAAGATGTAAGCCAGGGAGAAGGTAGAACGGTGCTGTTTGTAAGTCACAATATGAACAGCATACGAGCCCTATGCAACAATGGCATATTGCTGGACAAGGGGAAAATAGTAGCAACGGGAAACATTACTGATGTGGTTGAGACCTATCTCAACAGCAACAGCTTCCAACATTCTTTCAAAACCATTATAACAGACAGTATGCGTGACTTGAACAGAAGCCTTAAGGTAAGATTCATTTCCATTGAGCACAAAAAGGGGGATGATAGATATGCTTCTGACGAGGACATTATTTTAGATATTCTGATACAAGCCAAAAAAACTGTCGACCAATGCCGCATCAATTGCACAATACGCACCCCCGATGGGCTGTCGCTATGCAACAATTCCTCTTCAACCTTCTTTAACATTGAAGCCGGAATGCAAAAAAAACTGCGTTATACACTTCACAATCCCGGTCTTGCTGCAGGCTGTTACACATTGTCATTTTCAGTAGGCGTCGGCAACATGGAGAGTGGAGAAACAAACTTCGATGTGGTAACAAATGCAATCACCCTTGAAATTGACCGGCCCAAACAAGACGGGAATAACTATTATGCAAAATGGGATACTCGAGGGTGGGGTTATATTTTACTTCAAAACAACATTGAAGAACTTACTATATGAGATACGTTACCATTGCAGAGTTAAGCGGTCTGATTAGCAAAAATCTTTGGAAGATACCGCATGATATAGATGTTGTAGTTGGTATACCAAGAAGTGGGATGTTGGCCGCAAATATGATTGCTTTGTATCTAAATACCAACTTGTCGGATATAGACTCTTTTGTTGATGGAAGAATCTTCAAAAATGGTTTATCCAGAGGAAATACTGTCCGGAGTTGCAATGTAATACGGAAAGTACTTATAGTAGACGACAGCATCGGCGGTGGTACATCAATCAAAGAAGCCAAGAGAAAACTAGAGTCCATCCAAAACAAAGGATATGAATACACTTTTTGTGTACCAATTGCGACAAGCATAGGGGCAAAAATGGTGGATTTATTTTTTGAGATTATTGATGAAGACAGAATCTTCGAATGGAACTTATTTCATCATGGATTTCTTGGGAATGCCTGTGTGGATATTGACGGGGTGCTATGCTGCGATCCCGAAGAAGATGACGACGGTGAAAAGTATCTGGCCTTCCTGCAATCTGCCAAGCCATTGTTTCTTCCGACTGTAAAAATCAACACGCTTATCTCGTGCCGCCTTGAGAAATATAGAGAACAGACAGAGAAATGGCTCAACGACAACAATATCTCCTACCAAAATCTTGTCATGCTGAACTTCCCAGACAAGGCAAGCCGCGTCAAATGGGGAAAACACGGGGAATATAAAGGAGAATACTATAAAAAAAGCGAATGTGATTTATTCATTGAGAGTTCAAGAAATCAGGCTTCTATCATCGCTACGATTTCAAAAAAACCTGTAATTTGTGTTGAGACAAACGAGCTTGTATTTCCATCCGTCACCACTGCAAAAAAGATAAAAAGAAGAATCAGACACTATATACCAAACACCTACAACCTGGCGCAACACATCATTCACCCGTCAGCATAATATTGATGAAGTCACTTCGACATTACATACAAAAACTTAAATCAATTTATAATCCACACATTAAGGAGCAAGAAGATCCTATTACTTGTTTCCGCTCCCTCGGTGTTAAAATTGGCAATAACGTTAGCCTTATCTCTCCGATCTCACCAGTTATCTTCTCCTCCGAGCCCTACCTTGTATCCATCGGCGACAACACCACCATTAGTTTCGACGTGGCATTCGTCACCCACGATGCCGCCACACGCGTCATCCGGCACCTCCCCGACGGCGACCCCGAAACAGTCATCTACGGGCCCATCAGTGTTGGAAACAACTGCTTCATCGGCTGCCGCAGCGTCATCCTTCCAAATGTCACCATCGGCGACAACAGCATCATTGGCGCCGGAAGCGTCGTCAACCGTAGCATTCCTGCCAACAGCGTCGCTGCAGGCAACCCTTGCCGCGTCATCTGCACTCTTGATGAATACCGAGAAAAGCACAAAGACGACTTCCTTTATATGGTATCGCTTGACTACGATAGCAAACGTCGGTATCTCGAAAATCTTTTTTAACACATGAAAGACTTTGCCATTTACACTGCCATTGTCGGTGATTACGATACCATCCGTCAGCCTCTTGTGGTTGACGAACGTTTCGACTATTTTCTTTTCTCAAACAATATACACGAAAAGCAAATCGGTGTATGGCAAGTGCGGCCTATACCTTACCACAATGAAATCCAAACTAAAATCGCCCGCTGGGTCAAAACCCATCCTCTCGAACTCCTTCCAGATTACCGATATACCATCTGGATGGACGGTAGCCTCCAAATAAAATCCGCCCTCTTCTACGGCAACATAATACAGCTATCAAGCAAACACATACCCATATCTTGTCGGAAGCATCCCGACCGGGACTGCGTATACGACGAAGCCGCAATATGTGCCCTGTGGCGATTGGAGAGGGAGCCCCTCCTGCTCGACTGGATACACATCCTTCTGAACAAAAAACTACCACACCACTGGGGACTTTTCGAAACAAATATACTCTTCCGAGAAAACACAGAAACCATACAGCAACTCAACAACCGCTGGTGGAATTATATCAACCAATACTCCAAACGCGACCAACTGTCCTTCACTCTGTCGCTGTTCGAGGAGGACATACACTGCGAATGCCTTTTCAATGGAGACACCACCGTTAATGACTCTCCGTACTTCATCTGGTACCGATCCCACAAAAACACCCACGGCAAACATTTGGAGTCAACAAGCAGGGACTACCCCTTCTTGCATTGGTACTTCATCATACACCCGGAAAAGGAAAACGACAACATGATGCCTCAGGTAAGAAGAAACTATGAGAGACTTGCACGAATGCACAACCCCAACCTAGTTGCCCGCATCATCCGCAGATACTACAAAACACTTTACAAACTCAGGAAAAGGAGGAAAGGCTTCAACCGCATAGACATCTCCGACTATGCAAACCACATAGACGGATTAAAACTAAACCATAATGATTTTGTAAAATACACAGGAAAGCCCTTCTTACGTCAGCCCTCCGACCCCAAAGTCTATGCCTTCTACCTAACACAGTTCCATGCCATTCCTGAGAATGACAACGCCCATGGCAAAGGCTTTACAGAATGGACCAACGTAGCAAATGCCACCCCGCAATTCATCGGGCACTTCCAACCCAAAATCCCATACGATCTCGGCTTCTACAATCTACTGATGCCCGGAGTTATGGAACGGCAGGTGGAGATCGCCAAAGATTACGGAGTCTACGGATTCTGCTTCTACTACTACTGGTTCTCTGGGAAAAAACTACTTGAAAAACCGCTTGAATACTTTCTCCACTCCGATATCGACTTCCACTTCCACCTCTGCTGGGCAAACGAGAACTGGTCGAAGCGTTGGGACGGCGGAGAAAACGAGATAATCGTGGAGCAGCATCTGGAAGATGGCGACGCCAACCATTTCTTTGCTGACCTGCTCCCATATATCAGCGACCCACGTTATGAACGGATTGACGGGAAGCCCCTGCTAATCATTTACCGCCCCGATCTCTTCGAGAAAGAGCGTTTCTCTCAATTTACGACACAACTGGTTGACCTCGCCCAAGCCCATGGCTTCAAGGGGCTACATCTTTTATGCACCAACGTATTTGGATTTGACAATCCAAACGAATACCATTGCGACGGCCTAGTAGAATTCCCTCCTCACGGTTTGTCTGTTGACGACTACTTGGTCAACACACCCAAGTTGAGCCCTCTCGCCGACTTCAGTATCGTCAATATGAATGCCTACCTCCGGGACGGGCTCCATCTCCACAATCACAACTACCCCGTATTCAAAACCTGCTTCCCCGAATGGGATAATACCCCTCGCAAACTCTACAACAACGGCTACTGCTTCCTGATGCAGCCGGCCGACTTCCAACGCTGGCTGACCGACAACATCCATTGGACCCACGAACATCATAGCGAAGACGAGCAGATTGTCTACATCAACGCTTGGAACGAATGGGGTGAGGGCGCTATCTTGGAACCCACTACACATTTTGGTTACCGCAACCTCGAAACACTAAAACAAACGATAGAGTCTTGTAGATTATGACCTCTGTTGCCCTCTGCACATATAACGGCGAACAATATATCCGCCAACAGATCGAATCCATCATCAACCAGACCCTTCCCGTCGACGAAATTGTGGTGTGCGACGACGGTAGCACAGACGAGACACTATCCATCATCAAAAGCCTCCGCGAAAACACTTCTGTCGACATACGCATCTACCGTAACGAAACAAACCTCGGCGTCTGCGCCAACTTCCAAAAAGCAGTCAATCTCTGCAAAGGCGATATCATCTTCCTTTCCGACCAAGACGATGTATGGCATAACGACAAGGTCGAAACCATCGTCAACTATTTTAATCATAATCCCCAGACGCAAGTGGTTTTCTCTGATGGTCAACTTATAGATGGTTCAGGAAAAGTCATTTCCAACGGAACACTGTGGAGATGCTTCGGCGTAAACAGCAAATGCTTGAAACAAATCGAGAATGGCTTCGGTATGGAAATCTTTGCCTTCGAGAACCGTGCCACTGGAGCAACCATGGCAATCCGACGTAACTTTGAGTATACATCTTCTTTCTCCCGTTTTTGCATTGACGACATTTTGCATGATGGGGCTTTAGCCATGCTCGCACTAACCAGCAACCAATTGGGTCACATCAACAAATGCCTGATTGATTACCGCATCCATAGCAACCAAGAGTGTGGTATTGGCGAGAGTCAGAACAATCCTGTGAGTAACAATCCAAGAGAGGTTAGCTACACCGCAACGCTATGGAGCAAGCTCCCGTTGCCTGCACCGGCCGCCGACCGCATTGCATTCATCGTCCTGCGCCAACGGCGCCAGCACCAACCCTTGGGCATATTCCGCATGATAGGCTCCGTCGGCCGCTACCGCAAACTCTACCACAGCAAATGGCCCGGTTTCCTATTCTTCGACATCCAACAATGGTCCACCGTCATGTGGCGACGAATCTTCAAATAATCCATGCCTACCGTCTCCGTCATAGTGCCCAACTACAACCATGCGCCGTATCTAAAACAGCGCATCGACAGTATCTTGGGGCAGACGTACCAGGACTTCGAACTGATACTGCTCGACGACTGCTCGACGGATAACAGTTGTGACATCATGGAGCATTACCGCAACGATCCGCATGTGAGCCATATCGTCTATGGGGAGAGCAACAGCGGCAGCGCTTTCCGCCAGTGGGACAAAGGCATAGCACTCGCCAAAGGCGAATGGATATGGGTGGCCGAGAGTGATGACTACGCTGAACCTACATTCCTTGAATGCCTATTAAAAGAGGTGGGAAAGGTACCCGACTGCGCACTGGCCTACAGTGCCACTTACTGGGTTGACCAACAGGGACAGAAACTCTGGGAGACGCCGATTAGCGACAAGGTCAATATCTACAACGGGCACGATTTTATCCGCCAAAAACTTGCCGTCTGCAATTCCATAGCCAACGTCAGCGAATGCATCTTCCGACGCGACAAGTTTCGTCCTGCAGAAAGCGACCGCTACGAGCAGATGCGCCTCTGTGGCGACTGGTTCGTTTATATTCTACTCGCTGAGCAAGGAAATGTGATAGAGGTGGAAGAACCCCTGAGCTACTATCGGCAGCACAGCAGCAACATCTCTTCCGAGGCCGAGCACCGAGGACTCACCTTCCTCGAAGGTGCCGATGTGCTGGAGTACATGATAGAACATTGCGGCTTGAGAGTCCGCGACTATGCACGTGGCTGGGGTAAAATGTGGGCACAATATGAACGGAAGTATGACTTTCCGTTAGAGGTAAAAAGAGCCGTCAAAAAACGCCTCAACAGACATCATCTTATAGTCCTATACTACTATCTCTACAGAATGATAATCTCAATCAGAACTATCAGAACTGAAAAGAAAAACACGACATCTTCTCAGAATCTCAATCAAAACTTTCAAAACTAAAAGAAATAATAATGATTGACGATTTATCTTATACAATTATTGGATTTTAGTTCTGACTGAGATATAAGATCATGCCAAGAGTAACCGTTCTGATGCCGACCTACAATGTGGCTCCCTATGTCAGGGAGGCCATCGACAGCGTGTTGCAGCAGACATACCATGATTTCAAGCTGCTGGTCATCGACGACTGCTCTACCGACGATACAGTCTCTGTGGTGCGCTCTATTAACGACCCTCGTATCCATATCATACAGAACGAGAAGAACGTAGGTCTTGCCGAGAACCTCAACCGCGGTCTATCACTTATCAATACGGAGTTGGTGGCGCGCATGGATGGTGACGATATCGCCGAGCCTTTTTGGCTGGAGCGCGAGGTTACTATTCTCGACAGCCATCCCGACATTGGCATCTGCAGCGGGGGATTCGAACGCTTTGGCACAGTGAAGTCGCTGGTGCGATTCCCCGAGCGACATGAGGACTGCATGGCCAACATGCTCTTTGAGTGCAGCGTCATCGTTCCCACCTTCCGAATGAGTCTCTACCGCGACCACGGCCTGCGCTACAGCACCTATGCATTCCCTGCCGAAGACTACCGTTTCTGGGCCGAATGTCTGCGAGTCACCAAGATTTACAACATCCAGGAAACCCTCTTCCATTACCGCATGCACCCCACGCAGATATGCACCGCCCGTCGCAAGGAACAGCAGCACAAGGTGGCCCAGGTAAGACTCTATATGCTTGAGTGGCTGAGCGAGGACTTCAATGAGGAAGAGCAAACGTATTACACTGGCCAATTCATGGCACCGCAGATAGCCTCAAAGCAAGACTATCAGGAACGCAAAGCCTTCTGCCGAAACCTGATAGAGAAGAACCGCAGCGTGGGACATTTCGATGAAAAGGCATTGCGTAGGCGACTCGACAAGCACCTGACGCTCACTCTTTATAGCACCATCGTTGATCGTTTTTTCAACAATGGCTATTCTATCCCCAAATATCTGAACTACCTCAGCAGCGGTCTCGCATTCCGTACCGGACGAAAATACGAGACCAAATTCCTGCTAAAAAGCCTCCTACACAGAAAAGCATGATTATACATCGCATCCGTAGGAAAATATATAAAGCGTTTCACCCCATAGTGGGTGAGATATGGATGTTGCACCGCGTAGTGGAGCAACGCAGCGACAAGCCCGAGCAACGAGAACTGGAAGTAACCCCTGACTGGCTAGAGCAAAAGGTACTGGAATACCAGAAAAGAGGCTATATTTTTGTCTCCATCTCAGAAACTCTACGGAGGATTGGAGGACTGGAAAATAATTCCTTTACTCCTTTACTCCGTAGAAATAAAAGAAGGTTTGTTTGTATTACTTTCGACGATGGCTACCGCGATAATTACACCCTCGCCTACCCCATGCTGAAACGCCTCAATGTGCCATTCACGGTGTATGTCACCACAGGCTTTATTGAAAACCAGATGTCCATGTGGTGGTACCCTAACGAACAGTTAGGTATTAGCACTGAAGAGCTGAAAGCACTTGACAGCGAACCGCTCTGCACCATCGGAGCCCACACCGTAAGCCACCCAAAACTCGACACCCTCACACGAGGACAACAATACCAAGAGATTGCCGAATCTAAGCAGACCCTCGAAAACATTCTCGGTCACGAGGTATGTCACTTCTCCTTCCCTCACGGCGCCCACAATAATGACACCCTTGACATCTGTCACGAACTTGACTTCCAGACCGTCGTACAATCTTGGGGCGCCCCATTACGTCGCGGCGAACATCCTTGGCCACTGCCGAGAATAAACGTTATACAACCATGACCGACCACAAGAGGATTAAAATATACACCCGGTCAATGAACGATGTGCTGTACCACAAGTCCATGGCACTTTGTTCTTTGCCTTATGAGAAGGTACGGTTGCGGAACACTTCGGCCGACGGCTATCTCTACCAAGTAATCGCTGACACGGAAGCCGACTGGGTTATCAATATCGACGAAGATGCTTTCGTTTCCAACATAGACGCACTACAACGACTGATTGGCTACTGTATGGATAACAGCTACATCAACTGCGGCATGCCCGACGGAGGCGTAGTACACCTCCGCGACGGAAATCCCTTGGTCACCAACCCTTATCTAAACATACTCAATACAAAAGCAATACGCGAGCAGTTCGACATCAGCAAATTGAACGAGAGTCCCAATCAAGCACGATTCACACAAACCGATTTGCTCGTTGGTGCGCATGACTTCAATGCCACCGATGTAGAGCCTTACTATCCACTCTTTATCTGGATGGGAAACCATTTCAAGACCCTCTACCTCAAAGCCACCAACCATCCCGACGGCGAATCGACCGTTCTATACAATCACCTCGGCGAGGAAGTGCTTATCCATACATGGTATTCCAGATTCTACAACCGCGACCCTTTCCACACACGCCGCATCAACAACACATTCAAAGAGGCGTGTGGCAAACAAGGCATCCGCTATCATAATCCCTTACGTGACACGCTGACCTGCGTAACGGCACGGACAAACAGCCTGATTCAAAGAAGCCTTGTGTCGGCTAAGCGCATAATTGTCAAACGATGAGACAAGGCATCCTGATAACAGCATACCGCGACATCCCCATGTTGGAAAAACTCGTTACCTATTTTGACGAGGATTTCGAAATGTTTATTCATATTGACAAACGCTGTCGGGAAAATCTTGCTGCACTCGAGGGCAAGGAGCATCTGCATCTCTTTCGCGCCTACGCCGTGGAATGGGGAGACTACAAACACTTGCTGGCCATCGTCATGCTGATGAAGGAAGCCTACCGGCATACAGACTTGGAGTTTTTCCACCTTATCACCGGCAGCGACTATCCATGCCTGTCCCTCGATTCCTTCAAAGCCTTTTGCAAGGAGCATCGCAACGACAACTATCTTGAGCATTTTCCTCTCCCACATGCCGACTGGGGCAGTGAAGGAGGGCTAAACCGTATACAATATTGGTGGTGGCGACCTAATAGCACACGTACAAACGGAGCTTGGCTGACAAGAAAGATGGTTAACCTGCAACGACGCCTAGGCATCAAACGAGATTTTAAGTTTTTTGGCAGCAAACTCTACGGCGGTGGCACCTACTGGAGTCTATCCCGTGAGGCTGTCGGAGTTGCAGTGGACTATCTCACCCAGCATCCCGACTATCTACGTCGTTTCTGCCATACCAGCATTGCCGAAGAAATATGCTTGCCTACCCTGTTGGCCAACAGCAGTCTGCCCCTCATCAACGACTACAAACGTTACATCGACTGGGGCCCAGACGGGGCCAACCCACAGACACTCACAGAGAAGGACTACGACAACATCGTCAACTCCGGCGCACTCTTCGCACGCAAGATGGCGAGTGGGGATTCCGACAAACTCATTGAGCAACTCACCCTACAATGGAACACCAAGTAGCAATCATCATACCTATTATCTCTCCCTCTATTGAAGGCGATGAGCTCACTTCATTAAAGCAATGCCTGAGAGTGTTGGGAAACCGTGACATCTACTACCTGTGCAGCAATACACTGGACACCTCATTTTACAAAGAACTAAACGAAGCATACGGCATCACTTTCCTCAAAAAAACTTTTACCAAAGAATGCTTTGCCGGTGTTGCGGCATACAATAGGCTTTGTTTCTCTCCTGACCTTTATAAAGCCTTTCCCCAGTACGAATTCATGCTTATATTCCAATTAGATGCGTATGTCTTTGAGGATAAACTAGACTACTGGTGCACTCAAGAGTACGACTACATCGGCGGTCCATGGCTCTGTCACTGGAGCAATGATGTGGAGAATCTCGACCATTGGGAAGTAGGCAACGGGGGATTTAGTTTACGGCGAGTGAATACTTTCATTGACATTTTAACTAACAAAAAGAAACAGAAGAAGCCTCTCAAAGGTTATAGGCAACTATGTCTTGAGAACGGCCATCGTCTGAAGCGGAAACCATACTTGCAGCTTTGGTATCTGTTTCGTGCGCTAACTGGCCATCACAATTGCCTGAAATACTACATTCAGCATCAAAGTCAAGAAGACAAAGCCTATGCACAATGCCAATACAATGGACTCCTACGCATTCCAACGGCCCGGGAAGCATTATCTTTCAGTTTTGATATGCGCCCAGCCACCTGCTACAAAATGGCTGGAGAACATCTTCCTCTGGGTTGCCACATGTGGTACAAATACGACAATGATAAGTTTTGGTATCCAATAATATACCAAAATGAATAAGTTCTGGCTGATTTTCAAGCGTACAACCAAGTTTTTTTCACGAACTTTTTTGAGGAAAAAAGGCTCGACGTGGAAAGAATTTGTTTCAGGATTGAAGACCGACTTATCCCGCATCGACATGTATAATAGTGTGTTGCACCATTATCATAACAATCCACAATACAAAGAAGAACTTCTCTATCTCAAACGGCACAAAATGTTACACGTCTTCCCTTATGAAAGATGCCGTACACTTCCAGAACCCCCCACTGGCTTTGACACTTCCTGTAACCTCCCCTATGTACTTCACAACAACAAAAAACTCTATTTCCCTGACGATTGGACACGGCAACAGGTCCTTGGATACTATACCACTGCCGTCAGTGTAGAAAACATTCTCGAAATAGATGAGGGCTATCTGACAAAAACGCCACACAAATACCAATCACCTAACCATATTGTAGAAGAGGGAGATGCTCTGATTGATGCGGGAAGCGCGGAAGGTCTCTTCACATTGAATGTAATTGACTGGGTCTCCCACGCCACCATCATTGAATGTGACAAAAGATGGGAACAACCATTGAGACAAACTTTCAAACCTTACATGGATAAAGTTGATTTTGTGTTCAAGATGCTTGGAGACAAGGATTGTGAAAACATGATTTCTCTTCCCACATTGCTCAAAAGAACCCATTCCGCTATATTCTTGAAGATGGACATTGAAGGTGCAGAAGTCAATACCTTAGAATCAAGCATACCTTTACTAGAACACCCTAACCATACAATAAAGATTTCCTGCTGCACCTACCATAATAACAGCGACTTCGACAAACTGTACACCCTACTATCCCCACAAGCATCTTCCATTGAATATTCGGATGGATACATGCTCATATTTGACTATAACGAGAAACGACCCTTTTTCCGTCATGGGATGATTCGTGCTACAATCTCACCTCGAACAAACGCCAAATGAATTTTTCTGTCATATTACCCATATATAATGTTGAGCAATACCTCGGGCAGTGTCTTGAGAGTCTACAAGCGCAGGATTATTCTGACTATGAGGTTATCTGCATCAATGACGGATCGACAGACCGTAGCCGCGAGATTCTTGCAGAATGGGAAACTCGCTATCCGAAAATGAGAGTGATTGACAGAACAAATGGCGGCTTGAGTGCAGCCCGCAATACCGGACTGGATGCAGCAAAAGGAGACTATGTGGTATTTGTAGACAGCGACGACTGGGTGGAACCCACGATGTTGGACCGACTAGCCGTGGAGATTGGCAGCAACGACATGGTCTGCTTCGCATGTCAACGAACAGATAATAAATCCTTTGACACACTACATTCCGAGCAATCCGACGGCTGGAACTACTATAACCATCATGCGTTGGAACACCGAGAGGTACCATTTGTTTGCGTGTGGCAACGGTGCTACCGACGGGGATTCCTGGAGGAGAACAATCTTCGCTTCCGTGAGGGTATCCTTCACGAGGACAACGAGTTTACTCCGCGAGCTTGCCTTAAGTCCAAGCGCGTCAAAGTCATCCCCGATGTACTTTACAACTACCGCGTACGTCCAGGAAGCATTATGACAACGAGAGGAATGCGTAGTAAAGAGAGCCTTATCACCATCGGTAATGAGCTATCGGAACTATTTGCTAAGGAGCTCAACATTGACAAGACTATCGCTTACCAAGCCCTTACACAATGCTATCAGATGGCCTTCATCGACAACACCCGCGAGGAAGACCGTCAACTGAAGCAATTGATAGACTGGCACTGTTACCGCCGTGTGAGCCGTACCAAGCCTCGCCACCGTATAAACTATTCCCTTTTGAGGATTTCTCCTACCTTATTCCGCCTCATCAGCCAATGCCAATACACACGAAACCAGTCTATTCGATAAAGGCAAAGCAATCCAACGGATTGCCGACCATTTACATGGTTAATACACAGTATATTCGTTCTATCCACCTCACACCTTCCTCACACCCACTTCACATCCACGTCACATCTACATCACAATTGGGTGAAGAGGATATGAATAAGACCTATTGATGAAGCATGGTAGGTGTACGGCCAACATCTATCACTCTCGATAGAGACTGCACTCAAGGAAGAGAACATCCCCTAAAAACAGAAGACTATGGCAAGAATTAAGCACGGACAAATCGAAGGGCTCACCGGCAAGCTGGGCTCTATGGTGAAATATAAATGGAAAGGCCGTGATTGCGTACGCGCATGGGTAGTACCCAAAGACCCAAAAACACCGGCGCAACTGGATTCTCGAAAAATTTTCGGCAAGGCGTCGAGTCTCGGTGCAGCGTTGCAGCAAGCCATAAGAATCGGTTTTCGCGGCATTGCAGCCGAACAGAGCACCACTGAGAAGAACGTGTTTGTCAAGCTGAACCGACAGCATATCAATATCGTAGACGGTGAAGCCACCGTAGATTACGCACAACTCCAGCTTTCCGACGGTCCCTTGGCGACGGTCGATTTCGGCGAACTTGAGTGTATCGACGGCCGCACGATACGCGTTACCTTCAGCAACAACACGCACGCCAACAGACTCAATTATGTGATACTTGTGGCCTATCTGCCGGAGAAACGCAACTGTATGTTGTCGGAGCCCGTGTTCCGCAGCACCGGCATGGCCGAGATAACACTTCCTGAGGCTTGGACAGGCTGCCCCTCGCACATCTACGGCTTCTGCTGGGACGGGAAAGACACCGCCTCTCCCTCCAGCCACATCGGTACTGTCAACAACACTTCAAACTAAGCCACTTTCATTAAAATGTCTACCAGCATCCACCTGCCAGGTCTCAATGGCTTGCGAGCCATTGCTGCGCTCACTGTGATGTGGGGACACGTATTCCTAGGGCCTTTTGGCTATTGGGGTCTTGATGGCGACCATCGTTCAATTTTCCCACTTGATGGAGTTACCCTATTCTTTGTTATCAGCGGATTCCTAATTACATTTCTACTACTCAACGAGCGCGACCGTACCGACACTGTCAGCATCAAAAAATTCTATATTCGCCGCATACTTCGCATTTGGCCACTTTACTATGCATATTTAACCATTGCACTGATAATTTCAGGAGTAACCATTGAAAAGGAGTTATGGTTTTACCTCTTTTTTGGTGCCAACATACCATTTGTCACAGGTTTTGCGTTGTGGCCAGTAGTGCATTACTGGAGTTTGGGCGTGGAAGAACAATTCTACCTGTTCTGGCCGTGGATTGTCAAAAGAACTCGCCTAAATGAAGACAAAGGTTATAGAATCCTCACTTACCTAATACTATCAATAATAACCATCTGGATTGCGTGCAAACTACTTTGCTGGTCGCCAGACGACAAAAGTTTCCTTTACCGTTTTTTTACCATTACACGTTTTGACTGCATGATGATTGGCGCCCTCGGGGCTGTTCTCTATCACCAACGTTGCAATTGGTTTCTGCGGTTTGCACAGAACAGATGGGTTGCTGCAACGGCAGTGTTGCTTTTGATATTCTCACAATGGCTGAGCCTGATTCCTGCAATACTGCAACCTCAAGTAGTGGCCTTGGTGTCACTGGTTGCCATCGTCGGCCAATTGTCAGAACAAAAATCTATCATCAATCTAGAAAACAAGATAATGGATGGTATCGGGAGGATTTCCTATGGCATTTACGTCATCCATCCCCTGCTCATCTATGGCATTTCTAAACTTTGGATAAAAGTTCCCAACCCACTTGGAGAAAATACACAAGTATTTATTATCTATGCCATAGTCACCATAACAACACTTGGTGTGGCTTATCTCTCCTACCAACTGCTTGAGCTACCATTCTTAAAACTCAAGAACAAATTTGCTGTGGTTCAGAGTCAAAGTTCCATGAGACAATAGTTTACTATGCCACATTTCTCCGTTATAATACCTCTCTATAACAAAGCACCCTACGTTCGGAAGACCGTAGAGAGTGTTCTTAGGCAGACTTTTGACGACTATGAGCTGGTAATCATCGACAACGGGTCTAACGACGGCAGCAGTGAAATTGTGGCAAGTTTTACCGATCCGCGCATTCGGATTGTTCGGTTAGAGGAGAATGTTGGTGTCAGCAATGCCCGAAATAAAGGCGTATCCTTATCCTCGTCTCCTTATATCACATTCTTGGATGCCGACGACTGGTGGGAGCCCACCTTTCTTGAGGAGATGGCCAGATTGATTGAGCGCCATCCAGATGCAGGCATATACGGCACAGGCTACTATATCGTCAAGAACGGCAAAAAAAAAGTAGCTCCTATCGGCGTAGAAAACGGCTTCTCGGAAGGAGATGTAAACTATTGTCGCGTGTATGCAAAAACATTGTGTATGCCGCTGACGAGCATCACGGTATCCATGCCGAGAGCTGTCTTTGACGAGATGGGAGGATTTAAACCACACCTGAAGTTGGGAGAAGACTTCGACCTGTGGATTCGCATCGCACTGAAGCGCAAAGTGGTATTCCTTAACAAACCATTGAGCAACTACAACCAGGATGTCGACGTCACTTACCGCGGCACCCATCACTTGCGCGACCCCAAGGAGCACATGCTGTGGAACCTTGGCTATCTGGAGCCAGTAGAGAAGACCAACCCAGACTATAAGCAACTCATTGACAACCTGCGCACCTACGGACTACTCTCTTATCTGCTTACCAAACAGTACCGTCAAGCCGCCCGACAAGAGCTAGCCAAAGTGGACTGGGACCGACAACCAATAGCAACCCGACGAATCTATCGCTTACCAATATGGATACTCCGTTGTAGACAACGGATACTCATTATCGGTTCACGCTTGAAGCAAACTATGCTTCAATAATATTATTCTCTACGGAGTATTGGAGGATAGGAACTTTGTTCTCACTATCTTTTTCTCCATTACTCCTAACCTTCATAGAATAAAACAAAAGACATGATATCTCGAGAGTACACCTATCGATTACTAAGTTGTGCCTATGAGGTATACAACACCTTAGGACCAGGGTTATTGGAAAGCATCTACGAGGAAGCTCTCGCAAAAGAGTTAACCACACATGGATTCTCCGTGGAGCGCCAAGTTCCTGTACCTGTAACATACAAAGGAGACCGCCTTCAGAACGATCTGCGACTAGATTTGATGGTAGACAGAAAAGTGATTCTCGAGTTGAAATCTGTTTCCGATTACAAGACCTTATATGAAAAGCAACTTTATACTTATTTGCGGTTGACAAAATGCGAGTTGGGATATGTCATCAATTTCAACGTTGAACATATGCAAGCAGGAATTCATCCCGTCGTAAACCGCACGACAGAAAAACAATAATAACTATACGGAAGAATGGAGATTGGGGGGCCGGAATTAGAGAACTGATTCCTTTACTCCATTACTCCGTAGAGAAAAAACAACCGCCGTGGACACTTTCAACTATTCCATCGTCATACGGACACTAGGAAACACTGGCGAGAAATACTTGCAAATGCTGCGAGCCATCGAACGCCAGACGGTGAAACCGATGGAAATACTCGTGGTGATCCCCGAAGGATACTCGTTAGACCATCAGTTAGGCACCGAGCGTATCATCCGTTCAGAGAAAGGAATGGTCACCCAACGAGCAGTTGGCATCAGTGAGGCCAAAGGTGAGTATTTATTGGTGCTCGATGACGACTTAGATTTTCCTCCTGATTTCGCAGAGAAGATGTATGACCACCTGAAGACACGACAACTCGACTGCGTGCTGGCCTTCGGGGGTGGATACGTCTCAACGGGCGGTGCCGCAGTTTCAGTGAATTCCTCGCTCAAAAAGAGAGTGAAGCAGCATATCAAAAGAATGCATGTGGCGTTCACCGGACAGGCATTCTACAGCAGACGGAAGTCGAAGTGGTTCGACACAATTACCTCGACCGGTGGACACCGTACCTATGTAAACTGCGAAGAGGGATTATGCCAGACAGGGGCGTTCGCTTGCTTCTTCATTAAAGCGACTAAGGCAAAAGCCGTCCTTTTCGAGGAAGAAAGATGGCTGGAGCAAGGACGCATCTCGACATACGCTGCCTACGACGACGCCGTTTTCTATTACAAACTGTTCCTACAAGGAGGAAGAATTGCCTATACGCATAACACCGACTTTTTGCACCTTGATGCCGCTGCCGGACGTCCGGCACAAGACCGTCTCACTGCTAAACGCATACGTCTTTATACCATTGCGCGCAACCGAACGATTTTTTGGCACAAACATATTTGGTCTAATCACCGAAGCCTACATAATCTGTGTGGCGGTATTTACGGCATGGTGAACTACGCCCTGTATAGCACACTCATCAATCTCCATCCCAAAAGCTGGCCCGCAATCAATGCGCTATACCAAGGCTACCAAGACGCATTTAAATTTATTAGAAACTCATAATTCTCTACGGAGGAACGGAGGCCTGGAGGTGTACTCTATAATTTGAAGTCAGATTCCTTTACTCCTAGACTCCGTAGAAACCTAAAAATGATACCCAAGAAGATACACTACTGCTGGTTTGGACGCGGCGAAATGCCGCAGGTGGCCAAAGAGTGCATTGCCTCATGGCACAAGTATATGCCTGACTGGGAATACAAACTATGGAACGAGGATAACTTCGATGTCAACTGCACCCCTTATTCAAAAGAGGCCTACGAGGCTGGCAAGTATGCTTTTGTAAGCGATGTAGCCCGACTTGTCGCATTGGAACAAGAAGGCGGCATCTATCTGGATGTTCGTTTCGAGGTTTATAAATCATTCGAACCTCTTCTCTCTAACAAAGCTTTCGCCGGATTCGAGGGATGCAAACGAAAACTTCTGATGATGGGGGTTCTCGGAAGCGAAGCCCACGGGGAATGGATTAACGAGGTACTGAAAATGTATGATGGACGGCATTTTAGAATGAATGATGGCACACTCGACCTTACCACCAACGTGCTTTTCACTACCCTGAATATGGAAAAGCAGGGCTTCGTCCGCAACTGGGAGGAGCAATACTACAAAGATCTACATGTATATCCCACCGAATATTTTTCTCCGAAGCACACCACTGGGGAATATTTCCGCACAGAAAATACCTATTGTGAACATCGTGGGACAAGCTCTTGGGCCAATCAAAGCGGTGGAAAAGGGAAACTCGCCATGTGGATTGGGCAAAAAAACATGACCAGACTAATCAAACTAAAGAGGAAACTACTGGGATGAGTGGCATAGTATACAAGGCGTTGAGATGGAGTGGCATCGCTTGGTTGTGGCGTGAGGTGGTGCAACGCAGGAGAGTAACGTTCCTGCTCTTCCACGACTTGGAAGCTACCGACGCCGAGCGTAACTTCGCCTATCTAAAGCGGCACTACAATATCATAAGTCTCAATGACTATCTCGATGCCGTGCATCATGAAAAACGTCTGCCGAACAAGGCCGTCGTCGTCACCTTCGACGACGGACATGCAAGCAATTACGACCTCCTGCCCGTCATCAAAAAAATGGAGATTCCTGTCACCATCTTCCTTTGCTCCTCCATCGTGGGGACACATCGCCACTTCTGGTTCCGACACAGCGCGGAGATAAAACCTCATGTAGAGGCATTGAAAAAGATTCCTAATGAAAAACGTCTTGAAGCGCTGAGACAATACAGCTTCGAACAAGAGCAGGAGTACGGCGACACACCAGCGTTAAGCAAAGAGCAGATTGCAGAGATGTCGCCATGGGTGAACTTCCAGTCGCATACCTGCTTCCACCCCATCCTGCCACAATGCGACGACACCACAGCCGAGAAAGAGATAAAAGAGTCAAAGCAGCAGCTGGAGAAGACCTTCGGACTGACCATCAATGCACTCTCCTATCCCAATGGAGATTATTCAGAACGAGACATACGGCTGGCTCAAGAAGCAGAATATGAATGTGGCATTACTGTGGATTCGGGCTACAACGACACAATGTCCGACCTTTTCAGACTGAAGCGATTCTCGGTGAACGACGCCAAAAGCACGACAGAACTGATGGTGAAGGCCAGTGGATGCTATGCCTTGCTGAAACACAGATTACACAAACCCTCCTACGGATTCAAAGCCACCCTCAAATGAGAATAGCGATACTTTGTGGCACCGGTCTTGACTCCTTCCAACAGAAGGTGTTGCAGCCCATCATGGACGACCCGACGATAGAGATTGTCGGAGCGTTGGTAGACTGTCGCCCACGGCCATCACTAAAAAAACGTTTTCTCAAGAACCTGAAACGTGGACGTGGTGGCTACATGATTGTCATGCTGTTCAAGAGCCGTATGGCGAAGAAGAAACCATCAACAGACGCCCACGTCTTTTTCTCCTCGCATAGCATCCCCTGCATAGAGACACAAGCTCCCTATTCGGAAGAGATTGCCAACAAGTTAAAAAAACTGCTGCCCGAAGCTTTGGTGATGCTTGGCGGCTTCGGCATCGTCAAAGAACCGCTGCTGTCGCTAGTCCCCCAGGGAATCCTATCCTACCACCACGGCGATATGCGCAAATATCGTGGTCAGCCTGTAGGTTTCTGGGAACTGTACCACGGAGAGAAAGAGATGGGCGTCACCGTGCAGCGGTTGTCGGCAAGTCTTGACAAAGGTACCCCCATAGACGAGATGTCAATTCCTATCAAAATGGGGGATACGGTGTCAACCCTCTGCAGGCGCGCCCTCGACAGTAGCACCGGTATGATGCACGAAGCATTGCAGCGAATTCAACAGCCGGACTACAAACCTACGACCATTGATCATTACGGGCCCATATATACCATTCCTAACTTGAGGCAGTATTTGACACTGCAGATTAAACTATTATTCAGAAAATGATTCCATTCTTTCCCAAACAGATAGCCACAAAAGCCATTTACCTCTATCTTGGTGTTTTGGCGGTAGTTTCTATATTCTTTATAGGCCATGCCATGTCCATAGAATACATTATTATGGGCATTGCTTGGGTGGTAGGATTCTTCCTGCTTAGCAACTATTGCAGCCAGAAATGGAAAGACATCCCTCAAAAACTGCTATTGAGGAATCTATTCCTCACTGCATTGGGATTACGAATCTTCTGGGTATTCTTCTCCTATATCTTCTTCACCATCAAGACAGGCATTCCGTTTGAATTTACAGCTGCCGATGCTCTTTGGTATTATGAAGAATCCACCGGCAATATAAACACTCAATGGAAGGATATTTGGAACTACCTGTTTGTTGATACACAGACCGTTTCCGACTCGGGTTATGTATTCTATTTGACATTCCTCGCCAAAATATTTGGAGAAAACATCCTCTTCCCTCGCCTTATCAATGCCTGCTTCAGTGCCGCCACTATACCACTAATCTATTCCCTCGCAAAACGGAACATCGGAGAAGAGGGAGGCCGCCTAGCAGCCATCTTTGCCTGTTTCATGCCCAATCTCATCTTTTATTGTGGACTACACATGAAGGAGACATTAATGATTTTCCTGATGGTGGCTTATTTGGAGCGGGCAGACTATTTGTTACGAAGCAAGAAATACAATATCTTCACTATTGCTATTCCTGTCTTTCTCGCCCTAATCCTCTTCACATTCCGCACTGTCTTAGGAGCTGTCGCCATATTCTCCTTTGTCACAGCATTGGTTTTCACCAACACATCGGTCATTGGAAAAACAAAAAGATACATGCTTATTGGCTGGGGATTACTAGCCGCCATCACCCTTACTGGAGGCACTATATTGAACGAAGTCGAAGGTCTACTGGAAGACCGGGATGCCAACCAAGCCAACAAACGCCTTATGCAAACCGAGAAAGGCAACCAATGGGCCAAGTACGCCACAGGTACCGTGATGGCACCTATGATGTTCGTGCTACCATTCCCCACCATGGTAGATGTGGATGAACAATACAACCAACAGATGCTCAGTGGAGGAAACTACGTCCGTAACTTCCTCGGAGGATTCGTGCTCATCGCTCTCTTCAGCGCCATCTTCATCACCAAGAACTGGCGCAACCTGTCACTCATTGGCTCCTTCGTCATCGCCTACCTGGGTATCGTCTCCTCCAGCGGATTTGCCAACTCGGAGAGGTTCCTGCTACCAGGTCTGCCTGTGCTGCTTATCATGGCGGCGTATGGCGTAACACTGCTGAATGCAAAGAACTATCGGTTCATCAAGATATGGTACTGGGTGGTGCCGGTGATGGCGTTCGCCTGGGCGTTCTTCAAACTGGGCTCCCGCGGCCTCTTCTGATCTCAACCAAAACTCATACTTTTTCCATCTCAATCAAAACTAAAAAAACTATCAGAAAACTTGACGAATAATCTACTCCATCAGACCTTACTTGAATCTCTATTAAAACTAATACTTCTTCTATTTCAATCAAAACTAAAAGAACTATCAGAAAACTTGACAAATATTCTACTTTATCAAAACCATCAAAACTAAAAGAAAATAAAGATGATTGACGATTTGTCTTATACAATAATTGGATGTGCCATGAAGGTGCACCAAAAACTAGGGCCTGGTTTACTGGAGTCGGTCTATCAGAAAGCCCTAATGATAGAACTGGATAATGCTTGTCTTCTTTTTGAGGGAGAGGTGCCCATAGATGTGACTTACGATGGGAATGCTCTTGGTCTAGGATTTCGAATTGATATTCTTGTGGAAGACACAATCATACTTGAACTCAAATCCGTCTCACAACTAGAAAAGGTTCACTTTAAACAATTGCAAACCTATCTGAAACTTGCAAACAAACCCCTTGGATATCTCATCAACTTTAATACAGACGACTTTTGCATTGGCAAAGCCATCCATAAGATTTCAAACACAAATTACAAGTTCTGATAGTTCTTTTAGTTCTGATTGAGATTATATTGTTTTTTTAGTTTTGTTTGAGATAAGAGATGAGGGTTCTGTTGATATGCAATTATAAGCTGGGGGTTGGGGGAATCTCGGGGCAGGTGGAGCTGCTGCAGAGGTATCTGCGTTCTGAGGGGCATACCGCTGATATCTTCAGCACCAAAGCCTCTGTTCTGCGACGTCTGCTGCTCCTAATGCGACTGCTTCGTGTGGCTCGTGGGTATGATGTGCTGCATATCCACTGCTGCTCCGGATGGGGTTTTCTGCCTGCCGTCGTCGGCGTTACTGTGGGACGGTGGCTGAAGAAACGGCTCGTGCTGACCTACCACGGCGGAGGCGGCGAGAAATTCTTCGACAATCATCCCAAACTGGTGCACCATCACCTCACCCGCACCGATGCCAATATCGTTCTGTCTGGATTTCTGGCGAAAATTTTTGATAAGCATAAACTTCCTTATACCATCATCCCCAATATTATTGAGCTTGATGAGACACAGTATCGCCTTCGTGAAACGCTTAAACCAAACTTCATCTGCACCCGTGCACATGAAGAGTTATATAATATCCCCTGTATCCTACGGGCATTCCAAAAAGTGCTAACCGAATTACCGGAAGCCACCTTAACACTCGTCGGTGGCGGATCCCAGCACGAGGCATTGGTGAATATGGTCAAGGAGATGGGATTGGCGAACGTCACTTTTACAGGCAGGGTGGACAACACAGAGATTTATACTTACCTCGATCAGGCCGACATCTTCCTGTCCGCTCCGACAGTTGACAATATGCCCGTCTCCGTTCTCGAGGCCATGAATGCTGGCCTGCTGGTCATTTCTAGCCGTGTAGGCGGAGTACCGTATATGATTAGAAACGGGGTCAATGGGTTATTATTCGACAGTAACGACAGCAACAAATTGGCCGAACTAATGCTCTGGTCCGTCGAGAATCAGACTATTGCCAAAGCCATCATCCAGCAAGGACATAAAGAAGTAAAAAGGTACCAGTGGGAAGGTGTTAAAGAACAAATCTATTCCGTCTATGGGTTTTCTTCATGAACATATCATCCTGCCGCTGAGCGACATTGTCAAAGGCGAGCAGGTGCACAAATATCTGCGCCTGCTGCGCGATGCTGAGCGTTGGACGCCTGAGCAGACGGCTGCTTTTCAGCAAGAGAAACTACGGAAACTGATTGTCTCTGCCTCTAACGAAGTGCCTTTCTATCGCGATTGGTTCCGTGACCACAACCTCAATCCACAAACTGCCACACTCGAGCAGTTGCCCATCGTCTCCAAGGCTATCATGCGGCAGGAAGGTATCAAGCGTTTCACTGCCGAGCACTTCCCCATCAAAAAACGTATCCCATCCCGTTCCAGCGGTTCCACAGGAGAACCTTTCTCCATGTACGAGAGTAAACTGTCCAACTCCGTTAACACCGCAGCAAAACTCCGCACATGGTATCAAGCGGGCTACCGTCTAGGAGACCGCTACATGAAGATTGCCAACGGAGCACGCCATGGAAAACTCAAGAAACTTCAGGACAAGGTAAACAACTGCCTCTATGTGCCATTCTACTCGATGAGCGACGATGTGCTCAAATCTATACTCGACAAAATAGAGCGCACACATCCCACCATTATACGTTCCTATCCCATACCACTCTACTTACTGGCGCAATATCGGAACAGCCATGCAGGCTATTCTTTCCGTCCGCGCCACATCATGACCACCGGATCTACTCTACCTGTTGCCTATCGAGCAGAGATAGAGAAAGCGTTTGGCTGCGATATTATCGACTCATATAGTTGCGAGGGCACTGCCGACTGCTATGAGACAACTGCTCATGATGGCTATCATATCACGCAATACTACGGCATCATTGAAGTACTTGATGACAACAATCAATCCGTTACCAATGGTATTGGCCGTGTAGTCAGCACCGACCTTTGGAACCTCGCACATCCCTTCATCCGTTATGACACCCAAGACCTTGTCGAAGTAAAAGATGGTAAAATAATTCGCATTATGGGTCGAGAGTGCGAGATCTATATCAACACTAACGGGCAACGCTATACAGTGCACAACTTCGTGGGTTTTTTCCAAGAAGACGACCGCCCAACACGCCAATCTGTTACTGCCTATCAAGTGGTCAAACACAAAGACGGGAGCATCACCTTCCGGCTAGTTGTCAATAAGCAGTACAACCTCGATATTGAACACTATATCATCAACTTCTGGCATCAACAATTCGGAGTACCAGTCTCTGTCGAACTCGTCGACGAAATTCCCCTGATGAAAAATAACAAACGTCTCACTATTGTAGAAGAAAAATAACACCCATGAGCAATAGACTTCCCCTTGCAAAAATGCTCACCTTCGGACTTCTACCCGGTTGTATCAAGAAGTTCATCTATCGTCTGACGGGCAACCATATAGGCCGACATGTAAAGATACATATCGGTGCTGTCATTGTTGGACGAAATAAATTCAGTATTGGCGACAACACAGAGATTGGATTCTTCTCATCCATCTCCGGACATAACATATGCATCGGTAAAAGATGCAAGATACGCTCCGCAGTAATCATCAATGCAACAAATATCCATATTGGCAACGATGTAACCATCTCCGAGACCGCCATCATACGTGCCGGACATCTTTCTGAAAAATCTCAGATTACCATTGACGATTTGGTACACATCTTCCCCCACACCACCCTAGATTCCTCTCGGAGCATTCATCTCCATGAAGAATGCGCCGTCGGACCTGGATGCAGTATCTTCACCCACGGCTCCTATAAAAATATTCTTGAAGGTTATCCCGTCACCTATGGCGATGTCACTATCGGGAAACGGGTTGAGCTTACCTATAATGTCTTTGTAGCCCCTGGTGTCACCATCGGTGACGACGCTGTTATTGCCTACGGCTCCTACGTAAACTGCGACATTCCTTCTGAAGTGCTGGCCGCCGGTTGCCCGGCTAAGGTTAAACGTACCAAAGAGCAGTTTGCTCCCACACCCTCAGAGGAGAAAAAGGCTGAGATTCTAAAGGGTATTCAGAAGGACTTTGAAGATTATTTATCCTTTATTGTCCTTAAACATTGCCCCGACGATATCCGTCTTAACGGCACATCAGAAATCGTGGTTGAAAACAACTATCACTTCGACTTGATAAACTATCATTGTGATAATCCCAAAAGCAGACTTTCTAAAGAACTGCACAGGTTTCTGAGCCGTTATGGAATTCGTTTTAAAATAACAGAATGAACATACTGATTGACATAGGACATCCAGGTCATGTGCATCTGCTGCATGGGGTGGCGGAGGAAATGAAGAAGCGAGGGCACAAGTTGTTCTACTCGGTAAGGGAGATTCCTGTAGCCAAGCGGCTGATGGAGCATTACGGCATGACCCCTTGGGTCGATTTAGGGGGAAAGAAAGACTCCCTATTGGGAAAGGCGGAAACCGTTATCTCCCAAGACATGCAGCTGATGCGCTTTGTACGACGCAATCATATTGATCTGGGACTCAGCAGTGGGCTGGTGCTTAGTCACGTGTCGAAACTTACCTCGATAAAGGCTTTTATGTTCGACGACGACGACGATGCCGCCGAGCCACTGATTGTCAAATATGGGCACCCGCTAACCGACGTAATTTTCACCCCTAACTGTATCCACCGAAAGACAAAAAGAGCGGTCTATTATGCCGGTACTCACGAGCTGGCCTACCTGCACCCGAAACGATTTGCTCCCAATCCATCGGTATTACAGCATGCTGATTTACATGAGGGAGAGAGGTTCTTCATCATGCGTTTCGTAGCCCTCAAGGGGCACCACGATGTGGGGCAACAGGGTCTTACGTTGAAGCAAAAAGAGGCTCTGGTGAACCTGCTAAAACCTCACGGTCGTGTTATCATCACTTCAGAACGGGCCATAGAGCCTGAATTCGAGCCCTATCGCTTGCCCGTGCCGCCGGAAGAGATTCATTCACTAATGGCCTACAGTTCCATGTTCCTCGGCGACAGCCAGACAATGACCTCGGAAGCAGCGGTATTAGGCGTACCTGCACTGAAATGCAACACCTTCGCCGGCCGATTGTCGGTACCCAATATGCTGGAGCAGCGGTTCGACCTCTGCTACGCCTACCAGCCCTCACAGTTCGAGGAGATGTATCATCACATTGAACAACTGCTGGCACGCGACCCCGAAGAGCTGAAGAACGAATGGCAGGAGAAACGGCAGCGGATGCTGCAGGAGATGATCGACCCCACCGAATTCTTCGTCAAATACATCGAAACCATAAAGAAACGTTAATTATCGTATAATTATCCGTTAATTATTCGCTATTTATATGTCAATTAATGGCAATTAACGTTAAAAGATCATGAAAGCATATTTAGAACTGAAACGACAATCGTTACCACACTATAAACATGCAGGACTTTGGCGCACCATGCGCACTTCGGCGAGAGTACATGGCTACCACTCCATCCTCTGGTTCGGCATCATCCGTTGGAAAGACCATGTCTTCAACCAATGGGCTATGCGATGCCCATGGAACGAATTGCGTATTAGACTGCAACGGTGGCGCGGAGTTCATGTAGGGCATACTGTCCATATCGGTCCTGGCTGCACACTAGACTATCCCTACCCTTATTTCGTGGTTATTGAGGATGGGGCTTCGCTGGCAGGCAACAACTATGTGCTGGCACACAGTACCCCCATGGAATACCACGCCAAATGCGTGGAATCGTTTGTAGCACCAACGATTATAGGTAAGAATGTCTGGGTAGGCGTAAACGCCACCATTCTCCCCGGAGTCACCATAGGAGAAGGGGCAATAGTGGCTGCCGGAGCAGTTGTCACCAAAGATGTCCCTCCCCGCGCCCTTGTCGGAGGCGTCCCCGCACACGTCATCAAACAACTAGCTATCTGAATGGACTTCACTATCGACAAATATAAGGAGTTGCTGAAAGCACTAAAAAAACACCATGGTTTCAGCATCCGGCATGATGTGGACCTGAGACCTGACTACTCGCTGCGCATCGCACAGGTGGAGGCGGAGATGGGCGTCAAGGCGACCTACTACTTCCGCACCGTGCCGGAAAGCTATGACGAAGAGATTATCCGAAAGATTGTCTCGCTGGGTCACACGGCAGGCTACCACTACGAATGTCTGACGACTTGCAACGGTGACATGGAGGCGGCTTACGAGGACTTCTGCCGAAACCTGGAGAAGCTACGCAACGTGGTGTCCATCACGACGGCCTGCGCTCATGGAAGCCCGAGGTCGCCATGGAACAGCCAACTTATCTGGGAGACTTCAAGACGTCGAGACGTCGAGACATCGAGACAGTATGATATTCATTCATTGGGGATTGAGTATGAGCCTATGCTCGATACAGACTTCTCCAAGACGCTTTACCTCACCGATACAGGTCGTCGCTGGGACGGCTACAAGGTGAGTGTGCGCGACAAGGTGCCCGAGTATCAGGAGCTGTGGACAAAGGAAGGACTTGTCTTCCACTCCACCGACGACATCATACAGGCGCTACGTACCCCAGAACATCCTATCCACAAACACGACCTCCTCATCAACACCCACCCGCAGCGATGGATGCCCTTCGGCCCCAGCTGGCTGAAAGAAGCCACCCTGCAGAACATCAAGAACATCGCTAAGCGTGTCATAGTCATTAAGCAATGAGTTACACTCAACTACTATACCATATCGTCCTACGAACCCACAACAGCGCTCGTACAATTACAGAGGAGTACGAAAGAGAACTGTACGCCTATTTGTATACGGTATCTGTTGACAAGGGCGTTACGGTACACCGTTTAGGCGGCATGCCCGACCATGTACACCTGGTTGTCAGCCTCCCTCCAATGTTGCTATTACCTAGATACGTGCAACATATCAAGTCGGTAAGCAGCCGATGGCTATCACAGAACCCGCACTTCCCATACTTTGAACGATGGACACGCGAGTACGCTGCTTTCACCTGCTCCTATAAGGACAGGGAGCGAGTGATAGGATATGTCCGCAATCAGAAAGAGCACCATAAAACGGTTCCATTCGAGGAAGAGGTGCGACAGTTGTTCGAGGATAACGGATTGTTGGACAAGGTACAGTATATGATGGACGATTAACGGGATAGGGCTCTTTACAAGAGCCCATGGAGGAGGCCATAGCCTACCCCACCCCACACTGGCGTGTGGGGCTACTATAAAAAGCTGCCTACGGCAGCACCACACCCAACATTTGCATAACATACCATAGTCGCTGCCGTAGGCAGCACTCACTAATAACTCCACATGCAAGTGTGGAGACCATACACGAGTGTGGAGACCACACGCGAGTGTGGAGATGATACTACAGAACAGATATGAAACACCTATTAACCATCGTCGGGGCGCGGCCGCAGTTCATCAAGGCGGCGGCCATCTCACATGCCATCAGAGAGAAATACGCCGACTCGATTAGCGAAGACATCCTCCATACCGGCCAGCATTACGACGATGCCATGTCGGGACAGTTCTTCTCCGAACTGGACATCCCACAACCCAGATACAACCTAGGGGTTGGCTCAGCAAGTCATGGCGCACAAACCGCCGCCATGCTTACTGGCATCGAAGAAGTTCTGCTATCCGAGCACTATGATGGCGTATTGGTCTATGGCGACACCAACTCGACACTCGCCGGAGCGTTGGCTGCGAGCAAGTTGCACATCCCCGTATATCATGTAGAGGCAGGACTGCGTTCCTACAACCGCGACATGCCGGAGGAAATCAACCGCATCCTCACCGACCATGTCTCCACCCTACTCTTCGCCCCCACGCAGACAGCCGTAAAGAACCTACAGAATGAGGGTTTTAAAAAAGAGCAGATTGTCTTCAGCGGCGATGTGATGTACGACAACGTCCTACACTATTCCCGGAATGAAGAATTAAGAATGAAGAATGAAGAATTGGCTGACGCAGACAAAGACACCCCATTTATTTTCACTACTGTACATCGGGACTTCAACACCGACAATCCTGAACGCTTAAAAAACATACTGTCAGCACTCAACAACATCGCAGAGCAATACAACACCAAGATTCTTTTCCCCGTACACCCCCGAACAAAAAAACAATTGGAGATTTTCAATTTTCAATTTTCAATTTTCAATTTTCAATTTGTTGAGCCTCTCTCCTATCTGGAAACCCTGGCGGCACTGCAAAAGGCAAAACTTGTCCTGACCGACAGCGGTGGCTTGCAAAAAGAAGCATTCTTCTGTGGGAAGCCGTGCGTTATCCTGCGGCCAGAGACCGAATGGAAGGAGATTGTCGACTGCGGTGCCGCCCTGCTGGCTGACGCCGACCCCGACCGTATCATCGACGCCTGCCAAAAACTCTGGTCCGTCCAGCCCACCCCACCCACAGCCTTCGGCGACGGACACGCCGCAGAGCACATCATCGAAAGCATAATGACCCACTGATTAGTAAACTTTCAAAGACCACAAAAAGTCCTCCCCAAACGAGGACTTTTTTTATTTTTTCTTTATTCTGTCTCCTATTTACGAAATATTGTGTATCTTTGCAGAAATGTTCAAGGAAGTGCCTTCCCAACAAGGCATTCATCTTGTGCATGTTATGTATTATATAAATAATACTATGATAATGAAAAAATATAAAAATAATAATAAAAGGCTGGCGACAATCGCTGCGATGACCCTTGTCGTCATCTTGTCGATGACCTCGTGCGTGACCCCTCGACGGGTAAACTACCTGCAGGACATGTCCCACGGCAGCCAGATAGAGATAGAGAACCGTTTCGAGGCCGTCATCGCCCCTTACGACGAGCTCAGCATCTCAGTCACCACCTCGAACACCAAGCAAGAACTGGCCGCGCCCTTCAACATCAACAGCAACAACAATAATGGCAATCGCCAGAATGGAAACAGCTACCTTGTAGATGTGAACGGCAACATCCAGCTTCCCATCCTCGGCAACGTGCACGTGGCCGGCCTCACCCGCTTGCGCTTACAAGATTCGCTGACCGCCATGCTCAAAAACGGTGGTTATATCGACGAGCCGTTTGTCATGGTGAGATTCAACAACTTCAAGGTATTTTTCCTCGGCGGTGCCACCGGAAAAGTGCTCAACATCCCCAACGAGCGCTGCACCTTCCTCGAGGCCATCGCCATGTTAGGCGACCTCGACATACATGTGCGCCGCGACCACATCGCAGTGATGCGCGAGATAAACGGCAAAATGGTCATGCGCTATCTCGACCCCCGCTCGTCCGATGTCTTCAACGACCCCTTCTTCATGCTGCAGCAGAACGACTTCATCATTGCCGACACCTACAACAACGGTATCGTCAGGCAAGAGTTCTCCTACTGGATGACCATCGGCAGCACCGTCGCTTCCGCTGTCTCACTCATTGTGTCCCTCATCATCCTCAAAAAAGCTTATTAACACGTCCAATTCCGCAAACAAGCAATGGCCGAAGTGAATCAACAAAATGAGCTCTCGTTTCTCGATGAGAAGAAGAAGTCCAATATCCATGTAAAGGACATCCTCTTCACCGTACTACGGAACCTGCACTGGCTCCTGATTTGCGGTGCACTGGGAACATTTATCGCAGGATATTATGTGCGCCACCAAGACCGCGTATACGAAAGCTACGCCCGAGTACTTATCAAGGGCAGTTCCACCGGCAGCTCTTCGGAGAGCACCATGCGCGAAGCTTCTGTCAAGAACATGTTCTCCACACGTTCGCTCTACAACAGCTCCATCAACAACGAGATGATGATTCTCACCTCGGAGACTGCCATCCGCGAAGTGGCGCAGAACCTGAAACTGCATATCTTCTACACCTCGAAGACACGCTTGGTGAACCGCACCAAGGACCTCTATGGCGAGTCGCCCTATACTATCGACTTCATCGACGACAACGAGGATGCCTATTTCACCATCAAGGCCGTCGCCAAAGACGAGCAACGCATCACCCTTACGTCGGACGAGATTGGCGAACAGACCGTACCCTTTGAAGACACTGTGGCCACACCTTATGGCCGCATCGTGGTACACAAAACGTGGTTCTTCACGCCCAGCTTCTTGAATGAGGTTGTCACGGTAACCCACAACAGCATTAGTGCCACCGCCGACCGTTACCGTGGTGCCATGCAGGTGTCGCGTGACAACGACATGAACACCATCATCAACATCACGTTGAGAGATGCCTCGCCCATCCGCGCCGCCGAAGTCATCAACGAAGCCATCCGCGTTTACAACGAGGATGCCATCAAAGACAAGAAACGTATCATTGCCTACACCTACGACTATATCAACGAGCGTCTGACACTGCTGCACACCGACCTCGGCGCGAAAGAAAACGAGCTGGCGCAGTTCAAACGCGAGAACCAGCTGCTCGACATCTCGTCGTTCGGCCAGTCCTATCTGGCATCGAGCATCCAGTCGTCGGAGGAGATTGAGCGACTGAAAAAACAGCTGTCGCAGGCACGCTACCTCGTCCACATCAACCAATCGGAAGAGAGCGCCCACTTGATTCCGCCCACCATCGGACTTGACGATCAGAACATCATGTCGTTAATCAGCAAGCACAACTCGCTGATTCTGGAACTTGAAAAATACCAAAGTCCCAACAGTCCCGTGGTGAAATCCAAACTGGAGGAACTGCGCACGTTGCGCAGCAACATGAACCGCTTGCTTGACGGTTACATAGGAATGCTGCAAGAACGCATCTCCGAGACCCAGATCGAAGCCTCGTCGGCCTCGACGAAGATGAGTCAGGTGCCCCAACAGCAGCTCTACCTGGAGAATATCGAGCGCCTGCAGAAAATCAAGGAGGAGCTCTACCTCCACCTGCTCAGCCGTCGCGAGGAGCTGATGATCAGCCAGCCCTCCATCGAGCCTAACGGAAAGATCCTTGACCCTGCTCGCATCAACCGCACCCCCGTGGCGCCCAACGAAAGCCGCACCACCTTGATCGGCCTGTTCCTTGGCTTGGCATTGCCTATCGCCATATTCTTCCTCCGCCGCATCTTCGACACCGACGTCAAATTCTACAGCGACATCGTCAACAACACCTCGGCGCCGTTCCTCTGCGAGATACCCGCCCGAGGGAAGAAAGACGACCGCGATGTGGTGGTAACCAACCATGACCACGATGCCCTGTCCGAATCATTCCGCTTGCTGAGGACCAAGATTGACTTCCTCGGCGTAAAGGACGAGAAAGACGACAGCCGTATCGTCATGATCACCTCGCTGCTTCCCGGCATGGGCAAAACCTTTATTTCGACCAATATCGCCGCCAGTATCGGACTGGCAGGCAAGCGGGTAATACTCCTTGACCTCGACTTGCGCAAAGGCTCCCTCACCCGCAAGTTCTATTCCCGCAAACACGCCGGCCTCTCCAACTATCTGACCGGCAGAATCAGCAACTGGGAAGAACTCGTCAAAAAAGACCTTGTATGTCCCAAGGTCGACAGCATCTTCACCGGTCCGATACCGCCCAACCCCACCGAGTTGCTGAGCAATGGCAAACTCGAGAAGCTGATGGCGAAGCTGAGGGAACACTACGAATATATCATCATCGACACCGCCCCCTCGGGACTGGTCGTCGACACCGATATCATCAAGCACATGGTTGACAACACTTTGTTCGTCATCCGCGCAAACAAATTTGACAAACGCCTTCTTGATTCGCTCGAGCAACTGTACACAGACCGCGCCTTCCCCAACCTCTCCATCATCCTCAACGACGTACACTACAAGAAACTCATGCCTTATGAGAAGAAGTACGGCTACGGGTATGGCTATGGTTATGGCTATGGTTACGGCTACGGGTATGGCTATGGTTACGGCTATGGCTATGGCTATGGCGAAGAACCCTATGGCGAAAAAGAGCGCAGAGAAGACGAGGAACTGGAAAACACAAAAGAATAAAAAAACTGCTGAGACCCTTTCATGAAAAAGCTACTCATCATATTACTCCTGGCAATCGCCTCTACCTCTCTCGAGGCACAGACGCTGCGGCGTGGCGTGGCATGGGGTGCCGACCGCGACACACTGAAATACATCATCGCATCGCCTTTCGACAACTGGCATATCAACGTTGCGTTAGGCATACAGACCTTTATCGGAAACACGCCCGACACCAAAGCGCAATGGAACAGCGCCGACTGGAGCATCCGTGCGGAGATAGGCAAATGGATTATCCCCGACTTCTCTGTCTCGCTGCGCCTTGGACTGGCCAGCGTGCATAGCCAGTCCATCCACGGCGGCAACAACCCATGGACCGACATCAGCAACCCCATCAACTATGCCGGTGTCTCCAACACCTACTATCCCATCAAAGCCCACGCCCTCACGATGATGGGCATTGTCACCCTCGACTGGACCAACTTCTTCCTGGGTTATGAAACCGGCAAACAAAGGAAATGGCACATCTGCACCCCTGTAGGACTGGGTCTCGCCTGCATGCTCGGCGACATCGACAACCCCAACTATGTTAATAAAGTCAACAGCAATCTAGGTCCCGACGACGACCCCATTGCCCTGGGCGACATGAGCCGTAACTTTGAGCTGGGATTCACCGCCGGTCTTTCAACGGAATACTATGTATCGAGACACGTATCCCTCAACGCCGCGCTTGAGCTCTTCTTGGCTCGCGGTAGCATCGATGACTACAACTACAACCTCGACGAGGACATGCGACGAGTGGACCTGATTCCCTCATTCCATGTTGGAGCCAAATTCAACCTGCTGTCGCACATCCGCAAGTTCCACCCAGACACCCGAGTGACAACGCGTGATACCGTCTACCATGAGTTCCTAGCCTATGGCTCGGCAAATACCGTCAAGATCCTCAACGGTAAGATTGAACGACTGATTTCGGAGCGAGACTCCATCTCCGACAATATGACCACCATCATCGGCAACGACAAAGAAAAGATGGGCAAAGACTCTCTGCTGATTGACTCCATCAACCGACAATTGGGCGACTTGCAGGAGATGCTCAGCCACTATCGTCCCGACCTTCCTGGCAATGGCTACAACGAAGGACATTACCCCAACACACTTATCGACGAGCTGATGGACATCAACAACGTGCTCAAACTGCCCAGCACAGTGGTCTATTTCGAGCTCGACAAATACTACCTAGACTATAACGCGCGCAAGAAGCTGCAGGACTTCGCCAACGAAGCCAAAAGCCTCGACGACACTATCGAGTTCTATATGATTGGTGCCGCCGACTCACTCACAGGCTCTATCCCTCACAACCAGTGGCTCTCCGAGAAACGTTGCGGCGCCGCCCATGACATGCTGGTGAAAAACTTTGGTCTGAGCGAGAACCAACTCATCCGCGTCTATGCCGGCGGTATCAACGACTACACTCCACAGGAGAACAACCGTATGGTGTTGGTCATCCAGCGCACTCCTGTCACCGAGGAGATTGTCGACCGCTGGATTCGCATGAGCCGCGAACGCCTCGAGCAGCAGAACAACCGCCAATAGCGTAGATAAACGCTATATCATTCCAACGCCATTTCGACGTTACATTAACGTTCGTTTAACGTCTTATAACGTTAAACGAACGATGATGTAGCATTAGTATGTAATCTTTCATAGCAATGGGTACAGAGAATATAGGCAAAAGAAACGCCGGAGATCTCCTTTGGAAATCTCCGGCGTTTCTTTTATTACCTTATAAAAGCCTTATTTCAGGCCCAGTTTCTTTTTCACGAGGGGCATAATGTCGTCGCTTTCGGGAGAATAGAGCAAAGCAGAGACACCCGAATCAAAGATGTAGGAATAACCACCCTCGGCGGCCACATCCTCGATAGCTTTCTTGGCGCGGTCGATAATGGGCTTGAGAAGCTCCTGCTCGCGCTGCTGAAGCTGCTTCTGTGCATTCTCCTGGAACTCCTGGATACGGGCACCCATATCCTGGATTTCACGCTGCTTGGTGTTGCGGATCAGCTCGGTCCAACCCGACTGATTCTCCATATACTCATTGTAACGCTTCTCCATCTCGCTCTGCATGGTCTTAAGGGTGGTTTCAAGCTCCTGAACCTCGGCTTGCAGGACGGTCTGGGCGGAATCGCGGCCCGGCATAATCTGCATCAGGTCGTTAGAATTGATGTGACCGAGTTTGACGGTCTTCTGAGCCATAGCGGAGCCTCCGAAAGCAAGGAGGCAGGCAATGATTGCAATTAAAGTCTTTTTCATCTTTTAATATTTATTGTTTATTTTTACTCCTATCTATCTCACGCATGGGATTGCTTCTCTCACGTGATTTGTCGGCAGGACGCATCTCGGGGTTCGTCGGCTTCTTGCCAGCCTCCTTACCCTCGGCCTCTCCTGATGCTGCACCAGGCTTGTAGCCCAGCATCTCGAGGACCTCGTCACTGATGTCATATTTCTTGCTGGCGAAGAGCACCGTAGCGCTGCCGGCCTTGTCGAAGACGAAGGCATAGTTTTTCTCGTGTGCCACACGTTCGATGGTGGCAAAGACCCTGTCCTGTACGGGTTTGAGTAGTTCGGCACGTTTCTTGTCGAGATCGCCGTCGGGACCGAAACGCTGCTGCTGCAACGCTTTCAATTCCTGCTCCTTGGCAGCAATCTCTTCCTTACGTCTTTTCTTAAGATTCTCGGGCAGGAGATAGCTCTCCTGTTCATACTCAACACGCATTGCCTCGAGTTGGGCGGCCTTCTCCGCCAACTCGTTTTTCCAGTCTTCCACATACTTGTCGAGACGTTTTATCGCATTGCTGTAGTCGGGAATACTACGGAGGACATAGTCGGTATTGACGACAGCATACTTCTGCGCACTCGCTGAATTGAAAGTTGAAAATTGAAAGTTGAAAATTATGCTGACGCAAAGCATAGCTTTCAATACCTGTCCGAAACACTTTTCGCTTTTCATTTCAATTATCCTTTTCAAATATCAACTGTCGTTTCCCTAGTCGAGGCTCTGGCCTATGCTGAAGTGGAACTGGCTACCACCGGTAGTACCGTCGAAGCCATAGCCCCAGTCGACACCTATCAGGCCCAGCATGGGCAGATAGAGGCGGACGCCGAGGCCGGCGGAGTTGTACATCTTAAACGGCTGGAATTCGGAGAGGTCTTTCCAACAGTTACCTCCCTCGAGGAAGCCCAGCACCCAGATGGTGGCGCTGCCGCTCTCGATGATAGGCTGACGCAGCTCAATGGTGAAGCGGTCGAAGACCGAGCCGCCGCCATTGTCACTGGCTCCAATCGAGTTATTCTCATAACCGCGCAGGGGGATAACTTCACGGCCGTCAAGCACCCACGACGAGAGTCCATCGCCACCAAGGAAATAGCGTCCGAAGGGCGCCAAGCCGATGTCCTTGTTGTAGTATCCCATGAAGCCAAAGCGGAAGCGTGTGCTGAGCACCACGTCGCCCACCAAGTTGAGCATCCAGGCTCCGCGCAGGTTAATCTTATAATACTCTATCCACTTGTATTTCTCCTGCGCTGTAGTGTTCTCGTCAATGGTCTTGCCCGACAGGAACGAGAAAGGAGGTGTGGCATAGATGCTGAGCGAAAGTTCCGAACCACTACGGGTATAGAAAGGCGAGTCGAAGGAGTTGCGCGACAGGGTGAAGCCATAGGAGATATCATTGGAAGTACCGTCGGCGAAGAGTCCCAAGGCGAGGTTGTTATAGTTATTGAGGATATAGTGCTTGTACGTGATACCGTGCGACATGATGAAGTAGTCGTCGGGCCATTTGAGACGTTTGGAGAAGCTGACGCCAAGGCCGGAAATCTGCAGACTGTAGAAGTTCTCATCCTCACGCCTTACCCAAAGGCCATTACTCATATAGTTATGGTAAATCTGACCCGTGAGCGACTGTGCTCTGCGGCCGCCGAGCCACGGCTCGGTGAACGAAGCGCTGAGCGAATAATAGGAGCTACCATTGGTGGTAGCGTTGAGTGCAAGTTTCTGACCGTCACCGGCAGGGAGAGGTGCCCACGCATCTTTATTGAAGATGTTGCGGATGCTGAAGTTGTTGAGCTGTATACCCACCTGTCCGATGAACATGCCAGCGCCGTAACCACCCTGCAGATTGAGCTGGCTGGTAGAGCCCTCTTCAACCTTATAGACGATATCCACGGTGCCATCCTCGGCATTGGGACGCGGCTCGGGAATCACCGATTCCTCTTTGAAGAACTTCAAGGTCAACAACTCACGACGGCTACGCAGAACGGCATCACGGCTGAAGAGGTCACCCGGGCGCGTATGCAGCTCACGCATGATAACCTTGTCGTTGGTGATGGTGTTGCCCTCGACCCACACATTGCGGATACGGGCCTGCTTGCCCTCGACGATGCGGATCTCTATATCGATACTGTCGTTCTCCACGGCCACCTCCACGGGAGTGGCACGGAAGAAAAGATATCCGTTATCCATGTAGAGCGACGTGATGTCGGTACCCGATGGGTTATACTGGAGGTTCTCCTCAAGCATACTCTTGTTGTAGGGGTCGCCTTTGTTGATTCGCAGCGAGCGGCGGAGCACCTCATCCGAGTAGACTGTATTGCCCGAGAAGGTGATGTTGCGGAAGAAGAATCTGTGGCCTTCATGGATAGTCACCTTGACCTTCACGCGGTCCTGGTCGGCCTTCTTAACTTCCTCGCGGGAAACATCCCATACGGTGTCCTTCACGATACGTGCATCACGGAAACCCTGCTCGTTATAGTAGGCAATCACATTGTCGAGATCCTCATGGAAATCGCTCTCTATATAGCGCGACTTCTTCCAGAAGACCTTCTTCCAGAAACGCAGGCTCTTGCGGAAATGCACGTCGCGGGTTTTCTGCATCTTTCCCTTCAGCGTGGAACTGGAGATCTCCTTATTACCCTCGAAAATCAGGGAGTCAATCTTCACCTTGTTGCCACGTTTGACATTGAAGGTGACGATAAGACGTCCCGAGGTGTCGGCCTCAGTGGTGGGTGTCACTTCGACGCGCGTGAAGCCTTTCTCGATATAATAGCCCTTGATTTTATTGGCCGACGTACGGAGCATGTTCTCCGTCACCACATCGCCGGTCTTGATTTGAATCTCCTCGCGAAGTTTCTTGTCCTCCCCTTTCTTCACGCCGGTGAAGGCGAACTTCAACATGCGGGGACGCTCTTTGAGGATTATTTTGAGGAAAGCGATGCCACCCTGTATGCGGGTCACACGAATCTGCACGTCGTCAAACATGCCCTGCTTCCACAGGTTCTCGATGGCACTGGAGATTTTGTCGCCAGGGAGTTTTACTTTGTCACCCACCTGCAGACCAGCCACAAGCTGCACCACACGGGTGTCAAAGTTCTCGGCGCCTTCAAAAGTGATACCGCCAATCTCGTAAGTCTTGGGAGTCAGATAGTCGAGGTCATATTCATCATTACCGCCTACAACCACCTGTGCATGAGCCCCTAGAGGCATCATGGCCATCATGGCAACAAGCAGCAGTAATATCCTTTTTTGTTTCATCAATACTAGCACTTAATTATACAATAACTCACATCTGTATAAATTATTATATTTAAGCAGTATTTTTTACAAAAAAATTTCACTGCTGTGCTTCGACCTGCGCCTCGGTCTTGCCAAAACGGCGCTGACGGTTCTGGTAGTCGAGTACCGCAGCATAGAAATCCTCGTGGCGGAAGTCAGGCCACAACAGGTCGGTGAAATAGAACTCCGTGTAAGCCATCTGCCACAGGAGGAAGTTCGAAACCCTCAGTTCGCCACCCGTGCGTATCAGCAGGTCGGGATCCGGATAATCTCTGGTGTTCAGATATCTACGGAGGGTATCCTCATCGATGGTTTCGGCGGCAAGACCTTCCCTGCAGATTTGTTTCAGTGCTTCGGCAATTTCCCAACGCGAGCTGTAGCTCAGCGCCAGGACAAGCGTCGTGGCGGTATTGCCCGAGGTCTCTTCGATACATTTCTCCAGCATGGTACGCGACCTCTCGGGAATACGGCTCATGTCGCCTATCGTCTGCAACCTCACATTGTTGTCCATCAGCGTCTTGGTTTCCTCCTTGACGGCCTTGATAAGCAACTCCATCAGTCCATCGACTTCTGCCTGCGGGCGGTTCCAGTTCTCGGTACTGAAGGTGTAGAGGGTGAGGTATTTCACTCCCAGCTGCACCGCAGCCTCGACAGCTTGTCTGACAGCCGTGAAGGCATTCTGATGGCCAAAGATCCTCTCATGCTGCTGCTTCATAGCCCAGCGGCCATTGCCATCCATGATGATTGCCACATGCTGCGGCACCCTGGTCTTGTCAATCTGGTCTATCGTAACCATTATTTCGTTTTTTTAATATTTGCAACGTTTCGAGCGCATCCAACCAAACAGCATGTCCAGGTTGACGCCCACCGAGATGTGGAAATAGGCATACCAGTCGTCGAGCGAGTCGTCGCCGCGCTTGATGCCCGGGGCATTTTCATAACCCTCCACCACCTCGCTGCTGCGGTCGGCGAGCGTGGCGGCCAGAGCGCCATCGGCAGAATGGGCCTCCAACACCTCCTTGCCCACATACGTGGTGCTGACATCGTCAAGATAGTCCGTCCAAGTCAGCCGGAAGCCATACTCTACCGCCACCGAAAAGTTTTTCCCTAGGCGAGCTTTCACGCCCACTCCGAACGGCAGGCACAGCTGCGTCAGCGTGTAGGGTTTACGGTCTGGATATTCGACAGTACCCTGTCCTTCCGTACCCAGGGGCTGCAACTCGGCCCAGCTGGTCTCCCCAGGTCCTATCGAATACTCGGCCATGGGATTATAGTGGAATACCGCCAAGCCGCCGAAAAGATAGGGGGTCCACAGCCGTTCGGTGGCGCCGGGACCATAGGGAGAGAAATTGAACTCCGCAAGGGCGGAGACCTCGAATATATCGGATTTAAAGCTCAAATTGCGCAACTTGTTGTAATCCTCCTTGCACTCTACCGACCCGAAAGCCACCTCGCCACGGAAAGACCAACGGTTGTTATAGTTATAGCGTATGCCGCCTCCAAAGGCCAGTCGCGGAAGCGAGAAGACGCTCTGGTCGTTGAGGTCGCCGATATAGTTCATCCCGCCACCTCGCAACAGCAACTCGCTACGGCTGAGGAAGTCCTGCCGCTGGGCCCGAAGAGTGTGGAACGTGGAACACGGAAAGAGGAAAGCCATGCTGACGCAAGCCAGCATAACCTTTCGTATCGCCTTTCCTATTCCCTCTTTCATCTTTCCGCTTATTCGGTCCATTTCACAGAATTGCATATTCCCTCCACCTGCATCAGGTAGTCACGCTTGTTGAAGCGAGGGGCATAGACGAAGCCCACCACATCGACGATATTCTTGCCGTCGGGCGACAGCATGGAATAGGAGACGAAGGGGCCACCCATGCGGTCGCGGGTGTTGTGCAGGCTCCAGAGGCCATGGGTCTCTATGCAGTATTCCGTACCGGGATAGTCCACCTTGTGGCTCATCAGTGCCACCCGTCGCTCCGTGCCCATATAGCCACCTTCCGAGGGGCCCGGCACATTGCGGCGCATCATGGTGTCCAGACGGTTGTACAGACGTTCATCCTCGAACTGGCCCTGGTTGCGATAAGGGCTCACATAGATGAGCACACCCAAGCTGAAGTCCTTGGTTTCTTTCCTAATCCAAGCGAAGCCGTCACTTCCTTTGCCCCATGAGAACTCCTCGCTGAAGGTCATTCCAAAGCCGAAGTGATCCTTCACACGCTGCATCAGCTCGTGGTTCTTGTGGGCATCGAAAGCCTTAATCATGCGACGGTGCTCTGCCTCATAGATGGACTTCACCATATTGGGCTCGTAGCGACGCAACAGGTCGCGCAGCGAGGCCTCGTTCTTGGCCGAGATATGCACCACCGTCTGGGGCGCAGCCCACTTGTCGCGGTCTATATACACTTTGTCCTTCCCGTTGGCCGCCACCTCGCAGATGACGATATTGCGGTATTTCTGGAACATCGACGTGTTGTTGAGTTTGGCCACGCTGATGGCGGTCACATCGAATCGGGGCTCCGCCTGCGGCAGTCCCAGCTGCGGCTGACGGAAGATGGAGTCTATCAACTGACGAGTCGCCCCGTCATAGTTGCCCTGGTCGGCAGCCACCAAGACCTCCAAGGTCTTGCCCGACGAGCTCTTCTCCATCAGAGCCTTGTTCTGCTTGGTGTTGCACGAAGCAAGAAGCAACACGGCCGAAAGAACAAAAAACAATTTCTTCATATCTTTATCTTTTTGAGTTTATCCATTCGTTGAAGTCGGCGATGGCCTGCGCTATAGGCGTCTCCGGCATTCCCAAATCCTCCAAGGCATGACGGTTATCGTAGTATTCCCTCACCATCAACTGACGCACGTTGCGAGTAGAGAGTTGTGTCCTTATACCGCATGCACGCATCGCATCACCCACTTTGCCTGCCGCCAGCAGCAGTCCATTCGGCACGGTCCAAACCCGTTGTCTCTTCCCCAGCACCTCGGCCTGCAGCTCATACAGCTGCCTAACGGAGAGCACTCCCTGTCTGCTCACGGCGAGATAGCGGTGGCCGTTCTGTCCGTGGTCGAGTGCCGCGACAACGGCCTGCGCCACATCGTCCACATGAACGAAAGCCTTGCCACCTTTCGGAGCCAGCATCAGCCGCCTGCCCCGTGCCGCCAGAAGCATCTGCCCCGACGACGGCTTCACATCCCATGGACCGAGCATGTAGCCCGGATTTATCACCACCAGATGCCCCTCGGGCCATCGTTGCGCAGCCTCCAGGACAATCTTCTCCCCCTCACGTTTGCTGTCGGCATAGAACGAACCCGCGAAAGGCGGCCGCATCGGCGCCGACTCGTCGGCAGGCTGTTCCGCCGTCCCGTATCCGATGGTGTTCACTGTCGAGGTGTGCACCAGCACGCGGATATTCCTTTCTTCCATCACTCTCACCAACATCGCGCAGAGGTCACGGTTGACGGGCAGAAAGTCCTCGTACCTGCGAAGCGACATGTCGGTAGTACCCGCGCAGTTGATGATGGCGTCGCACCCCTCGGCGGCACACGATAGTGTATCGTAGTCCAGCAACGACCCTTCTACCGTCTGCACTTGCTGAGAAGCGTCAGTAACAGGCAACTGTATGCCTCCGGCGCGGCGCACCAGCGCCACCACCCGGTGACCCTCGTCCATCAAGCGCCGCAGCACATTGTGTCCGAGCAGTCCTGTCGCTCCCAGCAACAATACTTTCATACACTTATTAACGTCACCTCACCCATTTTATTGCATCTGTGAGAGTAGATTTTTCGCTGTCAGAACTTCCACCGCAGCTGCAGGTGCCATGTCTGGCGGTGGTTTCCGTTGGTCTGGGCGTCGCCACTGCCAATAGCGGCCACATCCTGGTAGGCTGTCAGCGTATACTTGAAGCTGAGATTGAGCCGACGACTCACATCCCACCGTACCACCGCGGAGGCACGCAGACCACTGTTCATCAGCATCGGGATGGAGTAGGCATACTGCAGATTACTCTCACTGAGGTATATGCGGGCATTATAACCATCAATGTCGAACCATGCCGCCTGCAGGGCCACCTGCAGATTCTTGACTGCGTAGCGGGCTTCCTGCGCCACCAACCATCCCCACTCACCTTCCGACTGTTCGGCGTCGAACTGCGACAATAGAACACGCGTGGTGAGTTGCCAGCTTCCCAGCGTCAGCCGCGCCTGCCCCTGCAGCTGACGCCGGCACGTCGACTCTCCCAGATAGAGTATGCTGTCAAGGTTGGGTATATTGCGGTATTTCTGTCGCCAAGAATAGCGCAGCGATGCCGTCACGTAACGGCCAAATTCGCGCGACAGCTGTGTCCTCAGCCATGTACCCGAGGAGGGGGCGTAACTGCCATAACGCAGCGATGGGAAGCGGTGCACGTCAACACTCAGCAAAGCTGTCACTGCCAGCGGCAGCCGCAAGCGGGCGTCAAGGGTGACACCCTGCTCGTTGCGCGTTTCCCCTATGGCATAGGAACCGGCATGAAGGTTGTGATACTGCGGGTCGTAATGGCGGATGCTGACCCCGAGGCTGTTGTCTCCTCCCATCGAGAGACGTATTCCGCCCAGCGCCGCAGGCGCGCCACCCTGGTCCAGCGAGGCCTCGCCGTAGAACAGCAGGCGGTCACGCTGCCAGAGGAAGTCGACACCCAACGCTGCTTGCCGGTCTCCACGAAAATAGTCTTGGTTGTAGGCGTAGTCACGCAGCAGCACGCTGTCATCCAGCATCGTGGCGGTAGCCGTGATGCCAAGCATCAGGTTGTCCTTGCTCCAGGTGAGATGTCCACCACCGAACCACTCGCCGTCATGACGCGACCCGAAGGCCGACAGGCTGTAGCCCCGACCCAGCGACAACGTGGCGGCCACGCCCTCCTGCCAGCCTGTCTCATAGAACGCGCTGGCGGCACGCACCCCTTGCCCGTAGCGCACCGGCGAAGTTCCCAGCAGACTGAACGGGTGGAAGCCCGTCCATAACGTTACACCCTGACCGAACTGCAGATTGTACCGACCTACTATCAACGTCTCCAACCGTCCCATGTGTTTCAACATCACATGATAGCCGTAGAAATTACCCTTCCCCCACGCCTCCATGGGGTCTTTGTCGGCACTGAGACGCACGCTGACGCGGTCGTCAAGCTGGTAGCTGTAGCACATCAGCGCCCGAAGGTTGTCGCCCTCGTAGTGTCCATTGGCATAACCTTGCGCCTGCTCCACGGTGCCGCCCACACCTGCGACCACTGTATGGCGCCCCCGCGAGAGCAACTCCTTCAGCGTCAACCGTCTGGCAGGCTCGTACGGTTCCACCGTCACCAACGGCGCAAGGAGCGCCACCATGGCGCTGTCGAATCCTGGCACCACCGTCAGTTCCTTGATACTCAGCAGCTGTCCATACAGGGTGATATACGTCTTCAACGCCCGAATCTGGAACGGCGAGAGGAACGGCAAGTCGGCAATCGCCACCGTGTCGTTTAGGTTCACTGGATTGTCGGCCAGCTGCAGCAGCCGGTCACTGAGGTCGGCAGCGGACTCGTCGCTGCCAGTCTCCTCCACCCACTGCTCCATATCTACCTCCACCTGTGCCACAGCCACCGGCGGCAACGCCAGCAACAGCAACACCATCACTATGAGCCGTCTCGTCAAAACCATAGTCCAAGTGATATTTGCGGAGTGAGGCCCAAGATGTTGTGATGCTCTACCGCCAAATCGATACGGTATATTTCATACCTGAATCCCAACCCGAAGGTGAGCGTCAGCGGTGCCGTGACCATGCCGACACGGAAAAGCAGATATTTTTCGTAGCGGTATTCGGCTCCCAAGCGGAAGCGCATCCGTTCTTCACTCTCCACGGCGGCGACCCCCAGCAACGAACTCACGGGGTGCCAGGCGACAGACAGACGCGCCATCCACGGTCGTTCTTCGTCCCATGGACGTGTGCCGCCCTCTGCCGTCAGAGACACCGACCGACCCAGTTCCACACGTGTCCAGGCGGAGAGCCCCACCCATTGCTGCGGCTCATAATAGCCGTCACCTGTCGCCTGACGGCAATAGCGGGCACGCACGCCCACCGTTGCCCACTCCTCGACACGTTGACGGAAGCCCAGCAAGGCCTGCTGCTCGTTGTAATCCAGATCTCCGAAGAAGAGATAAGCACCTTCCACAAACCATTTGTCCCACAGGTCCCACCCGCCCTCAATCATGCGGAAGGAGAGTCCCTCGGTGGAGAAGGCACTGCGGTAGCTCACCACCACATGCCGTGCTTCCTCCTCCATCCGGCATCCGCCCATGGCGGCACTGCGGGCATCCAAGGGTACAACGGCAAACTGCGCCCCTGCCGGAAGAGCCGACAGCAGCAGAACCATTGATATAAGGAAAACTTTCACACGGGGAAACTATGCCGGAGCCTGGACAATCAGGCCCTGTTCCACAAGATCCTTGTAGGTCTTCTCGGCAGCCAGCTGCTCGGCCGCCTTGATGGAGAACTCCACAGCCGACTTCTGAGGCTGTCCGTCGATGCTGACGAGGCTCTCATACTGCTTGCGCGAGGCATGGGACTGCGCAATGGTTTGCACCACCTCGAAGGTCACCTTCTTGTGGTGTTTCTGGCCCCAGTCGATAAGCTTGCTCTTGAAGTTCCAGTCGGTGGTGGCCATGGCATCGACATCGAGATAGGTACACAATACCTTGTCCACCAACACCTTTCGGGTGAACATATATCCCTTCTCGATATACATGGCGCCTATCAGGGCTTCGAATGCATTGCCCCCGATGGACTTGAATCCGCCGCCCGAATCGCGCTGATAGTCTATCAGCTCCAGCAGTCCTATCTTCTGTGCCAACTTGTTCAGGCTGGCACGACTCACTATCTTCGAGCGGAGCTCGGTAAGGAAGCCCTCGCCCTGATAGGGATACTTGCGATAGAGGAAATCCGCCACCACGGTGCTCAGCACCGCGTCGCCCAAATATTCGAGGCGCTCGTTGTTGATGCGATGGCCGTTCTGCGAAGCCGACGAAGAACGGTGAGTGAAGGCAACATGGTACAACTCCGTATGGCGCGGAGTATAACCCAAGATATTCGTAAAGAAACTATTGAATTCTTTGCTCTCCTTGTTTTTCCGGAAAAACAGCATCGCTAGTACTTTCTGAAGGCCAGACATACATTGTGTCCGCCGAAACCGAAAGCATTGCTGAGGGCAAAGTTCACCTCACGCCGCTGCGCTTTGTTGAACGTGAAGTCGAGCGCAGGAATCCGCGGGTCGTCGGTGAAGTGGTTGATTGTCGGAGGGACAATGCCGTTTTTGATTGTAAGGATGGTGGCGATAGCCTCAACAGCGCCGGCGGCGCCCAGCAGATGTCCCGTCATCGACTTGGTCGAGTTGATAGCCATCTTGTAGGCGTGGTCGCCAAAAAGACCGACGATAGCCTTGGGCTCCGAGATATCGCCTATCGGCGTGGAAGTGCCATGGGTGTTGATGTGGTCCACATCGGAAAGAGCCATACCCGACTCCTCGACCGCCTGCCGCATCACGCTGATGGTTCCCAAACCCTCGGGATGGGAAGCCGTGATATGATAGGCATCGGCCGAGAGACCCGTGCCGGTAACTTCGGCATAGATATGGACCCCACGGGCTTTGGCATGTTCCAACTCCTCAAGGATGAGGGCTGCCGAACCTTCGCCCAACACGAAGCCGTCGCGATCCTTGTCGAAGGGGCGCGAAGCTGTCTGCGGGTCGTCGTTGCGTGTCGAAAGGGCACGCATATTGCCGAAGCCGCCGATACCGGCCTGGATGATGGCACATTCTGAACCACCGGCCACCATAGCGTCCACCTTGCCCAGACGAATCAGATTGAAGGCGTCGCTGATGGCGATGGCCGACGTGGCGCAGGCCGCCACAGTGCTGTAGTTGGGGCCACGCAAGCCATAGCGGATGGCTATCTGGCCGGCGCAGATGTCGGTGATGACCTTGGGCACCCAGTAGGGGCTGAAACGCGGCGTGCCGTCGGTGAGGGCATACGCCATGAGTTCGTCCTGGAGACTCTGCACGCCTCCCATGCCCGAACCCCAAATAACGCCAAACCGGTCTCGGTTGACATCGATACTGTCTGCGAAACCGGCATCACGCATCGCCTCGTCAACGGTCACTAAACCATACATGGAATAACCGTCGAGGAGGCGCATCTCTTTCTTGTCGAAGAAGTCTAAAGCATTAAAGCCTTTCAATTCGGATGCAATACGGCATCTGAATTTCGAGGCGTCAAAACGTGTTATTGGCCCGGCTCCGCTCACTCCCTTGACCAATGCGTCCCACAATGCAGGCACATTGTTGCCAATTGGGGTGAGCGCGCCGAGACCTGTAACAACTACTCTTTTCAACTCCATAAAGCGGAAAGAGCGGAACTAATGTTCGTTTTACTTCTTTGCGTTTTCGATGAAAGCGATAGCGTCGCCAACGGTGACAATCTTCTCAGCTTCCTCATCAGGAATGGAAAGGTCAAATTCCTTCTCGAGCTCCATAATCAGCTCGACGGTGTCCAAAGAATCTGCACCAAGATCATTGGTGAAGCTGGCTTCGGGGGTGACCTGACTTTCTTCAACACCAAGTTTGTCGGTGATGATGCTTGTTACTCTAGTTGCAATTTCTGACATTTTATTTTTAATTTTAATTGATAAAACTGGGTGCAAAGAAACGAAATTTTTTCCATACGCAAACATTTTTTAACATTTCTCACCATCGTTAAAAATGTAAAAAACTGACTCCTAATACTCTAATCTCAAAAAAAAATGCTTTTTTTTCGACTTTTCGATAGCCCTTTGGAATGATATTTTGGCAAAAATTAATAAAAATTTGCAAAAATCGACCCCATCCCATCCACTTCCCACTAACGTCATGTCATCACCCTACCATCACCGTACCATCACCGTATCAACTCCGACTAAAGTCGGACTTGGGTCGGACTTGGGTCGGAGTTGAGTCGGAGTTGATAGGGACATGGTACTGATTTCGTGTCGATTAGATGCAAATTATATAGATATAATATTGATATTGTGAGTTTTAAATCCTATTTTTCGGATATTTTTTACTATTTTTCACATATTTCTTCGACATCTCATTTTTTATTCTTATCTTTGCATTTTTAAATACTATACATATTATATATGACCAGACTAGCCATACTGGGGTCCGGAAACGGGACCAACGCACAACAGATTACTGAATATTTCGTCGGCCGCACCGATGTCGAGGTGGCCTGCATCATCTACAACGTGAAGGACGCCTACATTGCGCAACGCGCGAAGAACCTGGGCGTCGAGGCCCACTATTTCGGCCGCCGCGACTTCTACGAGAGCACCGCGGTGCTAGACTACCTGAGAGAGAAGAAGGCCGACTGGGTGATTCTTGCCGGCTTCCTGTGGCTGGTGCCGGAGAACATGCTGGCTGCCTACCCCAACCGCATCATCAACATCCACCCCGCCCTGCTGCCCGCCTACGGCGGCAAGGGCATGTACGGCCACCATGTGCACGAGGCCGTCATCGCCAACCACGAGAAGGAGAGCGGCATCACCATCCATATCGTCGACAAACACTACGACCGCGGCACCACCCTCTTCCAGGCCCGCTGCCAAATCACCCCCGAAGACACCCCCGACACGCTGGCGGCAAAAATACACCTGCTTGAGAAAGAGCACTTCCCGCGCGTGATAGACGAAACCATCAAGGCTCGACAATAATGCGCATTGCCATCAACACACGCCTGCTACTGAAGGGCAAGATGGACGGCATCGGTTGGTTCACTGCCGAGACCGCACGCCATCTGGTGACGGCACATCCCGAGCACCAGTTCTTTTTCTTTTTCGACCGGACACCCGACAAGGAGTTCCTCTTTGCGGACAATGTGACGCCGGTGGTGCTACATCCCCAGTCGCGGCACCCCGTGCTGTGGTACATCTACTTCGAATGGAGTACAGTACGTGCGTTGAAGCGATACAAAATAGACCTTTATCTCTCACCCGACGGCATGATGCCGCTGCATCCCGGTGTGCCGACACTCAACGTGATACACGACATCAATTTCGAACATACCGACGACTACCTGAAATCGATACACCAGCGCTACCTGAAACGCTACTTCCCGCGCTTTGCCCACAACGCCACACGGCTGGCCACGGTGTCGGAATTCTCAAAAAAGGACATTGCCGAGACCTATCATATCGACCCGTCGAAGATCGACGTGGTATACGACGGTGCCCACAGCAACTATCGGCCACACAGCGAAGACGAAAAAGAGGCCATCCGTGCCCGTTTCACGGAGGGGAGTCCCTTCATCATCTTCATCAGTACCATCATCAAAAGGAAGAACCTAGCTAATTTGCTACTGGCCTTCGACAAGGTGAAGCGTGACGACCGAAGCGGCCTTAAGTTGGTGGTGGTGGGACACCGCATTTGGTGGCAGGACGAGTTGGCCGAAGCTTACGACAACATGAAGCACCAATCAGATGTCATCATGCTCGGCCATGTGGAGCCCGGCGACCTTGCAGCACTGCTCTCGGCCTCCGAGATGTTGGTCTATCCATCATACTTTGAGGGCTTTGGCATCCCCATTCTGGAAGCCATGTATGCTGAGACTGCCGTCGTAGCCTCGCACACCACCTCCATGCCCGAAGTGGGCGGCGATGCCGTGTTGTATATAGACCCTGCCAATCCAGACGATATAGCACATGCTATCAGCAGGTTACAAGATACCGAACTGCGCAAAAGCCTTATCGAAAAAGGGCGCTTGCAACGGCAGAAATTCAGCTGGGAACATACCTCCAACCTACTCTGGGACAGCATGATGAAAACCCTTGAACAACGATGAAAAAACATTGGTTCACCCTTACAGGCTTCCTCTATCTGTTGTCGGCAGGTGCCATCTACGGACAAGCACCTGATAACATGGTATATAACCCATCTTTTGAGGAGTACCGCAGGTGCCCGCAGAAGGTCGAGGCATTGGGGGTGATGCGCGATGTGGAGGCTTGGTGGCAACCCACGCAGGGGAGCAGTGACTACTTCAACGCTTGTGGCGGACGCGAGTGCGTGGTTCCCAGAAACAAGATGGGCATCCAGGCTGCCCATAGCGGCGACGCCTACTGCGGTATCTACTGTTCGCAGGAACGCTACCGCGAGTACCTCCAGACCGAGCTCAAGAGTACCCTCGTTGCCGGCAAACGCTACCGCGTGAGTTTCTGGGTGAGCTTGGCCGACAAATCGCCCCATGCCATTGCCACCCTGGGAGCCCTGCTGACCAAAGAGCCGCTCACCGACTCGACCTACGGCATTTTGATGAACCGCGAGGTGACCCAATTCGGAAACGAGGCTTCACAATCGATAGCGGTATACTACGAACCCCAGATAGTCAACCCCTTGGATGCTCCGCTGACCAACACCAAGGAATGGGCCGAAGTCAGAGGCGAGTTCACCGCCAAAGGCGGAGAAAGATTCCTGACCATCGGCAACTTCTTCTCCTTCAACAAGTCGAATGTCGTCCTGGTACAAAGTGGCAACAGCCCTCTGGCCGGCGCCTACTACTATATCGATGATGTCAGTCTGACCTGTATCGACACCCCTACTACACCTGAACTGCCAGCCCCCCCAGTGTCCGAAGGACCCAAGGAGGGCGAGGTGGTGCGTGTGGACGGCATCTATTTCGCCACAGGGGAAAGTGAGGTACTACCCCAGTCCTACAATGCGCTCATCCGCCTGAAAGAGATGCTTGAGAGTCATCCCGAGATGAAGATTGAGCTGCGCGGACATACCGACGACCAAGGCACTGCCGAATTCAACCAGAAGCTCTCCGAAGAACGAGCCCATGCCGTAGCCGACTTCCTCATCGGCAAAGGCATCCAACGCCGCCGGCTGTCATGGGTGGGCTTCGGCGAGAGTCGGCCCATCGACGACAACAAAACCGCCGAAGGCCGCCAGAACAACCGAAGGGTAGAGTTCCTGGTACGGGAGAAATAATATATATGGTATTATATATAAAAAATAGCGGGGATTCCTTTCGGAATCCCCGCCTTATTTTCGTTGAAACAGATTAGTCAATCACACGGTAGAAGCTGACGCGGCGGTTGAGGGAGAACTGGATGTCACCGAAGGCAACACTCTTACCCTTATGCTCGGTCTGGATGCGATCCTCAGCAATACCATACTTCTTGACAAGGAGACGCTTGACCTCGTTGGCGCGCTTCTCAGAGAGCTTCATGTTGTACTTGTCGCTGCCGGTGTAGTCGGCGAAGCCAACAACAAGAATCTTAACATCGGAGTTGTCCTTGAGGACACGGGCGACGGCCTTGACTTTGATTTCCTCTTCCTCGGGAACTCTCCACTGGTCGACACCATAAAGGATGGAGAAGGGCATGGCGTAGAAGTTGAGCTGGTCGGCCTTGATCTGGTCGATGACGGCCTGGAGGCTGTCGGCAGCAGCGCTGTTGCCACCCTTGCCCTGCTCAAGAGCCTGAGCGAGCTGATCCTCGAGTTCGGCAATGCGGTTCTCGAGTTTCTTCTCATTACCACGGGAGGTGTTGACCTGACGCTCGAGGTTGTTGACCTGCGAGTTGAGGGCGCTGAAGTTCTCCTGGGTCAGCATGGCCTTCTGGGCAGCGACGGCCTTGTCGGTAGCGGTGAGGCCGAAGCAGTAGTAGTAACCGATGCGGAAGATACGGTTGGTGTGGTGGAGATCTTTCGAGAAGAAGGTGCTGGGAGTGGGAGCGTCGCCGTTGATGTCGTAGCCATACTCACCGAAGATGTGGTGAGACTCGCCAAAGCGATAGCTGGCACCGATACCACCGTCGAGGGTGATACCCACAGAGCCATAGTTCACAATCGACTCGTCGGAGTTGAAGCTCAGACCGAGACCACCACCGGCATAGATATAGAAGCTGAAGCGGCGATCGGGATCGTAACCCTTGATAGCGTTGTTGATGGAGAACAACATGTCGAGGGTGAGGGTAGCGTGGCGATCCATCTTGTAGTTGTTGCCATCATTAGCTGTACCCGTCAGAGGAGCCCACAGGTTGGGGAAGGCGAAACGAATACGCCAGTCGAAAGCATGGTTAAGTTTCTGCTGGGCAAAGATTTCAAGACCGATGTTGGTCGATTTGCGCCAGTTATCACCAAAACTGAAACCACCCATGGCGGCCTGGTCGTTGAGGTCAATAGCACCACCAATCGACCAATTGCTCCAGAAACCATAGCGAGGATACTCGGGCTTGCCGGTGTTCTGGGCGAAAGCGTTAACGGATGCCAGCATAACAGACATCACAACGCCCATCTTGATTAATTTTTTCAGCATATCAATACTTTTTAGGTTATTACTCAAAATAAAACACAATACCTTTTCGGCATTATTCGGGTGCAAAAATACACATTTTTTTTCATTCGCGGAAAATATTTTTTTTATCTGCTCGTTAATTAGAAGAAAATATTGCAGTTACGAATTAAAAAAAAATTAAAATAATCATTTTAAATAGTAGCATTATTAAGAAATTACAATAAAAAATAGCAAAAATATGGAACAATTCAGTATCAAAACGGGGCATTTGTCCAACAAAATCAAACAAGAAGCTAATACTCAGCTCTTCCCCGAGGTCTGCAAGGCAAAAGAGCACCTGCTGAAAGGCGATGCCGCTGGCAACGACTTCCTTGGATGGGTCAACCTTCCGGAAGAGATTGACCAGAAAGAGCTTGCCCGCCTCAAGGCCGACGTGGAACGTCTAGCAGGAAAGAGCAAGGTCTTCGTCGTTATCGGCATTGGCGGTTCCTACCTTGGTGCCCGCATGGTAATAGAAGCTCTGCAGTCAGAGTTTGCCTCGATGGTTCGCGGTACAAAACCCTACATCGTCTATGCTGGCCACACCCTCAGCGAGGACTACTACAGCCAGCTGCTAAATCTCTTGGACCATGAGGATTACAGCGTCGCTGTCATCTCCAAGTCGGGCACCACTACCGAGCCTGCCGTGGCATTCCGCATCGTCAAAGCCCACCTTGAAAAGAAATATGGCAAGGCCGAGGCGGCCCAGCGTATCATAGCCATCACCGATGCCCGCAAGGGCGCTCTGCACACCATTGCCGTCCAAGAAGGCTACCCCATGTACGTCATCCCCGACAACGTCGGCGGCCGTTTTTCCGTACTCACCCCCGTAGGTCTGCTGCCCATCGCCATGGCAGGATACGACATCGACCGTCTACTGGAGGGTGCCCGCGATATGCGCCGCGTCTGCATTGAGAAAGACACCCTTGAGGAGAACCCCGCCATGATGTATGCAGCCATCCGCAACATCCTCTATCGCAGAGGGATAAAGGTAGAGATGCTGGTGAGCAGTCTGCCGAACCTGCGCTATCTGGCTGAGTGGTGGAAACAGCTCTATGGCGAGAGCGAAGGAAAAGAGCACAAAGGCTTGTTGCCGCATAGCCTGAGTATCACCACCGACCTGCATTCGATGGGTCAATATGTACAAGATGGCGAGCGTCTGATGATGGAGACCATGATTCATGTGAAGCACCCCGCCACACATGTGCCGGTACCCACCGACGAGCAGAACCTCGACGGCATCAACTATCTTGTAAACAAGAGCCTTACAGAGATTAACGACTGTGCTATGGAAGGCACCATCGAGGCCCATGTGGCAGGTGGAGTTCCTGTGGTAGGCATCGAGATTGAACGCGTGGACGAGTACACCCTCGGCCAGCTCATCTACTTCTTCGAATTTGCCTGCGGTATCAGCGGCTACACCCTCGGCGTCAACCCCTTCGACCAGCCCGGCGTGGAAGCCTACAAAAAGAACATGTTCCGCCTGCTGGGCAAACCCGGATTCTAATCCCGGAATCCTCACATTATTCTCAGTATAAACATAAAAGAGCGAATTGATTTCAGGTCAATTCGCTCTTTTTTTGTCCTAAACGAGATATATTTAATAATTTTTTGTATATTTGCAACACTATCACACCTTCCCGCATCCCTCTACTTATCTAAAAACATGATACATACGTCAAAAATAAGCAAGGTTGCCTGGCTCTTTACGCTCCTCCTACTCACGCCGTTGGCACGTGGGCAGTCGCTTAATGATGCCTACGAATTCACGACAGGCGTAAATGCCTCCTTGTGGGAAGACATGACAGGTGCCACCACGCTGAATCTCTCCAGTGACGACCGAGCCTATACATCCCTCATTCCCATTGGTTTCAATTTCAACCTTGCAGGTGCCACCTATCAAAACTGGACCGTCAACACCAATGGTTGCATACGTCTGGGCGACATCCCCGTCGGCACTTCTTATTACACCAAACCTTTTAGCGAGGCCAACGCAAGCCAAAACCTCCCGAAGATTGTCGTGCTGGGATGTGACGGCTATATCGTACCGGACGAAGGATATGTGAAATACAAATTATTCGGGACAACAGAAGCGACACGCAAACTCGTCATCGAGTACCGCAACTCTACTTTTACTGCGGCTTCACGCAACTACCCTGTAACCGTCCAGGTGCAGTTGAAAGAATCGGACCGCAGCATCACCTACGTATTCGGCGAGGTGCCAGAGGTCCTTCCTGCCGTCAACTACCAGATGGGTGTGGCCTCGGGAGTCAACGACATCGTTTTATTCAACACCACCAACCACACCGCCGACTTCCTGACAGAAGCACCCCCTATCAGTGTCTACAACCCAAGTGGAACCTGGCCTGAGCAGAACCGATACTATAAACTCACCTACAACCCCAACCTCTGTTTCTTCCCTGGCGAAATCACCCTAGAGAATATCGACACCACCCATGCTACCGTCCGATGGGATGTCCTTGATGCCAACGACAACTATTCGGTATGTGTCGACAGCTTCCCCTGTCAGATTGTCAACGGCGACCATCTTGACCTCACGGGGCTCGCCCCCGGCGCCTCCCACTCCGTCACCGTACGGCGGATCTGCTCGGACACCGACAGCAGCCGCACCAAGACGGCCTTTTTCCACACCACAAATATCCCGGCAAACGGATGCATTGACCCCACGAACTTCAATTCCGGCTACATCACCGCCTATTATGGCACCTTTGACAACCCCTACGCCAATACCGGAATCATCAATTCGGGCCCGAACAGCTCAGCAAGCCGACACACCATCCACACCAATGTAAACGAGAAGGACCCCCGCACAGGGAGCCGTCTAAGCACAGTGCCTCCAGGCGGCGCCTCGTCGGTTCGCCTGGGCAACTGGCAGACCAACGCTGAGGCCGAGGCCATTCTCTATGTGATGAAAGTCGACACAACGGTATCCGACCTGCTAATCCTTCAGTATGCCGCCGTGCTTCAGGACCCCAACCACTCCCCCGAAGACCAACCTCGTTTCCGATTGGAAATCCTCAATTCTAACATGCAACTGATTGACCCCGTATGTGGTGCCGCCGACTTCATCGCCAACAGCAACCTCGGATGGAACACCTATGGGACCAATCTATGGAAAGACTGGACTACCGTAGGCATAGACCTCTCGCCGTATGCCGGGCAGATTATCTCCATCCGCCTCACCACCTACGACTGCGACCAAGGCGCCCACTATGGATACGCCTATTTCTCCCTCTCCTGCGGCCGCAAAAACATGCAGTCTGAAAGTTGCGGCGACAACACAGACAACATCTTCACCGTTCCCTCCGGCTTCAACTACCTATGGTACACTGACACCCCCTCCAGCCCCATCTCCACCTCGCAATCACTCAACGTCAGCACCACCACCAACACCATCTATCACTGCCTTCTCAGCTTTATCGACAAACCCCAGTGCAACTTCACCATGAGCGTCCTGGCCGGTGTACGCTATCCGCTGTCGATCTTCGACACCACGATGGTCGTCAACAACTGCCAGTTTGACGTCAGCTTCACCAACCGCAGCACCATCTCGGCCGACGGTGTCACCCCTTCCGGCACGGGTGAGGGTTGCGAGACTGCCTGGTGGGACTTCGGCAATGGTGACACCTCGTCATTCTACCATGCTTCCACCCACTACGACCATCCCGGCACCTACACGGTAACGCTGGTCTCCACCATCGCCAATGGTCTCTGTGCCGACACCCTCCAACGCACCATCGATATCTTGCCGCCAGGACCCAACCCCACTATCATTGGACCCACCGAACGCTGCCAGGGCGACCCCATCCCCGACACCCTCTATATACAAAACGCCGCCTGGTCTTCCCTCGGTAACGACACCATGATTGTCACCCCCACACAGACAGCCACCTACACCGTTTCTGCCACTGACGACGCCAACTGCACCTACTCCCTTGAACATACCATCGCCGTCCATCCCACCTACTCTCGCCGTGACACCGCCGTCATCTGCACACCCGAACTGCCCTTTACCTATGGCTCTCTCATCATCGCCACCGCCAGTGATACCGGCAGTTACTCATACAAAGAACTCACCATCCACGGCTGCGACAGCACCGGCACCATATTCCTCACCGTCAACGACACCAGCTCGGCCGACACCATGGCTACAGCCTGCGAAAGCTTTACCTGGCATGGTACCACCTACACTACCGAAGGGAGTGTCGCCACTCGGGTGACACCCAACATATTTGGCTGCGACAGCACGACGACGCTCCACCTGACCCTTCACCAATCCTCCGACACCACGCTCCATGACACCATCATCGAAAACCAGCTTCCCTATATCTTTAACAACACCTCCTTCTCCTCGGACGCGTTCGACACCGCAATCATCATCCCCAACTCTTTCGGCTGCGACAGCAACATCACCTACACACTTTTCGTCCACTGGAACGTCGACACCACCCTCTACGACACCCTCTGCAACGACCAGCTGCCCTATGTCTGGAACGGCATTGCTTTCGACACCACGGTAAACCAGACCGTCACGATGACACGGTCTCTTGTGCTCCTCAACCGCTATGGTGCCGACAGCACCATCACCATGAACCTTACTATCCACCCCCTCTATGACCACCACCTATCTGTCGCCATCTGCGACAACCAGCAGTACACCTTTGGCGACAGCACCTTCCTTGGCGGCAACGGCTCCACCGTGCACCTTGACAGTCTGCGTTCCCAGCATGGCTGCGACTCACTCTCCACACTCCACCTCACCGTACACCCCACTTTCGACCATCATACTTACGACACCATTTGTTCCAACCAAACTATCGTTTTCACAAACACAACCTATAACGCCACCGGAGACTATCCCCACACACTGCAGTCGCAACACCAGTGCGACAGTCTCTCCACGCTCCATCTTCAGGTATGGCCGGCCTACGACATACACACCTATGATACCCTCTGCGATGACTCGTCCCGCTTCTTCATCGACACCACCTATCGCCTGACAGGCAACTACACTCACCATTTCCATACCTCCTTCTCATGCGACAGCCTGCACACCCTCCACCTGAAGATATACCCCACATACGACATTCACCTCTTCGACACCATCTATGAGGGCGACACCTATCTGTTCGAGGCCACCCTCTACGACACCACCGGCATCTACCCCCACCTGCTGTCTGCCACCTTCGGATGCGACTCGCTGCGCACCCTCCACCTCCAGCGCAACCGACGCACTTATGTCGATAGTGTCGTCTGTCAGAACCGCCTGCCAATGACCTGGAACGGACTCCTTTTTGCCGACGGCAACGGAAGCCGTTCAGGCAACCTACAGACCCTCAAGGATTCTGTCCATCTCAGTGGCCTCGACGGCATAGACTCTCTCGTGGTGATGACCGTCACCGCCAAGGACACATCGGCATCCTTCGACATAATCCACAGCTGCGACTCCCTCCTGTGGAGCGACGGCATCTTGTATATATCATCCACCTCGAAGCCTTCTATTGTCCTACAGAATCAGCTGGGATGCGACAGCATTCGTCATCTGAACTTAACCCTCAACCACACACACCACTTCACCGAACATATCAGCGCATGCGACTCGATGCTATGGATTGACGGCCAATGGTATTATCGCGACACTGCAGGTCATGCCGGTCCTGTGGGCAGCCGTCACGCTATCGGGCCCGTAGACACCCTTGTCACGAGGAGTGGATGCGACTCGGTGGTGTCGCTCGACCTGCAGGTTCACTACGCCACTTACGAGGAATCACTCGACACCTTCTGCTATAACCAGACCTACCATTGGCGAGACTTCTCCCTCCATGGCGACTCCCTCCACACCACCGTCGACCACTACCTCACCGACACCCTTCGCACCATCGACGGATGCGACTCCGTGCTGGCCATACGCTTGACACAGATGGCCCAACCGGCTATCTCCTTTTACTTTGAGCACGACTGTGACCAGCTCTCTTACCGGCTCACCGGCACAACCAACGTCCCGTACATCACTTGGTCGTCAGTCCCCTACGACTCTTTACTCGACGGACACGAGCACGACGCTCATCTCACCGTGTCGCCGCACTCCGTCACCAACTACATCCTATATGTCGACTACTATGAGACCCCGTTCTGTCCTTATACCGAGACCCTCACCCTTCGTCCCATAACGATTCCCAAGGCCGTACTGGAGGTCAATCCCGAAGCGCTGAAGTACAACGCCATGGATTATAACGCATACGATGCCTCTCTGCCATACGAAGACCGAACCTGGTATGTCGACTGGATGCAGCAGGACGAGACCTCTCGCCATCTGAGTGGGCAAGGCTCTCCCGAGAACGACAGCATCGTCATCGCCCTGCGTGTATATAACGGGCAATGCTACGACACCGCCGTCTATATTCTTCCTGTGCTCAAAGTGCTCGTCCTGGCACCCAACGTGTTCACTCCCAGCCTCGACATCAACAACAGATTCACCATCGCCACCCAAGGGGTGCTCGACGGTGAACTGTTCATTTACAATCGCGAGGGATTATTGGTTTTCCGTACCAAAGACTTCAACCAGCAAGGATGGAACGGCGCCGGTTGCGTTCAAGGGAATTATGTATGGAGACTAGACTACCATGCGGTCGACCACCCCGAGATGTTGAAGTCGACCGTTGGCTCAATATTACTACTACGCTAACCGTTTAGAAGGGCAGATCACCCATCGGTTCGGTATCGCCATTGAGAATGTCCACCAATGGGTTATTCACCATCTGGGAATCCTCATTGCGCTGACGGCTGGAAAGCAACAGCAGGTTGTCGGCGACGACCTCGGTCACATGACGCTTATTACCTTCTTTGTCTTCCCAGGTACGGCTCTGCAGCCGACCTTCGATATAGATTTGTGCACCTTTGTGCAGTATACGCTCTGCGATATCGGCAAGGCCACGCCAGCACACCACATTGTGCCATTCGGTGATCTCCACCTTTTCGTTGTCACGGTTACGACGATATTCTGTCGTGGCAAGAGGGAACGAAGCCTTCTTCACCGGCACGGAACCCTCGGAGGGGAAAGAGACTACATCAGGATTTCTTCCTACATTTCCTACAAGGATAACTTTGTTAACTCCAATCATGTCTATTCTTAATAGATTTTTACCTAAATTACGACCGCGAAATTACCACTTTTTTCCGACACCCAAAAATAAAGATATTCACAATGTCTGCAAATACCTATCAATCAACCTCGACACAGGTATTTTTTTTATCCCCTCCACTGTAAAACACCTGTCTTTTTCGGGAAAAACAGCGGGTGCCGACGCCAGTTCCGCCCTGATAAACCGTGCATGGATAGTGCGGTGAGTGAGTTGATGGAGGAAAGGTGGGGAAAATTGAAAATTGAAAATTGAAAATTGAAAATTTTCTTGAGCATACCTCGCTGAAGCCTCTTGCAGCTGCTTATCGGTCAACTCTTTGTCCGTCTCCATCAGTGGGAACTGGTAGAGGCCACGCCAGATATCCTTGCCGTCGCGCTGTTCCATCAACGTCTTCTCAGCACCATCTTCGCGCCACCGGAGGTCGAAATAATAGAACCAGCGGTCTTTTGGCTTAGCCTTTGGGGATTTGACGGGCAACACATCAACGCGTCCCGAACGCAGCGCGACACACTCATCTGCAAACGGGCATGTCATACAATCGGGCTGCGGCTTACACTGCAACGAGCCAAAGTCCATCAAGGCTGCATTGAAACGATCGGGCCGTTGGCAGTCAATCTGTTTCTGTAGCAATGATTCGAACTCTTTATAGGCCGCATCGGTAGCAATGGGGGTAGCAATGCCATAAAGGCGACTGACAAAACGATAGACATTGCCGTCGATGACAGGATGCGGAAGGCGGAAAGCAAACGAGGCGATGGCGGCAGCCGTGTAACGGCCCACTCCTTTCAACTTGAGAATGCCTTCGTAGGTCGACGGGAACACCCCGCCACATTCCGTCGCTATGTATTGGGCGGCAGCATGGAGATTGCGCGCCCGAGAATAGTAACCCAGACCCTGCCAAAGACGCAACACCTGCTCCTCACTGGCAGCAGCCAAATCAGTTACCGTGGGGAATGCCTCTACAAAACGAAGATAATAGTCTCTCCCCTGCTCTATCCGCGTCTGCTGAAGGATTATCTCCGAAAGCCAAATACGGTATGGATCATCTATGCCACGCCACGGAAGCGTCCGTCCAAAGTCGTCATACCAAGAGTATAATTTTTGCAAAAAAGCCATCTTTCGTATCGTTTTTGCCGTCAAATTCATTCATAAGTGCCTGAAAAAAATATGTTAAATCTTATTTCAACAAAATACATATATCGTTATATTACATGCATTTACATTTAACAGGATGTTAAAAAGATTTAAAATCTCTTTTCAAGACACTTAAATGTTTTGCCATATCGGAAAAAGGTGGTACTTTTGCACCCGTTTTCTTGGAACGGAACGCGACCTTGTGGAACGAACCGTTACAATAAAAAGGCATGAAAAGATAACATAAATAACGTAAGTAAACAATAAAAATTATACTACAATGTCAAAGAAATGTGAAATTACCGGAAAGAAAGTGATTGTGGGAAACAACGTGTCGCATTCCCGTATCCACACCAAACGTACCTTCTCGCCCAACCTGCAGACCAAGAAGTTCTACATTCCTGAAGAGGACATGTGGATTACTCTGAAGGTCTCCGCCAAAGGCATGCGCATCATCAACAAGAAAGGCATCATCGCCGCTCTTAACGACGCTGCCGCCCAGGGTCACCTGATGTTCTAAGTCGTCTTGGCCGCAAGGCCAAAATGACAAACAGAAGGGATTCCTGATGTTCTAAGAAGACAATAGTCTTAAATAAATTAATTATTAACCCTTAACAAGAAAGAGGTATTAACAATGATCGTAGTTCCTATTAAAGAAGGTGACAACCTCGAAAGAGCCCTCAAGAAACTGAAACGCAAATTCGAGAAAACCGGCGTGGTGAAAGAGCTGCGCGAGCGTCAGAAGTTCACCAAGCCCAGTGTCATCAACCGCGAGAAGAGACTGAAGGCCATCTACGTCCAGCACCTGCGTCAAGCCGAGCTCGACAAGTAAGCCATCCTCTCCACTCGCGTTGGAAACAACGCATTGGAAAAAGAAAAGCCCCGAAGCAATCGCTCCGGGGCTTTCTTTATGTTATCGCTTGACGATACGGTATCGGCCGAAACGGCCGTCTTGCGTTTGAGCCGTCAAAATATAGACACCTTTCGGCAAAGCGCCGAGGTCAAACAACGGCCCTCCCTTAAGTGTGGACAGTTGCCGTCCGTCGACATCATAAACCCTCACCTCTGTCACTCCTTGAAGGTCTATCTTAACAACACCTTCGGTAGGATTGGGGTAAACCAGCGGCAAATTATCTTCCATCGAACCAATGCCTGTCGTATCAGGTATTTCGCGGATGGTAAGCACGAGCACCAACACACTGTCGCATCCTTCGGGTGTGTGGTGAAGGTGAGCGTAAACACCACTTTCCGTGTAGCTTTCACCGTCCCAATCATAGGCACCCACGGTGTCAACCTCTACCGTATCGGACGAAGAATGTCCCAATACAAGCCTCAATGTCACCACACTATCACACCCCTCGACCGAAGCAAGAGTCACCGATGGGCCGGTGACAGAAGTGTAATAAGTATTTCCGTCAATCCATGTGAGGCTGTCGCAGTCCCGCAAGGCCTGGGTCTTGTGGTAGAAGATTGTATCGAAGAGCGCCACGAAGGAGGTGTCTCCCATCACCGACACCTGCCGTGGATTGGCAAGACTGCCGTCGCTCCAACCTGCAAAACGGCGACAGGCGGCAGGGAAGGCTTCAATGGTTACCACACTGCCCATCTGATAGCTGCCGCCACCGCTCACGGTGCCGTCCTGCTCGTTTTGAGTACTGACGTTGAGCTGGCAGTTGACAATGGGGGTGCTAAAGATTCCGCGGATGAGGAATGTACGATTCTCAGCAATATTATTCCACGAAGTGCCATTGGTGTTGTAGTAGGACGCCAGCGTGCTGCCGCAATAGGTTCCATAACAGGCAGCATAGGTGACATTGTCACAGTAGAGCACTATCCAGAGAGGCCGTGTGGCATCAACGGTGTGCGGGGTAGACAGGCTGACTGTATGCCAGTCCGTGCCGCCACTATGCGTCACCGACACCGTGTCCACCAAAGTGGATGCCGAGGGGGTAGTGCCGCTATAGATACTCACTCTGTAGGTTCCGTCCTTTAGATACACCTGCACTCCCTCCATCAGGGCATGACCCGACAGTACTGACGGCTCGAATTTTACTCCCCAAAAGAAAGGACGGGCTGGATTGTAGCCAAAAGAGCCCATATTGATGCCGTTGTCATACCGCAATGTATCGCCGTTGAGAGGCTCATAGACCGCCGTATAAGTCTTATTGCCTCCCACAATAGCATTACGGAGATTGTAGCACATGCCGTCGCTCCAACGAGCAAAACGGTAGCCGATGCTGGCCGATGCCCTAAGTGTCACCGTATCGCCATAGGCATGGACACCTCCACCGGTCACACTACCATGCTGTATATTGTCAGGCATGGCAGTAATGGTATAGTTACCCGATGTCGTGGTATCAGGCTGGATGCCGATAATCATCTTGTTCTGGAGGTTGTAGTGGCTTGTGGCGTTGCCGCCCTCGCCGCCGGGGGCGGGATTGAGGGCCCCGGTCTGGTAGTAGCCGTCGCAGTAGCCGCCCCAGCCCCAGTTGATGTGGTAGAGGCCTGCGTTGTTGCCGCCGTCGCAGACGAAGGCATGGCCGCCGGAGGTATCGCGGCCGGAGAAGATGACGGGGCGGCCGGCCAGGAGCTCGCCTTCGAGGAGGGCGTTCCACACCGAGTCGCCCACCACGTCGCGGCGGACGCTATGCAAGGCCTTGTCGTACTTGAAGTAGGTGCGCAGGGCGCGCTCGCCGGTGATGGTGGTCAGGTTGTTGGCCGAGGTGGTAGTGGCGCCCGACGAGGAGTAGCCGTAGCTCATCTTCGCCGACACGCCGGCATGGTAGACCAGCGTGGCCACGGCGTTGATGTTCACCGAGGGCGACACGGAGGTCAGCGAGTTGGACATGTGGGTCCAGTCGTAGGTGGTGGCGCCGAAGTTGGCGCTCATGGTGCCGCAGTTGGCGGTGTAGTAGCTGTAGCTGCCCACGCCCTGTGCGGGGTGGTTCCAGTATTTCATGACCTGCGCCATGGCGATGGCCACGCAGCCCGAGATGGTCTTGCGGTTCAGCGAGTCGGTGGGGCACAGGGTGTTGTAGGGCGCGCCCTGCTTCCAGGTGGTCGTCAGCATGGGTGCCACCACCACGGTGTAGAGGGGCTCCTGGCCGTCGGCCTTGAGCAAAGCCTCCCATTCGGCCCGCACAAGCGCCGATGCTTGTTCGCCGTGCGAGCACAGCAACGCTATCTCCTCGGCATAACCCTGCAGCCACGAGGCCACATGCTCGGGCAGCGTGTCGGCGAAACGGTCGCCAAGCGAATAACCCAGGATAGGCCTCACGCAGTCATCCCCGGCAACAATCACAAAGCCACCGTCGACCGCGGCAAAGAGGTACATCTCACTCCACCCGTGGTCCACCAAATGCAGCTGTGCCTTGACTCCTTGACGCACCATAAAGTTGCGTGCCACCATGGACGCCATCTCCGGCGAAACCTTCGCAGCATGCAAGCTCCCCGTCAACAGCATGGCTTCCAAAAGGAATAAAACAATTTTCTTCATGTTTTCTTATTATGACTTATCCTAATTGAGGTTGCTCTTGTTTCTGACTAATAATTGATAATTATTGACTTTATTGTGTCATACCTGATAAAGCAGTATGCTTCGCCCATTACAGGCGAAGCATACTTAACAAATGTCGAGAACAGTGATATCACCGTTCAAAACCTATCCTCACATTCAACCATTGATTTTCCAGACATTGTCGCGATTGCGCTTCATGGGGAACGAGGTCTCAACGGTTTCTGTTTTGCCATCTTTTGCCTCAAAGACAACTTTGGCCTTAACCTTGGCAAGATTGGGATCGGTCTTGTCTCCTTCCTCCTCCAACTCCCAACTGTTGATTTTCCTGTAGGAAGGCTGCTGCATCTGGACACGCATGGTTTCCATCACGCGCTCAACGTTATTGGAAATCGTGTCATACCTAACTTCACCGTTTGCGTCCTTCATGTTTTTGACAACTACGGTGTCGGGCACATTGCAGCAACTAATGGCAGTCTCGAAATCATTCTGCTGAATAGACTGATACATACGTTCTACCACCATCTTAGGGGTATCGCCATTCTTATCTTTTTCTGGGACAGCCGATCCACACGACACAAAACCCGTCATCAACATGGCTCCACAGATTATAGAAACGATTTTTTTCATAATCAAAGTTGTTTTTACAATTCTACTTTTTTATTTCGTAACTCTTTCAAGCCACTTCACCATACCGAACATCACAATTGCCGAGATGAAGCACACGCCCATGAACACTGCCCAGCACTGCCAGATAGGCCACATGTTATACAGCAGAGGTCCGATCCAAAGCAGGCCATTTCCAACTGCGGTAGCGCCAAGCCACAGGCCTTGACAGAGACCGAGCAGATTCTTCGGTGCAACCTTGGAGATGAACGATAGACCCAGCGGCGATATAAAGAGTTCGGCGACGGTCATGAAGAAATAATAGACAATCAGAATATAAGGCATTGCCTTCATCGCCGCAGCATCGGCAGCCGGCATCGATTTGAACTGCACGGCCGAGGGATAGCCCTGCCACATGCAGAAGAGCGAGATAATAAGGTAAGCACAGCCAGCCACACACATACCGATAGCAATCTTCTTGGGAGTAGATATTTCTTTGCCTTTTCTTGCAAGGTTGCCAAAGAACCACATGATGATGGGCGTGAGGATAATCACGAAGAAGGGGTTCACAGCCTGCCAAATCTCAGGAGCCAAAGAGTCGGTATTGACAAAATCCTTGGCAAAGAGCGACATCGACGTGCCGTTCTGGTGGAACGAGAACCAGAAGAACACTGCAATGATAAGCACAGCGAACATGGCATACAGACGCTGCTTGAGCTCTTTGGCCATAGCCGCCTTTTCTTCGGGAGTATAAGAAACCGACCCCGCAGCCACTTTCTTGGCGGGAGTGGGGAACATACGCTTGGTACGAATGAAAATAAACAGTGAAATGAACATGGCCACCACAGAGGCAATGAACGAATAGTGAACACCTTCATTGAACACCTTCAGGTAATCAGAGCCAAAGGCCTGCAAATCGGTGGGTATCGAAGAGGTAATCTGAGGAATCAGCTCCATCATCTTCGACATGGCAGCAGCGCCCATAGCGACACCCTCGTTGGCATACTGATGGAAAAGTGCAGGGAGGTCGGCATTGTATTCCATACCGTTTTGTTGCAACCACCAACTACGAAGCAGAGGAGCCACAAACGGAGCAATCAGACCACCGACGTTAATAAACATGTAAAAAATCTGGAAACCAGAGTCGCGCTTGCTCTTGGCAACAGCAAGTGCCTGCTCGCCTTTTTTTGCCTCCTCGGCCTCAAGGTTATCATACATCTGGCCGACAATAGCCTGCAGATTGCCCTTGAAAAGACCATTACCGAAAGCAATGAGGAACAACGACACACATGTCACCGGCAGCAACCATGCTATGTTGCCCGATGTGGCCGTGATGGGAATGGCTAGCACCACATAGCCGCTTGCCATAATAAAGAGACCCGTCATAATGGTACCCTTATAGTTTTGAGACCTGTCGGCAATAATACCGCCTACAAGACTCAAAATGTAGATTCCCATGTAGAAAATGGAATAAATCAGAGTGGCTGACTCATCTGGTAACCCAAACTTGGAGCAGAGGAACAGCACCAGAACTGCATTCATAATATAGTAGCCAAAACGCTCACCCATATTACTCAAGGCAGCCCAGATAAGTCCTTTAGGATGTCCTTTAAACATAGTTGTAATTTTTTGGTTTATAAATTATTGAATTATTTTCAATCTGCTTTTTACACAAATAACAATATGCAAAATTACAAAAAAAAGTTAAACCGGACAAGGGATAATATGTTTTTTTCGTATTTTTGCAACGGAAAAAGGAAAATTGAAAATTGAAAATTGAAATTATAGAACAGGCGGTTAAAGTACTTCGGGGAGGAGGAACTATCCTCTACCCTACCGACACCATCTGGGGCATCGGCTGCGACGCCCGTGACCGCGACGCCGTGGAAAAACTATATGCCATCAAGGAACGCGACCACAGCAAAAGCATGCTACTTTTAGTGGAGAGTGGAGAGTGGGGAGTGGAGAGCGGGGAGCGTCCAACGACCTACATCCTGCCGCGCGAGCGCTGGCAGACCCTGTTGGGTAACGGCATCGCCGACAACCTGCCTGCCGCCGATGGCTCGCTGGGCATCCGCGTACCGCAGCACGCCTTCTGCCAAGAAGTCATCCGCCTGCTTGGCGCCCCACTGGTGAGCACCTCGGCCAACCTCTCGGGTCATCCTTCGCCACAGCGCTACGAAGAAATAGAAGAAGAATTGAAACGTCGCGTGGACTTCTGCGTGCCGCCGCTACCCGAATTCCTCTCCACCGAAACCCGGGGCAGCCGCATCGTCAAAATCCTCCCCGACGGCACACAAACCATCATTCGCCCATAGCCAACGAGGCTACAACATCGGGCAGACAAGATTCCAAATCGATTACATGGCAGCCTTTGGCGCCGAGGGCGCCAACCATGCTGCCAAAGCCTTTTATACCGGTACCGCGCATCTTAAGAACGGCCTCCTTGCGGGTCCAAAGCTGCAGGAAGGCCATCGTAGGGTCGGAGGCAGCACGTACCGCAGCCTGCTCGTCAAGCGTGCAGACACGCGCTATGAGTCCGTCGCCAATTTTTCGGCGGCACTCCACATCGATGCCCACCCTCCCCTTAGAACGCACCGCCACAGCCACGGCCTTGCGACAATGGCTGATGCTCACCGACAGTTCAGGATGGTCAGGCAAATAGGGCGCCCCTTTGTCGTCGTGTTCCACAACAACTTCACCGCCTGTCAGTTCTTCCAACAGGCGATAAGCAGCGGCACGTTGATCGGCAAGGGTACGCCACTCGCCGCTTTCCACTCTCCACTTTACGCTTTCCACCTATAATCAGGCCTTGCCCAGAATATCGTAAGGCACGGTGCCGTCGGCCGTCGGCTCAACGATGGGACCGAACTGCTGCTCGTACTTCTTCAGGTTGTCGTTCAGCGCAGCAAGCAGGCGTTTGGCATGGATGGGGCTCATGATGACGCGCTCGCGCACCGTGGCACCCTCGAGGCCAGGAAGCATCTGGGCGAAGTCGAGGACAATCTCCGACGGATTGTGGCTGACAACGACAAGGTTGGAGTAGGTACCCTTGGCCACGTCGGGGTGGATGTTCAGTTTCAGGTTGTTTTGTTCTTTCTGGTTTGCCATAATCTATATTGTTTTTCTTGGTTAACGATTATTCACTGCAAATATTGTGCCACAATGTCTCTGTTTATGTTCTACGGGAATTGAACGGCACACATAGAATAAAAAAAGCAGGACTTCCTGATGGAGGTCCTGCTTGATAGAATTAAAAAGATGTCTTTTTAGTTCTGCTTGGCAGCCGACATGGCGGGAGCACTGCCAACGACGAGGTCTTGGTACTCGCGCAGACCGGTACCGGCAGGAATGAGGTGTCCGACAATGACGTTTTCCTTCATACCCACGAGGGTGTCGCGCTTGGCGTTGATGGCGGCCTCGGTGAGCACCTTGGTGGTCTCCTGGAAGGAGGCAGCGGAGATGAAGGACTTGGTCTGCAGAGAGGCGCGGGTGATACCCTGGAGGACCTGCTTGCAGGTGGCCGGACGGGCGTCGCGCACGGTGACAAGTTTCTTGTCTTGACGGCGCAGGGCGCTGTTCTCGTCACGCAGTTCGCGGGCGGTGACAATCTGTCCCACAGAGAGGGCAGTGCTGTCGCCAGCGTCCTCGACGACCTTCATACCGAAGATATTGTCGTTGACATCGTTGAAGTCGAGTTTGTTGACCAGGTCGCCTTCGAGGAAGCGAGTGTCGCCCGGGTCTTCGATTTCGACCTTGCGCATCATCTGGCGCACAATGACCTCGAAGTGCTTGTCGTTGATCTTCACACCCTGCAGGCGGTAGACCTCCTGTACCTCGTTGACGATGTATTCCTGCACCTTCATGGGTCCCTTGATGGCGAGGATGTCGCTCGGCGTGATAGCACCGTCGGAAAGCGGGGTACCTGCCTTGACATAGTCGCTGTCCTGAGCCAGAATCTGCTTGGAGGTGGGGATGAGGTAGGAGCGCTGCTCGCCAGTCTTGGAAGTGATGGTCACCTCACGGTTGCCACGCTTGAGCTTCTTGGCGATGGAGACGATACCGTCGACCTCGGCCACGATGGCGGGATCGGAGGGGTTACGTGCCTCGAAGAGCTCGGTGACACGCGGCAGACCACCCGTGATATCGCCAGCCTTGCCGAAGGAGCGCGGAATCTTGACCATGATGTCACCAGCCTTGAGTTCCTGACCCTGCTCGACACCGATGTGGGCACCCACAGGAAGGTCGTAGACCTTGAGGATGTTGCCCTCGCTGTCGACGATGTTGAGGGTGGGGTTCTTGGTGCGCTGACGGCTCTCGATGACCACCTTGTCCTGGAGGCCCGTCTGGGCATCGCTCTCGACACGGTAGGTGACGTTCTCGATGACGTTCTCGAAGGAGACCTTACCAGCCACATCGGAGATGATGACGGCGTTGTAGGGATCCCATTCGGCGATGAGGTCGCCCTTGGCGAGCATGTCGCCCGAAGCCTTGTAGAGCTTGGCGCCATAGGGCAGCAGCGACGAGAAGAGGGTGATGTCGGTATTGACATCGACGATGCGCATCTCGGCGGAACGGCCCATAACGATATGATAGCTGTTGCTTTCGTTATCGGTGTAAGGAATGGAGCGGAGCTCATCAATGATGAGGCGGCCCTCATATTTGGCCTGCAGGCTGGAGGCGGTACCAATGTTGCCACCGGCGACACCACCGACGTGGAAGGTACGAAGGGTCAGCTGCGTACCAGGCTCACCAATGGCCTGTGCGGCGATGACGCCGACAGCCTCGCCCTTCTGCACCATCTTGCCAGTGGCCAGGTTACGACCGTAGCACTTGGCACAGACGCCATGCTTCGACTCGCAGGTGAGGACGGAACGAATCTCGACTTCTTCGATGGGCGATTCCTCAATCTTCTTGCAGATTTCTTCGGTGAGTTCCTCACCGGCGCGGGCGATGAGCTCGCCAGTCTGGGGATGATAGATGTCGTGGACAGAGGTACGGCCGAGGATACGCTCGCCGAGGCTCTGAACGATATCTTCACCCTTCTTGAGGGCGGTGGTGGGAAGGCCGCGAAGGGTACCGCAGTCTTCCTCGTTGATAATCACGTCGTGGGCCACGTCGACAAGACGACGGGTCAGATAACCTGCGTCAGCAGTCTTCAGAGCGGTATCGGCAAGACCCTTACGGGCACCGTGGGTCGAGATGAAGTACTCGAGCACCGACAGACCTTCCTTGAAGTTGGAGATAATGGGGTTCTCAATAATCTCGTTACCGGAGGCACCAGCTTTCTGAGGCTTGGCCATCAGTCCACGCATACCGGAGAGCTGACGAATCTGCTCCTTACTACCACGAGCACCCGAATCATACATCATATAGATGGGGTTGAAGCCCTGGTTATCAGCCTTGAGCTGTTTCATCAAGGTCTCGGTAAGCTGGTTGTTGGTGTTGGTCCAAATATCGATGACGTGGTTATAACGTTCGTTGTTGGTGATAAGACCCATGGCATACTGAGCCATAACCTCTTCGACCTCCTCGTTGGCCTTCTCGATGAGCTGCTCCTTCTCGGCGGGGATGAGCACATCGCCCAGGTTGAAGGAGAGACCGCCGCGGAATGCCTGACGGTAACCCATGTTCTTGATGTCGTCGAGGAAGATGGCGGTGACGGCATTGCCGCACTGGGTGAAGATATCGCCGATGATGTCTCGCAGCGACTTCTTGCCCATCACCTGGTTGATGAAGCCATATTCCGACGGGACGACCTGGTTGAAGATCACACGGCCGACGGTGGTGCGGATACGGTTGGTCTTGATGTAGTGACCTTTGGCATCCACGATGGGGTTGCCATCCTTGTCGCGCTTAATCTCAAACTCGGTACGGCTGTGGAGAGCCGTCTCGGAAGGTGTGGCGCAGTCGATATCGGTAAGAACCTTGCCCTTCTTGTCCTTGATGGTCTCCATGAAGGTGCGGTCGGTCTTGATATAGCTATACTCGTCGAAGCGATGGTCCTCATCGAGCTGCACAGAGATGCAGGCGTTGAGGTCGACACGTTTCTCGTTGTAAGCGATGATAACCTCCTCGGCGGAATAGAAGCGCTGACCCTCACCCTTGACAATCTCAGTTTCCGTAGTGCGACGGGGCTTGGTCATGTAGTACAGACCCAGCACCATGTCCTGCGACGGCACGGTGATAGGAGCACCGTTAGCGGGGTTGAGGATGTTGTGGGTGGAGAGCATCAGCAGCTGTGCCTCGAGGATAGCAGCGTTGCCCATGGGCACGTGGACAGCCATCTGGTCACCATCGAAGTCGGCGTTGAATCCGGTACACACCAGAGGATGCAGGCGGATGGCCTTACCCTCGACGAGACGGGGCTGGAAGGCCTGGATACCCAGACGGTGCAGCGTAGGAGCACGGTTGAGCAGGATAGGATGTCCTTTCAGAATATTCTCCAAAATCTCCCACACCACGGGTTCCTTGCGGTCGACGATGCGCTTGGCGCTCTTGACAGTCTTCACAAGGCCACGCTCAAGGAGTTTGCGAATGACATAGGGTTTGAAGAGCTCGGCGGCCATGTCCTTGGGCAGACCACACTCGTGCATCTTCAGCTCGGGACCGACGACGATGACCGAACGGCCGGAGTAGTCGACACGTTTACCGAGCAGGTTCTGACGGAAGCGTCCCTGCTTACCCTTGAGGGCGTCGGAGAGCGACTTGAGGGCGCGGTTCGACTCGGACTTCACGCTCGACACCTTGCGGCTGTTGTCGAACAGCGAGTCGACAGACTCCTGCAGCATACGCTTCTCGTTGCGCATGATGACTTCGGGAGCCTTAATCTCGACGAGACGTTTCAGACGGTTGTTGCGGATGATGACACGACGATAGAGCTCGTTGATGTCGGAGGTGGCGAAACGGCCGCCATCCAGCGGCACGAGGGGACGCAGGTCGGGAGGAATGACAGGAATGATGTTCATGATCATCCACTCGGGACGGTTGTCCATACCACGGGCACGCATCGAACGCTGCGACTCGCGGAACGACTCGATGACGTTCAGGCGCTTCAGGGCCTCCTGCTTGCGGGCCACGGCGGTCTCCTTCGAGGCCTTGGCGCGCAAATCGTACGACAGCTTATCGAGGTCGAGCTCACACAGCAGCGTGTAGAGAGCCTCGGCACCCATGCCGGCGATGAACTTGTCGGGATCGGTGTCGGGCAGCTGCTCGTTACCCTCGGGAAGGCTGTCCTTGATATTGTAGTATTCCTCCTCGGTGAGCAAGTCAAGTTTCTGCACGGGGAGCTCATTGAGCACGGCCTTGCCGGGCTGCAGCACGATGTACTTCTCGTAGTAGATGACCTGGTCGAGTTTCTTGGAAGGGATATTCAGCAGAGTGCCAATCTTATTGGGCAGAGAGCGGAAGAACCAGATGTGTGCGACGGGCACCACCAACTCTATGTGACCCATACGCTCACGGCGGACCTTCTTCTCGGTGACCTCCACACCGCAGCGGTCGCAGACGATACCCTTGTAACGGATACGTTTGTATTTACCGCAGTGGCACTCCCAGTCGCGGGTGGGGCCGAAGATACGCTCGCAGAACAAGCCGTCGCGTTCGGGCTTGTAGGTGCGATAATTTATGGTTTCAGGCTTCGTCACCTCACCGTAGGAACGGCGCTTGATCGACTCGGGCGAGGCCAAGCTGATGGTGATCGAATTGAAATCGGTCTTTACCTGAGATTCTTGTTTAAAAGCCATTTTATTTTCCTAATTGAAAATTAAAAATTAAAAATTAAAATTTTCAGTGGTCATGTACAGATGAGAACTTTTTTGAATTTTTAATTCTTAATTATTAATTCTTAATTTTAATCAAACGTTACCTCTAAGCCGAGACCACGGAGCTCGTGGACAAGGACGTTGAACGACTCGGGAATACCCGGAACCGGCATATTGTCGCCCTTGACGATAGCCTCGTAGGCTTTAGCGCGGCCCATGACATCGTCCGACTTGACGGTGAGGACTTCCTGCAGCACATGCGATGCACCGTAGGCCTCGAGAGCCCAGACCTCCATCTCACCGAAACGCTGACCACCGAAATTGGCTTTACCGCCAAGGGGCTGCTGGGTGATGAGGGAGTAAGGTCCGATGGAACGGGCGTGCATCTTGTCGTCAATCATGTGATGCAGCTTGAGGTAGTAGATATATCCGACGGTGGCGGGCTGGTCGAAACGATCGCCGGTTTCGCCGTCGTAGAGGTAGGTACGGCCGTTCTCAGGAAGACCGGCTTCACGCATATATCCGTTGATTTGTTCGAGGGTGGCACCATCGAAGATGGGGGTCTTGAAACGCTTGTTGAGTTTCTTGCCGGCCCAACCCAGAACGGTCTCGTAAATCTGACCCAGGTTCATACGCGAAGGCACACCCAGAGGATTCAGCACGATGTCGACAGGCGTACCGTCAGCCAGGAACGGCATATCCTCGGCACGCACAATCTTCGACACGATACCCTTGTTACCGTGACGACCGGCCATCTTGTCACCGATGCGCAGTTTGCGCTTCATGGCGATGTAGACCTTGGCCATCTGCACAATGCCGCTGGGCAGGTCGTCGCCCACGGTGAGGGCGAACTTGTTGCGCGTGAAGCGACCCGAAATCTCACGGTATTTAATATTGTAGTTGTTCAACAACTCCTTGATAAGGGCGTTGGTCTCCTTGTCGGTGGTCCACTTGTTGGGGCTGACCTCGGTATAGTCGATGGTCTTCAGCGTCTTGGCGCTGAATTTCACCTTCTTGGGGATAAGTTCCTCGCGGTGGCTGGTGTAAACACCGTTCGACACCTTGCCGTTGAGGAGGATGAGGAGGCGCGAGATGAGCTTCTCTTTCAGCTCCTCGCACTCGAAACGATACTCTTCCTCGGGCTTGGCAAGCAGCTCTTTCTCGCGGGCGCGAGCCTTGCGGTCGCGGATGACGCGGGCGAAGAGTTTCGTGTCGATGACCACGCCGTGCATCGAAGGCGGAACCTTCAGCGAGGCATCCTTCACATCGCCGGCCTTGTCGCCGAAGATGGCACGGAGCAGCTTCTCCTCGGGAGTGGGATCCGACTCGCCCTTGGGCGTAATCTTGCCGATGAGGATGTCGCCCTCCTTGACCTCGGCACCGATACGGACAATACCGTTCTCGTCAAGGTCTTTGGTGGCGTCGTTACCGACATTGGGGATGTCGCGGGTCAGCTCCTCGTTGCCGCGCTTGGTCTCGCGGACCTCGAGGGTAAACTCCTCGACGTGGACAGAGGTGAAGATGTCCTCGCGCACCACGCGCTCGGAAATCACCACGGCGTCCTCGAAGTTGTAACCCTTCCAGGGCATGAAGGCGACCATCATGTTGCGGCCGAGAGCGAGCTCGCCGCCCTGAGTGGCATAGCCTTCGCAGAGCACCTGACCCTTCTTCACCTTGTCGCCCTTCTTGACGATAGGACGCAGGTTGATGGCGGTGGAGTGGTTGGTGCGCTGGTATTTGGTAAGATGATATTCTTTCACATCGTCGTCGAAGGAGACAAGACGTTCCTTCTCCGTACGGTTATGACGGATGACAATCTTGGTGGAGTCGACATACTCGACGACACCATCGGCCTCGGCGTTAAGCAGCACGCGGCTGTCATGGGCCACAGCCTCCTCGATACCGGTACCCACGATGGGAATCTCGGGATTGAGCAGAGGCACAGCCTGACGCATCATGTTCGATCCCATCAGGGCACGGTTGGCGTCGTCGTGCTCCAGGAAGGGAATGAGCGATGCAGCGATAGAGGCAATCTGGTTCGAAGCGATATCCATGAGGTCGATCTCGTCGGGCGACACAATGGGGAAGTCGGCCTGACGGCGGGCCTTCACGCGACTCTCGGTGATGTGGCCTTCCTCGTCCTGGGGAGTGGTGGCCTGAGCCACTGTCTTGTTCTCCTCAGCCTCGGCAGAGAGGTACACGGGAGGCTCGTTGAGCATCACCTGGCCGTTCTCGACACGCTGGTAGGGGGTCTCGATGAATCCCAGCTCGTTAATCTTAGCGTAGACGCAGAGCGAGGAGATAAGACCAATGTTGGGACCCTCAGGAGTCTCAATGGTACAGAGACGTCCGTAGTGGGTGTAGTGCACGTCGCGCACCTCGAAACCGGCACGCTCACGCGACAGACCGCCGGGACCCAGAGCCGAAATACGGCGCTTGTGGGTCAACTCGGCCAGCGGGTTGGTCTGATCCATGAACTGGCTCAGCTGGTTGGTGCCGAAGAACGAGTTGATGACCGACGAAAGGGTCTTGGCGTTGATAAGTTCGGTGGGAGTGAACACCTCGTTGTCACGCACATTCATGCGCTCACGGATGGTGCGGCTCATACGGGCCAGACCCACGCCGAACTGGTTGGAGAGCTGCTCGCCCACCGTGCGGATACGACGGTTCGACAAGTGGTCGATATCGTCCACCTCGGCTTTCTGGTTGATCAGCTCAACAAGGTACTTGATGATAGAGGTGATGTCCTCCTTGGTCAGCACACGGACGTTGTCGGGGACATCAAGGTTCAGTTTGGTGTTGATTCTGTAGCGACCCACATCGCCCAGATCATAACGCTTCTCCGAGAAGAAAAGCTTCTCGATGATGCTGCGGGCCGTCTCCTCGTCGGGCGGCTCAGCGTTGCGCAGCTGACGATAGATATACTCGCAAGCCTCCTTGGCGTTGTTGGCGGTATCCTTCTTCAGGGTATTATAGATGACAGAATAGTCGATGCCGTCCTTATCCTCCACCTTGATGAGGATAGACTTGACATCCATTTCGAGAATCTTCTCGATATGCTCCTCGGTCAACTCGACATCGCGCTCGATGACCACCTCGGTACGCTCCATGGAGACCACCTCGCCGGTGTCCTCATCCACGAAGTCCTCGGTCCACGACTCGACAACACGGGCGGCGAGCTGCTTACCGAGCACCTTCTTCAGGTTGTTGCGGTTCACCTTCACCTCCTCAGCCAGCTCGAAGATATCAAGGATATCCTTGTCCGACTCGAAGCCGATGGCGCGCAGCAGCGTGGTGATGGGGAGTTTCTTCTTACGGTCGATATAAGCATACATCACGTTGTTGATATCGGTCGTAAACTCCATCCACGAACCCTTGAAGGGGATGATACGTGCGGAATAAAGCTGGGTACCGTTGGAATGGAACTGGGTGCCGAAGAACACACCGGGCGAACGGTGCAACTGAGAGACCACCACACGCTCGGCACCGTTGATGACGAAAGTGCCTTTGGGGGTCATATAAGGAATCATGCCCAGGTAGACATGCTGCTCCAGGGTCTGGAAATCCTCGTTCTCAGGGTCTTTGCAACTCAATTTCATCTTGGCCTTCAGCGGCACGCTGTAGGTCAGGCCACGCTCGATGCACTCCTCAATGCTGTAGCGGGGAGGATCGATATAATAATCCAAGAATTCGAGTTCGAAATTGTTTCGCGCATCCGTGATGGGGAAATTCTCCTTGAAGACTTTGAAGAGACCTTCGTCCAGACGGTTGTCGGGGTTGGTTTCTATTTGGAAGAAGTCTTTGAATGACTTGACCTGGATGTCAAGGAAATCCGGGTACTCAAACTTTCTTACCGACGCGAAATTTACTACTGTGGGTTCGTTTTTTGCCAAGGGACTTTATATTAATCGTGTTCTAAAACTGCTCGCGAGTGAAAGAGGTGTTACCCCCGCAGGGGTGTGAAGATGGGGTGGAATCGATTTCCATAGCAACAAGGAATAGGCACTCCGAACCCTGTCGGAGGCCCTATTCCTCGTGTTTGTCAGCAAGGGGGCTACCTTACTTGATCTCGATTTCGGCACCAGCCTCTTCGAGAGCTTTCTTCAGGCTCTCAGCCTCGTCCTTGGAAACGCCTTCCTTAACGGGTTTGGGGGCGTTGTCGACGAGCTCTTTGGACTCCTTCAGACCGAGGGAAGCCATATCCTTGACGGCCTTCACAACACCAAGTTTCTTGGTCTGATCGGGAACACCCTTCAGGATCACGTCGAAGGAGGTCTTCTCGTCAGCAGCGGCGGCGGCACCACCGGCGGCGGGAGCGGCGACTGCAACAGCAGCAGCGGCGGGTTCAATGCCGTACTCCTCTTTCAGGACGTCAGCGAGTTCTTTAACTTCTTTAACGGTAAGGTTAACCAATTCTTCAGCAATAGCTTTGATGTCTGCCATGACTTTATTGTTTTTAAATGTTTTACAAATTTGTTTTTTTAATCTTTTATCTTTTGGCTTTTTCTAGGGAGCCACCCCCTTTGCGCGGATGGTTAGGCGCGCTCCTCCAATGTTTTCAGCACACCGGTAATGGTATTGCCAGCCGACTGAACCTGCGACAGGACGTTCTTGATGGGCGACTGCAGCAGGGCCACCACATCGGCGATGAGCTCGTTCTTGCTCTTGATGTTGACCAGAGCGTCGAGGTTCTCGTGACCGATATAGAAGCACTCTTCGACATAGGCACCTTTGAGAATGGGCTTTTCAGCGGTCTTCTCGGCGGCGCGGAAGCTCTTGATGAGCTTTGCAGGTGCATTGTTGGTGTTCGAAAGCATTATGGCGGTTTCACCCTTGATCACAGGGAAGAGCTCGGAATAGTCGAAACCCGACTTCTCGAGGGCCTTGATGAGAAGAGTGTTCTTTACAACCTCCAGCTTCACCTCATTGCGGAAGGCGGCACGACGCAGTTTGCTGGTCTGCACCGAGTTCAAACCTCCGATATCTGCAATGTACAGATTGGGGTAGGCCTTGATCTCTTCGCACAGCGCGTCGATATGCTGGTCTTTCAGTTCTTTTCTCATAATGTTTCTTTAATTAATTGGATTTACAAGGTAGCGGCTTTGGTGTCGACTTTGACGCCGGGGCTCATGGTGCTGCTGATGGCGATGCTCTTCACATAGGTGCCTTTAGCGGCGCTGGGTTTGAGCTTCATAATCATCTGGAGCACTTCGCGGGCGTTCTCGACAATCTTCTGGTCGTCGAAGGAGCACTTGGCAACGGCGGTATGGATGATACCGAACTTGTCGACCTTGAAGTCGATCTTACCGGCCTTGGCTTCCTGGACAGCCTTGCCCACCTCCATGGTGACGGTACCCGTCTTGGGGTTCGGCATCAGGCCACGGGGTCCGAGGATACGTCCCAGAGCACCAATCTTGGGCATGCAGCTCGGCATGGTGATGATGACATCCACATCCGTCCAGCCACCCTTGATTTTGGTGATGTACTCGTCCAAGCCGTAGTAATCGGCGCCGGCGGCTTTGGCCTCTTCCTCCTTGTCGGGGGTGCAAAGCACAAGAACGCGGACAGTCTTACCCGTGCCGTGGGGCAGGGTCACGCTGCCACGAACCATCTGGTTGGCCTTACGAGGGTCAACACCCAGGCGAACGTCGATATCAACGGATGCATCGAATTTGGTGAAGGTGATCTTCTTGACGATGCTGACGGCTTCCTCGAGCGAATAGACTTTGCTACCGTCAAATTTGGCAACAGCCTCTTTTTGTTTTTTGGTTAATTTTGCCATTTCGGTCTGTTTTTGTGGTCACCGCTTTTTCAGTGTTAAGTGGTTAGTGGTTAGTGTTAAGTGTTTTTTCTTTAACCATTAACCGTTAACCATTAACCCTTACTAAAGCTACCACTGTTTCTAACTCTTTTTACTTTTTGAGGGGATTCTCACCTGTAACGGTGATACCCATGCTGCGGGCAGTGCCGGCCACCATGCTCATAGCGCTCTCAACAGTGAAGCAGTTGAGGTCGGGCATTTTGGCCTCGGCAATCTGGCGCACTTGCTCCCAAGTGACAGAGGCGACCTTCACGCGGTTGGGCTCACCAGAACCTTTCTGCGCTTTGGACATCTCTTTCAGCTGGACAGCAACAGGAGGAGTCTTAAGTACAAAGTCAAAGGACTTGTCCGTATACACAGTGATGATGACAGGCACGACTTTGCCGGCCTGGTCCTGTGTACGGGCGTTGAACTGCTTGCAGAACTCCATGATGTTCACACCCTTTGCACCGAGAGCCGGTCCGACGGGAGGAGCGGGGTTGGCAGCACCGCCTTTGATTTGCAATTTAATCAATCCTGCAACTTCTTTTGCCATTGAATTAAATTTTAAAATAGGTTAGTTGATCCGTTTACTGCTCTTTTTCCACCTGCGAGAAACCAAGCTCGAGAGGAGTCTTGCGTCCGAAGATCTTGACCGTAACTTTCAATTTCTTCTTCTCTTCGTTGACTTCCTCCACAACACCGACGAAGCTGTTGAAAGCGCCGTCGATGACCTTCACGTTCTCTCCCACAATGAAACGGTCCAGTGCGTCGGCACCCTCCATCTGCTCATCCATCTTGCCGAGGATGCGGTTGATTTCGGACTGACGCATAGGGATGGGCTTGCCTTCACGCTCGCGAAGGAAATCGAGAACGTTGGGCAAGTTCTGGATAACGGGGATAATCTCGTCGCGCAGGTCGGCCTCGAGAATCACGTAACCGGGGAAATAGTTGCGGTCCTTGACCACCTTCTTACCGTTACGTATCGACACCACCTGCTCGGTAGGAATCAAAACCGTGGGCACATCGGCGCTCCAGCCACGCTTGGCCATTTCGTTCTCAATGTACTCCTTCGCTTTCTTCTCCTTGCCGCTGATTGCTCTGACGACATACCACTTCTTTTCCTGTTGTTCCATTGCTTTAAACAAAGTAGAAATAAGGACAGTGAAAAAAAATATACTTTACTTCTGTCTGACGCTTGAATGGCCGCCGGCAAGTGTCTCAAAAAGATTTGGGAAGCAAGACCCCTGCCTTACGCTGCCTGTCAGATTCCATAAAATAATCCAAGCAAACCCTTCCAGCCTCCGACATTCGTCCCGAAGACATAGTTCATCACGAAGACAATGAGGGCGATGACTAACGATGCGACAGCCACCACGACGGCGCTGTTGCGCAACTCGCTGAACGTAGGCCACGACACTTTGTGCACAAGTTCGTCGTAGCTCGACTTCACATATTCACCAAACTTTGACATTTCTCTTAAACTAGTTTTTTATTGGCAGGGGCAGAGAGAATCGAACTCCCAACCACGGTTTTGGAGACCGCCATTATACCATTTAACTATGCCCCTAAAGCAAGGGCGTACACAGGGGTACGCCCCTACAAATTGTTTATCGATTATTCGATGATCTTGGTCACCTGACCGGAACCAACGGTACGGCCACCCTCGCGGATAGCGAAGCGCAGGTTCTCGTTCAGAGCGATGTCGGAGATCAGCTCCACAGTGATCGTCAGGTTGTCGCCAGGCATGACCATCTCGCGGCCCTCGGGGAGCATGATGGTACCGGTGACGTCAGTGGTACGGAAGTAGAACTGGGGACGATAGTTGTTGTGGAACGGAGTGTGACGGCCGCCTTCCTCTTTCTTCAGGATATAGACAGCAGCCTCGAATTTGTGGTGAGGTTTCACCGAGCCGGGCTTGGCGATAACCATACCGCGACGAATCTCGTTCTTGTCGATACCGCGGAGGAGCAGACCAACGTTGTCGCCAGCCTCACCCTCGTCGAGGATCTTGCGGAACATCTCGACGCCGGTGACGGTGCTCTTCAGCTTCTCGGCACCCATACCGATGATGTCGACGGGGTCGCCAGTGTGGACAACGCCTGTCTCGATACGACCGGTGGCAACGGTACCACGGCCGGTGATGGAGAACACGTCCTCGATGGGCATCAGGAAGTCCTTATCCACAGCGCGGGTGGGCAGGGGGATCCAGGTGTCGACAGCGTGCATCAGTTCCTCAACGGCTTTGACACCGCTGGGTTCGCCGTTCAGGGCGGCGAGGGCGGAACCACGGATGATGGGGATATTGTCACCATCGAAGTCGTAGGAGCTCAGGAGCTCGCGAACCTCCATCTCGACGAGGTCGAGCAGCTCGGGGTCGTCAACAAGGTCGCACTTGTTCAGGAACACAACGAGCTGGGGAACACCCACCTGACGGGCGAGCAGGATGTGCTCACGGGTCTGGGGCATGGGACCGTCGGTGGCGGCCACAACGAGGATAGCACCGTCCATCTGGGCAGCACCGGTAACCATGTTCTTCACATAGTCAGCGTGACCCGGGCAGTCCACGTGGGCATAGTGACGAGTCTCGGTCTGATACTCGACGTGAGCGGTGTTAATGGTGATACCACGCTCTTTCTCTTCGGGAGCGGAGTCGATGGAGTCAAAGCTCTTCACCTCGGAAAGGCCCTTCTCAGCGAGAACCTTGGTGATAGCAGCGGTCAGAGTGGTCTTACCATGGTCAACGTGGCCGATAGTACCAATGTTGACATGCGGTTTAGAACGATCGAATTTTTCTTTTGCCATTTTTAATACGTATTAAATGTTAACAAATAATTTATTATTTCATTCACGTTCAAAGAGGGCGGGCTCAAGGCTTACGTCCTCCTTTTTTCTTTTCTCTTCTTGCTTTTTTTGCAAAAAAAGAGAGCCACAGACGAGAGTCGGACTCGTGACCTCTTCCTTACCAAGGAAGCGCTCTACCACTGAGCTACTGCGGCTTGCATTCTACTCACACTCTCTTTTGAGTACCTTTTTCGCGGGGCGTAGGTCTCGGTTTTTTAAGCCCTTTCTCCGCTGCTTTGGAGCGGAAGACGGGGCTCGAACCCGCCACCTATAGCTTGGAAGGCTATCGCTCTACCAAATGAGCTACTTCCGCCTGTTGAAGTTGGTCTTCGTGGGGGAGGGTGGACTCGAACCACCGAACTCTTCCGAGGACAGATTTACAGTCTGTTGCAATTGCCGCTATGCGACTCCCCCAGTGTGATGCACTCAATTGGTACTGCCTTGAGTGCTCGAGCCGATGAAGGGACTCGAACCCCCGACAGGCTGATTACAAATCAGCTACTCTACCAACTGAGTTACATCGGCTTTATTCAACCTTTCAAACAACTCTTTTTCTCTTTAATCGAGGGTGCAAAAATACTACTTTTTCCCAATACGACAAAGGATTTTTTTTATTTTTTTTCAAAGTTTTCCACAACCTGTTGATTTCCTTAAAAATAGAATCCTCATTTTTTTGCATATTTCCCTGCCGGAAGCGCCTTCCCTACCCTTTTTTCCACCCTCCGGGGCCCACATTTCGGCAAAAATCGACCCCTTCCGGACGCCTAAAAAGGGCAAAATCAAATAACGCACTGAAATACAACAAGAAGGGCTTCGCCGTGCGGCGAAGCCCTTCTTCTGTGACTGGTCCCACTAGCTAATGCTAGTGTCGCCAGTTCTTGTTAGCGTACAATCAGCTTGCGGATGGCATTGACCTGCTCGCCCGTGATGCGGACGAAGTAGGCACCCTGTGCCAAGTCGCTGACATCGATGGTGAGTTTTCCGTTCTCAACGTTCCACTTACCAGTCTCGCGGCCGTTCATATCGACCACCGTCACCGTGGCGGCGCCTTCGATGCCCGTGAGGGTCACCGTGGTGCTGGCCGGGTTCGGGTAGAGGCTGATGGCGTTGCCGTCAACATCGTTGATGCCGACACGCGAAGTCTCGAAGGTGACCTTGGTGCTCCAGTTCGAAGCAACGCCCTCGGCACAGTACACGCGTACGTATGCGTCGTACATTGTCTCACTCTCGAGACCCTCAAGGGTCACCGTGGTGGATCCGTTGACAGTAGTAATCTGGCCAGAGCCCTGCGGGAAGCCGGCCATACCGTAGTTCACCTCGTAGCGGCCCGTGCTGCCGGCCACAGCGTTCCAGTTCAGGACAGCGGTGGTGGCAGTGACTGTGCCGGCGGCAAGACCGGTAACGGTCGGGCAGCCGGTGGTGGTGAAGGGCACTGCCGTGGTGAAGTCGCTCTCGCCATGGGCGCAGAGGGTCATCACCTGGACATAGTACTGAGTACCGTCAGTGAGGCCATTCACGGTGTAGGGGTGAGCCGTCACGGTGTCGGTATGGTCATAGCCGCCTTCACCAGTGACTCTCACAGCCCAGCGGCTGTGGTCAGCCTCGCCGGGAGTCCAGTCGATGGTGGCGCTGCTATAGGTGATGCCGCTCACCGTCACATTGGTGGGCACGAGGCAAGGATGCACGTCGGTGGTGACCTCCTGGGTCAGCCACTCGCTGCGGTTGGTGGCGGTGCAGACCGAGCGGATAGCCAGCGTGTAGGTGGTACCCTCAGTCAGACCTTCGAAGGTGTAGGTAGCGCTGGCGGTCACGGGAGTCACCGCATCGGCGATAGAGTCGTTCCATTCCTCAACGAGGGCCAGTTCATAGTTGCTGGCAGGACCCGAGAAGGTAACGGTCACCGTGGTCTCGGTAGTGGCGACAGAGTCGATGCTGGGCAGCTCGCAAGGACCAACTCCGCAGGAGCCGAGCTTCATCGTAGGACGATAAGTATAGAGGGTCTTGCTGGTACCGCCGAAACTGCTAGGAGCTGAGGGATTGGGGTGCTCGGTATCGCTGGCATAGACGAGAGTCTTGCTACCCGTGCAGCTAGAGATATTGAAGGTGTAGGAACTACCATCATACTGGAAGCTATTGTCGTCGACAATGATCAGCAGGTTGCTGTGGCCGTCCCACACATAGGTGGTGTCAAGTGCGAAGTAGTTCCATCCCTGCACGCAGTTGAGGTTGCCGTGGTACACCTGTACCGCCGTAGCAGCATTGAGGGGCACCATGTCGGACGTGCTGCTGAAGGTACTCTTGGTAGTAGGCTGCAGCCAAATGGTGACGTTGGTCTTCTTGGTCATAGCCGTGCCATAAGCGTAGCTGTAGGCAATGGAAGAGATGTCGCCAATACCTGCCAGTTCGGCACTGTCAATGATGGACTCACTGAGAGTGTATTTCCAGAGGTTGTTGACAGGTGCAGCGTAACCCGTACCCGTGGCAGCGCCGGTGCTAACGAAGATGGCTCCGTTACACATCTCGGTGCCGAGGGTAGCCTTGTTGCTCCAACGACCGGTGTCGCCGACAGTGCAAATCGGGCGCACATAGAAGTCATAGTTGGTCAGCGTATCGAGACCGGAGATCGTGTAGGGGTGCTGCGTGACTATCACACTGTGAGCGTTGGCGGCACCGATGGCATGTCCCTCAGGACCGTACTCTATCTGCCACTCGCTGGCGGTAGTCTGGTCAGTCCAGTCGACGGTGATCGTGCTCACGCTGGCAGCGGTGGAGCGGACATCCAGCACACGCGGGCAGCTGGGGATGTAGTGCACATCGATATCGTCAATGTAGACGTACGAGTATCCATAGGTGCTGTAGTAGTTACGGAAGGCGATAATGCGGCTGTTACCGGTATAGTTGGCAAAGTCAACGAGGTACTGCGTATTCGTCGTGGTGGGAGCAATGTTAGCCACAGGCACGAAGGTGGTACCTTCCATCACACCCACTTCAAGACCGTAGGAGGCCGATGAGACGCGAGCCCAGAAGGTGAACTCGAGGCTGTCGAGGTCGGTGGGCATCGGCGGCAGCATCGTATAGCCCACACCATAAAGATACAGGCAGTAGTTGCCGCTATGGGCATAGCTGGTGGTGTAGTACACCCTGGGCTGATAAGATTCACTCTGATAGCTGCTGTTGGTCATGATGTAGTCCCAGCAGTTGGGAACAAGACCATAGTAGTCCGCACCATTCGCGGTGCCGGTTCTGATGCTGTCGAAGTTCTCCACATAGGGCAGGCTCACGGGGTTGCAGGTGGTGTGTGCAATGACGGAACGTGTCAGACCAGTGTCTCCCACTGCGCAGATCGGACGCACCACGAAGAGATATTCTTCGTTGGCGGACAGACCGGTAATGGTGGGCGTGTTGGTGTTGACGATGGTGTCGCCACCGTTGAAGGTGACTCTCCACTCAGTCTCGTCACCCACAGGCTCCCAGCTCAGGTCAACACTGTTGTTGCTCATACCGATAACCTTCAGGCTGTCAACCTTCGGGCAGCTCGGGATATACTCCACAGTGATGTCGTCAAGGTAGATGTACGAGTATCCTGTGGTACCATAGCTGTTGCGGAAGGCAATGATACGGCTGTTGCCGGTATAGTTGCTGAATCTCACCGTGTACTCGGGGTGGGCGCTGACAGCGAAATCAACCGTGTCGAAGGGCACGAAGGTGGTGCCTTCCATCGTACCGACCTCAAGCATATAGCTGGCCGAAGTCTTGTAGGGATAGAAGGTCATCTGCAGACTGTCGAGATCAGTGGGCATCAGCGGCAGTGCAAAGTTACCGACGCCATAGAGGCGCAGGCTGTAGTCGCCATTGTTGGCATAGGTGCTGCCGTAGTAGACGCCAGGATAGTAGGAGGCACCCTGGTAGGTGCTGGAGCCAGTAAGCTCGTAGTTCCAGCAGTTAGGCATCACCGTGAGGTTGCTGGTGGCAGTGCCGGTGGTGAGGCTTTCGAAGTCCTCCACATAAGGCAGGGTCACGGCGGCGCACAGCGTGGTGAAGCTGTAGCTGACGGTGTCGGTGCAACCCTCAGCAACAATTCTCACATCATACTGCGTCTCGGGCACGAGGCCGGTGAGCTGGATGCTGCGGGTGGCGGTGTTGAGGGTGTTGACCGTGGCGCTGTCATGGACATTGTAGAGCACCGTGTAGCTGGAGGCCACGCTGCGGTTCCACGACAGGTGAGCCTCGTCGCTGACCAGATAGTCAATCTTGATATGCTGCGGCGGCACACAGGTGGGCAGCACATCGACAACCACATCGTCGATGTAATGGGTCGACGTGGTGGTGCCCGTCTTGCTGTAGTTGCGGAAGGCGATGCGGTTGGCCGTGCCGGTGTAGTCGCTCAGGTAGCTGACGACGTTGTAGACATTGCCGGTGCCACCCGTGAACTCGATGGTGTCGTAGGGCACGAAGGTGGCGGCAAAGCCACTATCGATATTGTCCACGGTACCGACAATCAGGCCGTAGTTGGCGCTGGTGTTGTAGTCGCGGAACGAGACCTTCAGCGTATTGAGCGGAGCAGTCATCTCCGGCAGGGCGACAACGCCAAGGCTGCTGAAGGTGAAGCAGTGGTCGGGCGAGCCATACTGGGCAGGCGTCGAGGAGTAGATGACATGCGGCTGGGTACCGTTGGCTTCTGCGCCCCAGCAGTTGGGCAGGGCGGTGTTCGAGCTGGTACCGGGAGCCAGGATGTTCTCGAAGTCCTGCGTGTAGGGCAGCACGTCGAAAGCGGCACACTCGGTGGTGAACTGAACCACCTGGCTGGCAATGGAGACAGCGAAGTCGCTGTCGCAAATGCTGTAAACATAGGCATCATAGCTGGTGCTGTGGGCCAGGTTGGTGAGGGTGGCCGAAGAACCGGTCACGGTATCACGCAGGCCAGTGCCGAGGGTGAAGTAGCGCGGGCCGTACTCGACCACATAGCGGGTGGCGTTGTCGCCGGGAGTGGCCCAGCTGATGACAGCCGAGTCGGTAGTGGCAACGGCAGTGATGTCGGAAGCAGGCGTACAGTTGGGCAGGATCTCAACCACGAGGTCGTTGATGAACGAGTAGCTGCCGAAGGCGTCCCAGAAGGCGATGCGGGCATTGCTGTAGCCGGCGGGCAAAGTGCCGAACTGGTAGGTGATGTCCACCGTGTGGAGCACCGTGTCGTAGTCGTGACGGCACAGCGTGTCGAGCGGGAGCATGCTGTAGATGGGCATGTCGGCATCGGCCATCAGACCCAGCACCAGTCGGGCATCGTCGTCGCCCTGGGTGAGTTTGAGGCGTATCTGCAGCGTGTCAAGCGGGAGGTTGACCTGCGGCAGGATGAGGTAGGCACCGTTCTGGAAGTGGCAAATCTTGTCGTCCGAGCCCGTCAGTCTGGTGACACGAGGCAGCGGGTTGGTGGTGCCAAGATAGGTGGAGCCGGAAATCCAGCAGGCACGGCTGTAGTTGCCCGTGGGGTGGTTCTCGAAGTTCTCTCTCAGAGGCAGCGAGGCCACACCGCAGAGGGTGCTGATGGTAGTCACACCGCTGACGGTCTCGCCATTGCAGGTGTAGCTCACCTTCACCTCGCCCAAGAAGGCGGCGCCAAGACCCGTGATGGAGTCGGCACCCGTGGTGTTGGCAGCATTGACGGTGGTCCATGTCGTGGCACCCATTGCACGGTACTCGACAGTGTAGGTGGTGCCGGCAACGGCATTCCATGCGATGTCGACACGGTCGATGGTGCTGGCGGTCTGCATCACGATAGGCTCGGGGCAGGTCGAGGCTTCGCAGGCGGCGTTGCCGAAGACAACGTAGGCGCGATAGTAATCTCTCGCCGAGGAACCCGACGGCGAGGTCGGATTGATATCAGTGCCACCGTAGATACGAAGGGCACGGTAGATGGAGCTGAAGTTGGTGCAGCCCCAGTAGCAGTTGGCGCTTTGTGCCACACCAGTGTTGTCGTCGATAGCCAACACGAGGTTGCTGTCGGCGTGACGCACATAGGTGTTGTCAAGCTTCAGGGTCACCCAACCGAAGCCGGCAAGGTTACCGCTGTAGACCTGGGTGAGGTGCGACATAGGCACATAGTCGGTACCGCTGGCAAACTCGCTCTTGCTGGTGTAACCCAGATAGACCGTGATGTTGCGGTCGTTGTAGTCATAGCCGCTCTGATAGAACGACAGGGAATTGATACTGTCGATACCCTCGAGCTCGCTGTCCAGATAAATCTGCTGGGTGTAAGCGTAAGTCTGCGTGGCATAGATGGGCTGTGCACTGTAGTTGGTGCTGTAATCGCCCACGGTGTCCATCTGGCAGATGGTGGTGGTGACATAGCCTCCGTCATAGACAGCCTCGTTGGCGTTGCAGAGGGTGCGGACGGCATAGGCATAGGTCGTGGCAGACTGCAGGTTGCTGAACAGGTAGTAGGTATTGGCAGTGGTATCCATAATCCAGTGCTCCGTCGTGTCGTACGGAGTGTTGGTGCACTGGCGCAGGTAGACCACATAGCGTGTGGCAGCGGCGCCCACGGTGGGAGCGTTCCAGCTGACACCGAACGAGCTGTTGTCCACACCCGAGAGGGTCAGGTTCTCCACCGGAGCGCAGGCGGCGATGGTGGTCACCTCGGTACGGGAAGCGCGGCTGGGCTCGACGGGGCAGTTGCCGGCAACCCACACATAGTAGTGCGTCGCAGGGGCAAGGCCCGTGATGGTGTAGCTGTTGCCACTGGTAACGGTGGCAGCCTGAGCCGTGGTAAAGTCTTCACGCGTGTTCCAATAGATATTGCCACCATTGTAGCCCACACCCGTGGTGTCGAACCAAGTGACAGTAACACTGTTGTAGTCCACGTCGGCAATGTTGACCACAGGAGCCGGGCAACTGCTGTTCTGCCACACCTCGACATTGTCAATATAGTTGTAGCTGTAGCCATACGTAGAATAGTAGTTGCGGAAGACAATGTAACGGCCGGTACCAGTGTAGTTGCTGAAATCAATCTCGTGGTACACGGGAGTAGCGGTGGTCGTATAAGTGATGGTCTCTATGGTGTCGAAGGAATTGACACTGTCGGGATCGGTCATCACACCCACCATCATGGCGTAGCTGGTGCCGGAGGTACCACTCCAGAAGCTCATGCTCACCTGGTTGACATCAACGGGCAGCTTGGGCAGAGCGGTGTAACCCACACCATAGAGACGCAGCGAGTAATCACCGCTGTGGGCATAGGTGGTGCCGTAGTAGAGCTGCGGCTGGTAAGAGGCAGTCGCGTATGAGGAGTTCGTCATGTTATATTTCCAGCAAGGCACCTGCACGCCAGTGGCGGCAGTAGTGCTGGTGGTATAGCTATCGAAGTTCTCGTAGAAAGGCAGCGACATGAACTCGGCGCAGGGAGTGCGGGTGCTGAGGGTCATCGCACGGCTCGAGTCGTCGGCGCTACAGAGGGCGCGCACCTCGAAGGTGTAAGGGGTATTCACCTCAAGGTTGTCGACGGTAAAGGTGCTGTCGTCAGCCACAAGGTAGCGGTCGCCGCAGACCACTGACCAAGCGGTCTCCTCGCCAACAGCATTCCACTTGAGGGTGATGCTGTTCTCCGTGGCGGTGTCGACAGCCAGGTTGACCACATGCGGGCAGGTGGGGATGTAGTCCACCTCGATGTTGTCGATATAGTGGGCGCTGGTGGTGGTGGTGGCGTTGCGAAGGGCAATGGTGCGGCTGTTGCCGTGGTATCTGTCGAGGTTAATCTCGACAAAGTTGTGCGTCGAAGCGGTGAGACGCGCGGTGTCGACAGGCACCCACTCGTCGTTCTCAATCACACCCACATACAGGCTGGTAGCGCTGGTGACATAGTCACTGAGGATGAGCTGCAGGCTGTCGAGGCTCGTCGGCATCTCGGGCAGCGTGACGATGGTGGCGCCGTAGAGATACAGGCCATGGGTACCACTGGGGAAGTAGCTGGCGCTGTAGTAGACACGGGGCCAATAGGTGCTGGTCGCGTAGCTGGTGCTGGTCATGGTGTAATCCCAGCAGTTGGGCAGCAGACCGTAGTTGGTGGTGCTGGTGCCGGTGTAGGAGTCGAAGTTCTCGCTGTAGGGCAGCGACACAGGCAGGCAGGGAGTGCTGGCCGTGACCACGGTGGCATAGACGGTATCGTCAGCGCTGCACTCGAACGACACACGGAACTCATACTCCTTGCCGGGCGTCAGCTCGTCGAGGATATAGCTGTAGTCGGTGACTTCGGTGGCGGCGCTAGTCCATTCCGTGGTACCGCTGATGCGGTAGTCGATATCCCAAGCGGTCTCCGTGGCACCGGGAGCCCAGGCCAGCGTGACCGACGAAGCGTCGACATCCATCACCTCCACCTGCGGGGCAGCGCAAGAGGCAGTCTGGCTGCAGCCGGCAGCGTTGAAGATAATGTTGGGGCGGAAGGTGCTCGCAGTACCGCCGGTAGTGGCACCCACTGTATATGGGCCAGTATCCTGACGGGCATAACAGGAACTTCCACTAGCGCCGTCGGTACCCTTACACATATTGTAGGGACTCGACTGATACGAACCGGTAATATCGCGGAAGAATACCACCAAATTATCAGAACCGTTATAGTTGAACGGAGTGGTCAGGTTAAAGGTGGTCCAAGCGTTGGCAGTCAATGTGACAGGGCCTCCGTTGTAGACGAGGGTCAGGTCGGTGGGGTTAAGGAATGTAGAGGATGTAGCACTGGAAGTATGGCCCATGTAAATTTCGTATGTACGCTGCATCACGACAGAACTCATCATAATGGAGAGACTGGTGATGCCAGCCGAATGGCCAATTTCCGCAGCAGTGTAAATCACTTGGGTGAGACCATATTTAAAGTAACTATAGGAAGGGAAATCACTGCTGGTAACTGTACCCTGTCCGACGGTGTCGGAGGTCAACTGAGTGAAATCAAACTCAGCGCATCCGAGGTTGCCGGTGGAGAACTCAATGCTGTCCATGACGCCGATGCCGTCGCCGCCGCAGTCGGCATAGACGTAAGCCTTATAGGTGGTGCCGGCGTCAAGGCCGGTGAGAACGACCATAGGATCAGTGACGTCCAGCTCGACGGGATTGTCGCCGCCGATGGTGTCATAGCTCACCACATAGCCTTCGGGATCACCATAGCCGGGGACATAGCTCCATGTCAGCATTGCAGCACCCACAGAGGGCGTGGCGCTGAGGTTGGCAATGGGCGGGCAGCTGGGAATCTCCTCGATGACGATGTCGTCGAGATTAGCATACCAAGACGACGAACCCGCAAGACCGCGGATGGCCAGCACATTGCCGTGGCCGGCAAAGGTGTCGAGGAGAGCCGTATATTCTTTATAATTAGCGCTGCTTCCCACATTGATGGTCTGCACCAGCTGGAAGCTGTTGAGGCTGTCGGGATGGGTCATCACACCCACCTGGAGCGTGGGGTTGTAGCTGTTGCTTGTGGCCTTGGCCCAGAAGCGGAGCTGCAGCGTGTTCATCGGATACTCGGTGGTGTCCACCTCGGGCAGAGCCACGACCTGATAGGCACCCGCCGTCGTCGGGCAGTACCAGTAGAGGCCGCGCACACCGCTGTGGCAGTAGGAAGCCGTGCTTCCCACTATGGGATAGAGCGAAGAGGTGCTGTTGTGGCGCGTCAGGCAGTTCACAAAGGTGGGCGTCGAAATAGTGCCCGTGGCGGCATTCTCGAAGTCCATTCTCCACGGCAGGTCGCCCTCCGACAGCACAGCGCACTCGGTGGTGGCGGTGTGGCTCTCGGCATAGGTCGTATCCTCGCCGCAGACACTGCGGACGGTGATGTCGTAGGTGGTGCCCGGCGTCAGGTTCTCAATAACGGTGCTGGCGGCGGGAGCGCTGATGGTGGTGACACGGTCGCTACCGACGGCGCTGTAGGTCACCAGATACTCGGTGGCCGCATCGCAGCCCGTCCATGTGAGGCTGAGAGAACGGGCCGTAGCCGTATGTCTCACATCGGTGGGACGGATGCAGTTCGGTATCTCGTAGCAGATGTCGAAAATGATATTGTTACGGTAGGAACTCTTGGTGAACGAGAGCTTGGAGGTTGCGGTGGGAGCACTACTCTTGTAGCCGTAGAACGTGCGGTTTGTCGCACTGGTATAGTAGAAGTTACCGCTGGCACTCGGACGACCCGGACGGTAGTAGTAAATCACCAGGTTGGAGTCGGGGTTGTAGGCGAAGGGGGTATTGAAGGGAATGTCGACCCATTCCTGGGCGGTGGTGCGGATGGTGTCGTCGAAGACCAGGGTCATGGCCGAGAGGCCCGCGGTGTCGGCCGCAGCGCTGAACTCCGAGAGGGCCGTCTTGCCGATATAGATACGCATCGGGGTAACGCAGGCGGTGGCGCCGGCACGCAGCTTGATGCCATGGATAAGGCCGGGGAACTCAAGACCCATAGCCACCATCTCCTCTTTCGTATAGATACTGGCGGAATGGCCATAGGTATATGACGCACTATTATAGTTGTAAGCCGTCTGATAATAAGAGGTAGAGGTGCCAGTACCGATGGTGCCGATGAGGCTTCCGTTGCCCACACCGCAGTTGCGCAGGGTAGCGAAGCTATACTTGTCGGTGGCGGCGGAAAGCACGTTGCTGCCACAGTCAGACTTGAGGAGGAAATAGTAGGTGGTCAGGGGTTGCAGGTTGGAGAGGGTCACCGCTGTGTCGGCAACCGTCACCGGAGTGAGAGTATCGATGGAAAAGTTGGGGTCGGTGCTGTAATACAGGTTGACCGTGCTCCCATTGGGGTTGATGTCGGTCCAGCAAATGGTGGCCGATTCAAAAGTAATATCCTTGACAAGGATGTCACTAGGACGCGCACAAGGCTGCTTGTCAAGCACCACATTGTCGACGCAGCCACTAGGCATAGTACCACTAGAAGTGTCGTTGCGCCAGAGGAAAACGATACGGTAGGTACCGGCTCTGGTAATGGTAAAGGAAGAGTTCTGGGTAGACCAAGTGGAAGAGAGGTTCAACTTTATACCCGAAGGGCCAATGTTCTGCCAGCCCTCAGCGGTCATGGACGAGTAGGTGATACCTGTGGGCAGCGCCGTGGCGGCCGTCAGTGTCACCGTCGACGGTACAACAGCAGCAATGATGAAGTCATAATTACCTTCTCCATAGCACTGCCAGTCATACGAGATGGTGTACTCGCCAGGCTCCAGATAGACCTCGCGATAAGCATAGACAACAGTGGCACTGTTGACCGTGTAAGCGGCAGTGCGACCAGTGTCGTTCGAGATGTACAGGGCTTTGGCACCGCCTGTCGTGTTGTTGACAGCCGTGTCAATCACCCAGCGGTTTGTCAGGTCGCCGTTCACCAGGACCCAGTCACTGGCGTCGTCGGCCGTCTCAAAACCACAGGTGTAAGGGAACGTCAGCGTCTGCTGCGCCCTTGTCGCCCACGGCACCAATAGCGCCAGAGCGAACACAAGTAGTAGGTGTTTTTTCATAATGTTGTGTTTTTGAATGAATAATTATTATGTTGATTGATTATGTTATCCTACTTATACCCAATAAAATACACGAATATTACCCCAAAAATACATCATCCTTAGTCAACCGCAAAATTAGGAACAATTTCGGAAAAAAGCAAATAAATCTCATTTTTTAACATTTTTCTCCCGTCTTCTCCTGCTCTTTTCTCCTGCTCCGCGACCCCCGAAGGGGTGATGAGCACCGCTGAATTAAATCAAATGTAGCGAATAAATCTCGTAGATCTTGTAGATTTTTTTCTCAATCAAAACTATCAAAACTATCAAAACTATCAGAACTTTTTTTCTCCGGCAGATTTGAAAAGATTTGAAAAGAATTCATCACTCATCATTCATCACTCATCATTATTCTTGTTCTCCTGCTCGCTTCGCTTCGCGAAATCTCGTTGATCTTGTAGATTTTCCGCTTGCGCGGGGGTCACGTCTCGGTTAATTCATCACTCATCATTCATCACTCATCATTATTCTTGTTCTCCTGCTCGCGCTACGCGCTTGCGACCCCCGAAGGGGTGATGAGCTCCGCTGAAATAAATCAAATGTAGCGAATAAATCTCTCGGTTCACTGTTCTCCTGCTCGCTCCGCTTCGCGAGATCTCGTTGATCTTGTAGATTTTCGCCTACGGCAGGTCTGAACTCCTGCTGCGCGAGATCTTGTAGATCTTGTGGATTTTCCCGCTTCGCGGCTACTGGCTACCGGCTTCCAGCTAATTGATGCGTCAGCACTTCATTTGTCCCTCTCACTCCTCCTTCACTCCCCTTTCACTCCCCCATCACTCCCCATTCCTAATTCCTCATTCCTAATTCCTCACTCATCATTCATCATTTTCTTTTCTCCTGCTCGCTTCGCTTCGCGACCCCCGAAGGGGTGATGAGCACCGCTGAAATAAATCAATGCAGCGAATAAATCTCGTTGATCTTGTAGATTTTCCGCTTGCGCGGGAGTCACGTCTCGGTTAATTCATCACTCATCATTCATCACTCATCACTTTCTTTCTCCTGCTCGCGCTACGCGCTTGCGACCCCCGAAGGGGTGATGAGCTCCGCTGAAATAAATCAAATATAGCGAATAAATCTTGTAAATCTTGTAAATTATTCCGCCTGTCGGCGGTACCGCGTCAGCCCTTCATTTGTCCCTCTCACTCCCCCATCACTCCTCCTTCACTTCCCCATCAATCCTCATTCCTAATTCCTCATTCCTCACTCATCATTCATCATTCTCATTGTACTCCCGCCTGCGGCGTAATCCATAAATCTTATAAATCATTTCCGCCTGTCGGCGGTAGCGCGTCAGCCATTCATTTGTCCCCTTCACTCCCCTCTCACTCCCTTCTCACTCCCCCTTCACTCCTCATTCATCACTCCTCATTCCTCATTCCTCCCTCCCCGCTCCCCGCTAATTCTTAATTTTTAATTTTTAATTCATCACTCCTTGCTCTCTTCCCTACCTCTTCTCTACCTCTTCTCTACCTTTTCTCTACCCTTTCTCTACCTTTTAGTAGAGTTGATGTAGCGATAAGGTAAAAGAAATCTATGGAGATAAGCAAGTATATCTCCATAAACTCTAACCGAAATAATCCGAATGTCTCTTATTCTTTTCTCCTGCTCGCTCCGCTGCGCGACCCCCGAAGGGGTGATGAGCTCCGCTAAAATAAATCAATGCAGCGAATAAATCTTGTAGATCTTGTAGATTTTTCTTATTCTCCGGCAGATTGTAAAAGATTTTAAAAGAACTTGATGTCTCGAAGTCTTGAAGTCTCTTTTTATTCTCCTGCTCGCTTCGCTTCGCGAGATCTTGTTGATCTTGTAGATTATTGCCTACGGCTGGTCGGGGCTCCTGCTTCTTTCTTCTCCTGCTCGCGCTTCGCGCTTGCGACCCCCGAAGGGGTGATGAGCTCCGCTGAAATAAATCAAATATAGCGAATAAATCTTGTAAATCTTGTAAATTTTCGCCTAACGGCAGGTCTGGACTCCTGCTTCGCGAGATCTTGTAGATCTTGTAGATTTTCCCGCTACGCGGCTACCGGCTACCGGCTTCCAGCTAATTGATGCGTCAGCCCTTCATTTGTCCCCTTCACTCCTCCTTCACTCCCCTTTCACTCCCCCATCACTCCTCACTCATCATTCATCATTCCTCCCTCCCCGCTCCCCGCTAATTCTTAATTTTTAATTTTTAATTTTTAATTCCTCACTCCTCCCTCCCGGGAGCGGCGGGTTCTTCGTCGGGGAGGTTCTCGAAGTATTTCATCAGACGCCAGTAGTAGAAGACGAACAAGGCGGTGAACATCACCTCGCCCAGCGAGAGGGCGCCCTTGCCGAAGAAGACCAGCGGCACGAGCAACAGGAGTAGCTGTGCTATGGTGTAGCAGTGGAAGCCCGCATAGCGGAGCTTCCACATGAGGGTGACGCCGGTGAGCGAGAGGGCATAGAGTGCCATGGAGACCAGGTAGAAGGCCTGCGGCAGCGCCAGGGCGCGCTCGATGGCGATCTTGAAGACCTTGACCATCTGGGGCATCTGTTCGGGGTCGAGGGCGAGCATCTGCTCGTAGAACGGCCGGAAGGCCACGACGAAAAGGCTGCCCAGCAGCCCCAGGCCCGAGCCTATATAGCTCAGCACCAACAGTATCTTCAGTAATGTCCTAGGTTTCGTCATCTTTCTTATCTCCTGCTTCGTTATTCTCCTGCTCGCGCTACGCGCTCACGAAATCTTGTAAATCTTGTAAATTTCGCCTAACGGCAGGTCAGGGCTCCTGCTGCGCGAGATCTTGTAGATCTTGTAGATTTTTCTTTTTCTCCTTCAGATTTTAAAAGATTTTAAAAGAATTCATCATTCATCACTCATCATTCATCATTTTCTTTTCTCCTGCTCGCTTCGCTGCGCGAGATCTCGTTGATCTTGTAGATTTTCCGCTTGCGCGGGGGTCACGTCTCGGTTAATCTTTATTCTCCTGCTTCGCGAAATCTGGTAAATCTTGTAAATTATTCGCTTCGCGGCTTGCCTCTCAACTCATAAATCATAATTCATAAATCATAATTCATCACTCCCCGCTCCCCGCTCCCCGCTCCCAACTAATTCTTAATTTTTAATTCTTAATTTTTAATTTTTAATTCCTCACTCCTCATTCCCATCACATCGCCTGGGCCATCTGCTGCTGGAGCTTGGTGGCTTCCTCGGCGGCGCGCTCGGCGAAGTCCATGCCGTTGGAGGCATAGATGATGCCGCGCGACGAGTTGACGAGCAGTCCGCAGTCCTTGTTCAGGCCGTGCTTGCAGACCTCTTCGAGGCTGCCACCCTGGGCACCCACGCCGGGCACCAGCAGGAAGCTGTTGGGGACGATGCGGCGCACCTCACCGAGCATCTCGGCCTTGGTGGCTCCGACGACATACATCATGTTCTCCTCGTTGCCCCACTGCTTGGAGGTCTCTAAAACTCTTTGGTAGAGTTTTAATGATGAGTGTTGAGTGATTCCTCGTTCATCACTAGTATTAAGCAGTTGGAAGTCGAAGGCGCCCTTGTTGGAGGTGAGGGCGAGGAGGATGACCCACTTGCCGTCGTAGACGGTGAAGGGCTGCACGCTGTCGGCACCCATGTAGGGAGCTATGGTGAGGGCGTCGAAGTTGAAGTCGCCCTTGGGGTCGAGGAAGGCCTTGGCGTAGCGCTCGCTGGTGTTGCCGATGTCGCCGCGCTTGGCGTCGGCGATGGTGAAGACGGGCTTCTTGAGCTGGTGGAGGTAGTCCATGGTGAGCTTGAGCTGTCGCAAGCCCTCGAGGCCGAGGGCCTCGTAGAAGGCCAGGTTGGGCTTGTAGGCCACACAGCGGTCGATGGTGGCGTCGATGATGGCGCGGTTGAAGCGGAAGACGCCGTCTTTGGCGTCGCGCAGATGCTCGGGCATCTTGGCGGGGTCGGTGTCGAGGCCTACGCAGAGGAAGGATTTCCTCTCCTTGATGAGGTCGATAAGCTCTTTTCTTGTCATGGGTGGTATTTTTTTTAGGGTTCCCAGGCATTCCTAGGATTGCCTAGGCGTTCCTAGGGTTTCCTAGGTTATTCGGTAAGTTTATGGAACTGTTCTGTCAGTTTCTTGGCGTTGAGGTCGTTCATGCTCTCGTCGGCGACGATGCGGCCGTGGTTGATGATGACGGCGCGCGTGCACATGGCCTCGACCTCCTGCATGATATGCGTGGAGAGGAGCACCACCTTTTCCTTTCCGGAGGTGCGGATGAGCGAGCGTATGAACTCTAGCTGGTTGGGGTCGAGACCCGTGGTGGGCTCGTCGAGGATGAGCACCTCGGGGTCGTGGATGAGGGCCTGGGCAAGGCCCACACGCTGGCGGTAGCCCTTGGAGAGCTGTCCTATCTTCTTGTGGGCTTCGGGGGTGAGACCCGTGAGCTCTATCATCTCGTCGGCACGGCGGACGCGGTCCTTGACACCGCCGAGGCCGGCGGCGAAACGCAGGTACTCGCGCACATACATGTCGGGATAGAGGGGGTTGAGCTCGGGGAGGTAGCCTATGTGGCGACGCACCTCGAGGGCTTCGTCGTAGATGCTGTGGCCGCAGACGCTGACCTCGCCCTCGGTGGGCGGGATGAAGCAGGTGATGATCTTCATGAGCGTCGACTTGCCGGCGCCGTTGGGGCCCAGCAGTCCCACAATCTCGCCCTTGGCGACACTGAACGACACATGGTCGAGGGCGTACTGCTGCCCGAAAGTCTTGGTGATATCTTTGATTTCTATCATTTGTCTTTTCTTTTTTTGGGTAGTTAAAGAAGTTAAAGGTAGTTATCGCTCGCTACGCTCGCTAGTAGTTAAAGCCAATAGCATCATCTTCTCCATTTGTTGCGTCAGTTCTTCATTTGTCCCTCTCACTCCTCCTTCACTCCCCTTTCACTCCCCCATCACTCCCCATAAATCACTCATCATTCATCATTTTCTTTTCTCCTGCTCGCTTCGCTGCGCGAGATCTTGTTGATCTTGTAGATTTTCCGCTTGCGCGGGGGTCTGTCTCGGTTAATCTTTATTCTCCTGCTTCGCGACCCCCGAAGGGGTGATGAGCACCGCTGAAATAAATCAAATATAGCGAATAAATCTGGTAAATCTTGTAAATTATTCGCTACGCGGCTTGCCTCTCAACTCATAAATCATAATTCATAAATCATAATTGATCACTCCCCGCTCCCAACTAATTCTTAATTCTTAATTCTTAATTTTTAATTTTTAATTCCTCACTCCTCACTACTCCACAATGAACCGTTTCCCGTTCTTGTATCCTACCACGAAGGCGTCCTTGAAGGGGGTGGTCTTCTTGATGGTGGCGCAGCGCTTCTTGGCGTCGGCCACGGTGTTGTATTTGCCGGCCATGTAGATGTAGACGTTGCCGGACCTCACATAGGTGAAGTCGCGGATGCCGTGCATATCGCTGTCGCCAGCCTTGAAGATGGTGCGCGAGATGCAGAACTGTACACGGTAGAAGATGCCGCGCACGGCCTTGTCTTCCTTGGCGGGCTTAGCGGGCTGCTGTGCCGCGGGGGCGGGTTCCGGAGTGGTCTGCACGACACGGCGGTTCGGCGTGGCCTGCGTGCCTACCGGCGACACGGCATTGGCCTGACGGCGCACCACCCAGGCATCCTTGAAGGGAGTCTGCTGCTGCACCCTGCTGCAGTATTCGGAGGCGTCGGCGAAGGTGGCGTAGCGGCCCACCGAGTAGCAGTAGAGGTTGCCGTTGCGTGCCACCATGACATCCTTTATGCCCTTGAACTCCGCGTCGTCCTTGGCCAGCTCGTTGATGGAGGTGAGGAACTGCACGGTGAAGAACACCGTCTCGTTGGCGGCGGCGGTGTTGCGCGGAGCCTCGAGGGCGGTGGGGGCGGCAGGGGTCGGAGTGACTGGTGTAGTCGGAGTATTCTGATTACTCTGAGTATTCTGAGTATTCTGAACTACCGGTTCAGGCTTGGGTTCGGGTTTGGGTTCTGGTTTGGGCTCGGGTTTGGGTTCGGGCTTGGGCTCGGGCTTTTCCTCGATAGTCATGACGGGTTTCTTCTCCTCGGGAGCGGGTTTCTTGACCTCGGCGACGGCGGGCGTCTCCTCGACGACGGGCTTGGGCTCGGGCTCAGGCTGCACCTTGGCGCTCTTGGGGGCTCCGGGGATGTCGATCTTGGGATTGGCGATGCGGTTGGTGCCCTCCTCGGTGGCCTTGTAGTTCATGAAGGCGTTGAAGAGGCTGATGGCGATCTTGGCCTGGCCCTCGTCGCTAATCATGAAGGCCTCCTCGGCGGGGTTGCTGATGAAGCCCACCTCGGTGAGCACCGAGGGACAGGTGGTCTTATAGAGCACAAAGAGCTCGGCCTGCTTGACGCCGCGGTTTATGGTCTTGATGTTCTGCTTGTACTGGTTCTGTATGGCCTGTGCGAAGTTGAGGCTCTTGTCAAGGTAGGCGTTTTGGAACATGGCGAGCATGACGTAGCTCTCGGGCGAGTTGGGGTCGAAGCCCTTGTAGGCCTCGTTCTTCTTGTAGTCGGACTCGAGGAGTATGTCGGCGTTCTCCTTCTTGGCCACCTCGAGGTTGGCACGGCTCTCGGAGAGACCCATGACGAAGGTCTCCACGCCCGTGGGCGTGGCGGTGGGGTGCGAGTTGGCATGGATGGAGATGAAGAGGTCGGCCTTGTTGCGGTTGGCGATATGGGCGCGCTCGGCCAGCGAGATGTCGACATCGGTGGTGCGGGTGTAGATGACCTTCACGTCGGGGTAGTTGTCGGCGACGAGCTTGCCGAACTTCTTGGCGATGGAGAGAACCAGGTCCTTTTCCATGATGCGTCCGCCCCTGGCGCCGGGTTTGGCACCGCCGTGACCGGGGTCTATGACCACTGTGCGCACGCGATAGGAGTCTTTTTTTTGCGAAAAAGAGGGCGTCGCAAAGAGGGTCAGGGCAAGAAAGAAGGTCAATAAGCGTCTCATATTCAGTTCGATATTTTTATATTTTTTCATTTGCATAAATAGTTCTATCTTTGCAAATCGAAAATGCAAAGATAAGAAGATTTTTTTGAATGAAAAAATAATGTTTTAAGAGCGGGTTGAAAAGAGAGAAAAACATAGCAAAAAAAGGGGACTTTAAGGTCTCTAAGGTCCTTAAGGACTTTAGGGACCTTAAGGACCTTAAGGACTTTAAGGACTTTAAGGACAATTTTCATTTTTCAATTTTCAATTTTCATTTTTCAATTCTTCTCCTGCTCTTCCTCCTCCCCTTACCTCTCATGGCGCAGAGCGACATCGACACCCTGGCGCCCGTGGCGCGCGACGGCGTGGACCACATCATCAAATACAACGCCCGCGACTCGGTGGCCATGGACCTCAAGAGCCGCCGCGCCTTCCTCTACAGCGACGGCACCATAGACTACGACAGCCTGCTCCTCAAGGCCGACCGCATCGACGTGGACTTCGACCACCACACCCTCCATGCCAACGGCACCCTCGACAGCGCCGGCCATACCGTCGGACGCCCCTTCTTCAAGCAGGACGGCACCGAATACCACGCCGACAGCATCACCTTCAACTACGACAACAAGAAAGGCATCATCCACGGCGTCATCACCCAGGAGGGCGAGGGATTCCTACACGGCCAGAAAGTCAAGAAACTTAACGACAGCGTGATGTACCTCAGCGGAGGCAGCTACACCACCTGCAACTACGCCCACCCCCACTTCGCCATCAACTTCACCAAGAGCAAGCTCATCGCGGGCGACAAGATCGTCACGGGACCGGCATGGCTCAGCATCGAGGACGTGCCCACGCCCATCGCGCTGCCCTTCGCCTTCTTCCCCATCACCAAGAGCCGCCAGTCGGGCGTGCTCTTCCCCTCCTACGGATGGATGAACTACCGCGGCTACTACCTCAAGGACGGCGGCTACTACTTCGCCCTGGGCGACAACTGGGACCTCTCGCTGCTGGGCGACCTCTACACCAACGGCTCGTGGGCCCTCGAAGCACGCAGCAACTACTTCAAACGCTATAAGTACAAAGGCGCCTTCGACGTCCGCTACGGCATCACCTACCAAGGCATCCGCGGCGACAGCACCACCTTCAGCCAATACAGCGACTTCAAGTTCGTCTGGCGCCACGAACAGGACGCCAAGGCCAACCCCTACTCGCGCTTCTCGGCCGACGTCAACCTGCAGAGCCGCAACTACAACCGCACCACCCTCAACCGCGACGACTACTTCAACTCCACCACCACGTCATCCATCAACTTCAGCACCAAGCTGGGCTCCTACTTCAACCTCTCGGCGTCGGCACGCGAGAGCTACAACGTGCAGACCGGCGTGATGAACATCAAGCTGCCCTCCCTCTCGCTCTCCTCCATCACCGTCTACCCGCTGCGGCGCAGCGACCCCGTGGGCGGCTACCGCTGGTACGAGAACCTCTCGCTCTCCTACGTCCTCAACGCGGAGAACAACATCACGGCACAGGACACCGACCTCTTCAAGCAGACCACCCTCGACCGTATGCAGTACGGCGTGAGCCACTCCATCCCCCTGTCGCTGAGCGTCAAGGTCCTCAAGTTCTTCAACTGGACCACCAGCGTCAACTACAACGAGCGGTGGCACTGGAGCACCATCAACAAGAGCTACGACAACAGCACGGGCACCGTGACCATCGACACCGTGAGGGGCTTCCGCGCCAACCGCGACTTCAGCGTCTCCTCGTCGCTCTCCACACGCGTCTACGGCATGTTCCAGTTCAAGAGCGGCCCGCTGAAGGCCCTGCGCCACGTCATCAACCCGACGCTCTCCTTCAGCTATCACCCCGACTTCGGGGCCGCAAGCCTGGGCTGGTGGCGCCAGTATACCGACACCACGGGCTATATCCACCGCTACTCCATCTTCGAGCAGAGCCTCTACGGCGGCCCGCCCGACGGCCGCAGCGGTTCCGTACGCCTCTCCATAAGCAACAACCTCGAGGTCAAATGGCAGAACCCCTTCGACACCACCGCCGAGGTGAAGAAGATACCGCTGATAGAGAACCTCACGCTCTCCATGGGCTACGACCTCGCCAAAGACTCGCTCAACCTCTCGGCCCTCACCGTCAGCGGCCGCACCACCCTCTTTCGCAACGTGGTCATCAACTACAGCGGCTCCTTCAGCCCCTATGTCATCGACACGCTGGGCAACATCCACAACGAGCTGATGTGGAACAAGGAGCGGCGCCTCTTCCGCACCGAGAACTCCACCTGGAGCACCCAGCTGTCGCTGAGCCTCAACAACAACACCTTCTCCGGCGGCAGCGACCAGCGCAGCGGCGGACGCCCCGCCACGGCCATCCTACAGACCCCCTACAACTACAACCCCGTGCTCATGACCGGCGGCTACTACGACTTCTCGGTGCCGTGGAACATCAGCCTCAGCTATAACCTCAACTACGTCAACCGCTTCGTGGCACGCGAGATGCACCTGGAGCACGAGACCACGCAGAGCATCAGCCTCTCGGCCAACGTCAGCCTCACCAAGAACTGGCGCATCGCCGCCAGCACGGGCTACGACTTCGTCAACCACGGCATGTCGTACACCACCGTCGACGTCTACCGCGACCTGCACTGCTGGGAGATGCGCTTCAGCTGGGTGCCCTTCGGCTACTACCAGAGCTGGTTCTTCCAGATCAACATCAAAGCCGACGCCCTCAAGGACGTCAAATACGAAAAACGGCAGAACTACCAGGAGAACACCGGGTATTATTTAAGGTGATTCCCCCCAGGGTAGGTATTAAAAGAAAACCCCTAACGGGGTATTTTGTGTTTTACGTTGATCGGCATTGGCTATTAAAAGAAAACCCCTAACGGGGTATTTTGCGTTTTACGTTGATCGGCATTGGCTATTAAGAGAAAACCCCTAACGGGGTATCTTTCGTTTTATGCCGCTGGGCGTTTGCTACTAAAAGAAAACCCCTAACGGGGTATTTTGCGTTTTACGTTGATCGGCATTGGCTATTAAGAGGAAACCCCTAACGGGGTATTTTGCGTTTTACGTTGATCGGCATTGGCTATTAAAAGAAAACCCCTAACGGGGTATTTTGCGTTTTACGTTGTTCGGCATTGGCTATTAAGAGGAAACCCCTAACGGGGTATTTTGCGTTTTACGTTGATCGGCATTGGCTATTAAGAGGAAACCCCTAACGGGGTATCTTTCGTTTTACGCCGTTAGGCGTTTGCTACTAAAAGAAAACCCCTAACGGGGTATTTCGTTTTACGCCGTTAGGCGTTTCCTTTTAATAGATAAGCTCCTGACGGGGTATTCCCTCCTACGCCGTTAGGCGTTTTCTTTTAATCTTCTGGGGTCTTCAGGACGTAGCGCTCGTCATATTCCACCCCAAAGAGATCCAAGAACTCGAGGTATTCCTCGTTGAAGGTCTTGCCCAGATGGTGCTCCTTCTGGTGGTTGATGTAGTTCACCACGGCATCGACTTGCGACTTGCTATACGTGAAGGCGCCAAAGCCTTCCTGCCAGGCGAAGTTGCCGTCAATCAAACGTCGTTCTTTGATCCATAACGACGAGGCACGCTTCGTCTCCTGCGCCAGGTCGGAGATGGCCTGCGTGGGAGACATGCTGACGAAGATATGGATGTGGTCTCGCATGCCGCCGATGGCATAGACTTTGTGGCGACGTTTCTCGATGACACCGATGATGTAGGCATAGAGTTCCTGCTGCCACGAAGGGGCGATGAAACAACCACGATACTTCACGGCAAAGACGAAATGGACGTAGATCTGGGTGTAGGTGTTGGCCATGGTATCACAGTTGGTCCTTCAGCTCCATGAGGAAGGAGCGGACTTCCTGAAGATTTTTGACGACCTCCATCTTGGGGTCTTCGACGGGCCGCTGGCGCATCTGCTCGCGGGCGCCCTCGAGGGTGTAACCACACTCGCGCGTGAGGTAGTGGATACGGCGCAGCATCTCGATATCATGCTCCGTGTAACTGCGGCTGCCGCGGCGGTTCTTGGTGGGACGGATGCAGTCGAACTCCGTCTCCCAGAAGCGCAACACCGACGGTGCCACATCGAGCATCGCCGCCACCTCGCCAATAGAATAGTATAGTTTTTTGTCCATGTCTTTTCTTTCTTTTCTAGGCTTTTCTAGGACCGCTTAGGCTATCCTATGCACTCCTAGGCTATCCTAGGCATGCCTAGGTTTTCCTAGGAGCGCCTAGGAGTGCCTAGCTTCTCCTAGGAGTTTTTCTAGTTCTGCGATTCTTTTCTTCAGTTGTTGGTTTTCTGCTTCCAGGGCACGCAGGCGGGCGTCGGCCTCCTGGCGGTAGCCGGTACGGGCGGCGTGCATGCGCTCCTTGATGCCTCCTTCGGTCACGAAACGCTGCTCCAACTTCTCGATATAGGAACACATCATCTTGTCGGTCTGGTGGCAGAGCGTAAGCAGCAGGTTGGCCATCTCCTCGTCATCCATCTTGGCCACCAAAGGAGCATAGTCGGCATAGTCGTTGTGCGAGTGGCAGAAGTCGCGCAGGCGCTGCTGCCGGTCGCTATCAGCAGGCCATAATGCCAGGTGGCGGGTGTTGAGGTAGTCGCGGTAGTCGGAGCGCAGCTCCTGCAGGCTGCCACGGGCCACGTTGAGCAGCTTGATCTCCATCTCGGAGCTGGTCTGGCCATCTTCGCTGCCCTCCACGATATTCTGTTTGCCGCTGCGGGCGGCCTGTACCATCTGGTCTACTGTGCGGTCACCATGGGAGGGGAGAAAGCGGTGGCAGAACTCCACCGTCAGCTGGTAGATGGCGTCGCTCTTCCGATAGATGAAGAGGTCCTTCCACACTACGGGAGCCTTCAATACCTTCCCCTTGGTGTTGTATTCCATGATATGTTGTTTTTTTAGGTTAATGATTCTTGTTTTTGTTTTCTTTTTTTCTAGGCCCTCTTAGGATTGCCTAGGAAAACCTAGGATAGCCTAGGATTCCCTAGGATTTCCTAGCGCCGCCTAGGAGTGACGCTATAGCCCTCGAGGACGGGGAGCGTGGTATTACTTACAGCACCGGTCCAGCCTTTGCCGCCAGTGGGCACATCGGCGTTGAGGTTGCCCTGCAACGTCGTATAGGCATTGGCCGTCGAAGAGCTGACGGTGTTGATATTTGCCTGGCTGCCGTCCACCAGATAGCAGCGGCTATAGGTGACACCCGACGTGGTGCCGTAGAAGACATTGTGGTTCTCCTTGTCATAGCAGTTGGTGACGGCGAGTCCCGTGCCGGCGGCCTTGCCGACGATGCCGCCGAAGGTGGCGTTCAGGTCATGCACGAGGAGGTAGCATTCGTTCACATAGCTGTTCTCTATCTTGCCACCCGTCATGCGACCCACGAGGCAGCCACCCACATCGGTGGCGTTCTGGAGGGTAATCATGGCGTTGTCGCGGGTGAAGCAGTTGATGACCTGGCCCGCCGCCAGGCTGTCGACGATGCCGCCCACAGTCTTGCCGCGCAGCTGTCCTGCCAGCCAGCAGTAGTCCACCTTGCCGCCCGTTTTGTTGGTCTTCACGATGCCACCCACACCCTTCGAGGTGTAGATATGGCCCGAGGCGCTGAGGTAGCAGTGCTCCACGGTGCCGCCGTTGTCATAGACGATACCGGCCCAGTTGACGGTGCTACTCGTGATGTCGGCGGCGAAATAGCTGTCATATACCTTACCGCCGGTCTGGTTCTCGTAGCAGATACCTGCAGCTGACGAGTTATTGGAGGCGAAGCTCACCGTGGCTGTCGACGTGATCTGGCAGCCCTTGACGGTGCCGGTGTTCTGCATGCAGATGCCGGCGAAGTTCTTGCCCTCTTGCACCTCGGCCTTGCCCTCGAAGCGGCAGCCCTCGATGGTGCCTGTATTGTTGACACAGATACCCGCGAAGGAGGCGAAGCTGGAGAGGTTGACCTTCGACGCGGCCCCCGGGATGGTGGTGATGACACAGTTCTTTATGGTGCCGGCATTGGAGTAGCAGAAGGGGCTCACGCCCATTCCGGAGGTGAGGTTGAAGGTGGCGGCGCTCTTCAGGGTGAGGCCCTCCACCACGCCATCATTGCGGATGTTCTGGAAGAGGGGGGCGTCGACGCAGGAGTCGATGATGCCGGGATTGGCACTGTTGCTCGCCGAGGTGAGGTGTCCCACGAAGTCGCGGATGCCGACATTCCAGTTGCTGCGTGTCAGCACGATGTCGGAGCGCATAATCTTGATGTGGGTGTTGGCGGTGATAGGCTGGCCGTTGATGCGGCGGTAGCCAGAGCCATCGGGTGAGGCGTTGTAGCAGCTGCGGAGGTAGAGCAGGTCGTTGATGGTGTAGACCTTGAAGGGACGTGTGACGGTGCCGTTGCCCACGAGGCCGGCGGAAGCCTCACCTGATTCACCCCACTCGCTGATGCCCATGGCATTCATGTAGGTGACGCCCGTGCGGCGTGTCGGCGCCGTGAAGGTCTTGATGCAGTGAGTATTGTTGGTCGTCACCACATCCATGGTGATGCGGAGGGGTGTGGTGGTTTCGCGGCCGCCGAAGGCCGGGAGCACCAGGTAGAACGATTTGAGGGCGTTCTGGGCGAAGGCGAGGCCGTCTTCGCCGCAGGTGATGGTCACCGTCTTGCTGCCCTCGCCGAGTTCACCGAGGTGCGGATTCTCGGTGGTATAGTTATGCACCGAGAAGGGACCCGAGAGGTTCTTGGCGACGATGCCCTTCGTGGGCTCGTCGACCGAAGTGAAGGTGATATGGTCGATGGTGGCGTCGCTGCCTGTGGCGTTAAAGAGCTGTATGCGCACGATGGCGCCGAGGTTGTGGAAGTCGAGGTTGAAGGGGGTGGGGTCATCCGGGTCCCAGTGGCCGCCGTACCAACCCACCATGGGGAGGACCTTGCGCGAGAAAGTGGAGTCGTGGCGCAGGGGCTGCGTGGCGGCGAGGTAGAGTGTGGGGGTGCCGAAATTGGAGGAGTTGGAGGTACCCACAATGACGTTGTGCTCGTCGTAGGGGTGCAGGCCGAGGAAGTACTTGGATTCCTCGGGAAGTGCGGCAATGAAGACGCCGTTGAAGTCCTCATAGTCGGAGCCGGGGCTGGAGTTCACCAGGTCGCCACGGGTAGCTCTGGCGGACTTGTCGGAGGCGATGCTGATCTCGTCGCCTATCTCCCAGAATACCCACTGTTCGTTCTGGAGGATAATCTTCTGTCCGTCGGTGGAGTTTCCATATTGCTCTATGGTGGCGTTGAAGGTGATGTCGCGCGTGCGCCAGTCTATCTCCTTCTCGCAAGCCACTGTGAGCAGCAGCCCCACCAAGCAGAACCATTTGAAATATTTCATCTCAACTATTATCTATTAATTAAACTTGCGCATGCTCTGCTTGCAAGGGAGATAGAGGGAGATAGATGAAAAAAGCGGCATATCTCCCTTTATCTTCCTATATCTTCTTAACATACGCGACTTGAATATATTAACTTTTCACTAAGAATTACTCCCATTGTCCGGTGGTGTATTCGCCTGTGTTGTCGGTGATTTCCGTCACCTCGTCGGCGGTGAGCAGCGACCGGCGGTCGGTGCCCTCCACGAGGACATAGTCCGACGTGCGGTCGCGCAGGGCCACCGTCGTCGCATAGCCTTCCTCGGGCATGTAGCTATAGAGTTCCAGATCCGGTTTAATATATCTTCTTTTCATCTTTTTGTTTCTTTCGTTATATCGTTATAACGTGATAACGTTATTATCGTTATTTGCTATTGAATTATCGTTGTTTAATGATCTTCTGTATCACCACCTCCTTGGGCATGTGGACGCGGATGAAGTAGATACCGGAGGGGTAGGGCCTCATGTCGACGGTGATCTTGCTTGTGTTGGTGGCGTCGTAGTCCTGCAGGCGGCGGCCTTCGTTGTCGTAGACCTCCACGTGCGACATGCCGTCGGCCTCGACATACACCACGCTGATGGTGGGGTTGGGGTAGGCGTTGACCTTCGAGCCCTCCTCGTTGGGATCCTGACCATTGGCGAAGACGAGGGTGAGGGTCACCACGCTGTCGCAGCCGTAGGCCGTGCTGAGGGTGTCGTGGAGGATGATGAGGGAGTGTCCTGCACTGTCGTGGGTCATCTCGAGCGACTGCAGGTCGTAGCTGCTGAGGGCAAAGCCGTTGTCATAGTAGCCCTCGTCGAGCGAGGCGCTGTCGCTGAGGAATATCTCGGTGCCGTAGTGCAGGCGTATGGTAGCCGTGAGGGTGCTGTCGATCATCTCTATGCTGTCGACGACATGCGACGTGACGACGGTGTCGCTGGTGTAGACGATGTCGCCGAGCAGCACCTCGCCGCAGCCGTCGAGGGTCGCGGTGGCGTTGACGGGGATGAGGTCGGGCACGCCGAAGAGCGGGAAGTTGCCGTTCACACCCTCGAGGTCGCTGCGCCAGGTCATGTAGCTGCCGCCGTTGGCGTTGTGCTCGCGCACCCAGGCGTTGAGGACACGCGTGAGGTTGTTGCGGCCATGGACATACTGTGCCAGCGTCACCTGGTTGCCCTTGCCGGCGAAGGTGGCGGTGTTCTTCAGCGTGGCGTCGCCACGGCTGGTGGCCACGGCCCTCTCGGCGGAGCCGAGCTGGTAGTAGTTGCCGTCGGCCGAGCCGCCCTCGAGGACGGAGGCCACGCCACTGCTGGCGTCGACGGCGGCGACATCGCCGTAGAAGTAGTTGTTCTCCAGGATGGAGTTCTTGGCATAGCCCACGAGGCCGCCCACGCGGAGGCCTTTGCTATTCTCGAAGCGCACGTAGTTGTTCCTCACCACCGAGGGATCTCCGGCGCTCTTGCGGCGGAAGAGGCCACCCTTGCGAGGTGCCGTACCGTCAAGGTAACCGGCGATACCGCCGATGTAGAGGCCACTCATGCTGTTGTCGTTACGCGTCTGCGAGTTCTCGATGGTCGTCGAGGTGCCATAGCCCACCACACCGCCGCTGTAGACGGCGTCGCCCACATACTTGGCCTGGGAGGTGAAGTTGCTGAGCTGGTCGTGGTCCGAGATACCTATCAGACCGCCGCTGGTATAATGGGTAACCAGGAGGGTGGTAGTGTTGGAAGATTCGGAGGGCATGGTAGGCTCCGAGGCATCTGAGACGTCGACGTCGCTGATGCGGGCATTCTTCGAACTTGCCGCCAGGGTACCCACATACTGGCTGCCGCGGATGAACGAAGCCTGGAGGTGGATGCTCTTGATGCATGCCGTGTCGATGAATCCGAAGAAGCCGGTGTACGGCATCTCGGGCTCGTTGATGATGAGGTTCTTGATGACCACCTTGCTGCCGGTCAGCGGCATGGTAGAGGTGTCGTTGTCGCCGCCGCCGGCCACGCCGACAAACCAGCCGCGGAAGGGCTGATGCTGCGTGCCGGTGGGCGTCCACAGGTAGTTCTTCATGTCGTAGCCACCAACCTTGTCGTGCAGGTAGACGCTGTTGAAGCGGAACTGGCGTGCCTGGCTGCCGTTGAGGCCGTTGACCACGCTGATGAACCAGGCCAGACCGTTTTCATTATATATATGTACGTCGCCGTTGAGGGTGGTCACATAGCCTGCTTTGGTAGACGTTGTCGTGCCGTCACCTGTGGCGAGGTTATATGAGGGTACACTCGGACGTGCGGTATAATAATAGTCTGTAGTGTATTTGGCGCCGGCCTTGGTCATGTCGGTGATCTGCTCGTTCCAGTGTTTATTGGGAGCGTAGTAGGCTATGACGTTCTCGTTGTGTGCCGGCACCACGTAGGTGGCGGGGTTGTCGGTGTAGGGGTCGAAGTTCCACATGATGAACTGGTGCGACGGGTCGGCGGGGTTGACGTCGGTCTTGAGGTGGATGTCCTCGCCGCCACAGAAGAGCACGCTGCTCAGCTCGTGGCGGTGCTCCGCGTCGATATAGCGGTAGAGGTGCTTGCCCGTCTCGTTATAAACCACAGCGTTGATATAGCCATCCGAAGGATCGGCATAGACATACGGGGTAATGGTGATACCCTCGAGGTAGCGGTCGCCCACTGCGGTCTTGCGGTTCGCCGTCACCACCGAAGCGGTATCGGTCCAGCCGTTGTCGGGCGAGGTGACGGGCTCCCAGAGGTCATGGCCGCCCAGGTTGCTCACAAGGCGGGCGTTGATGGTGATGTCTTTCGACAGTTCGCAGTAGCCGGTGGCGTCGACGGCCTTTACATTCACAGTGGCCGAAAGGACTTGAGCCTCGCGTGTCGTCTCTAGGTAGGTGGTAATGAAGGTGTCGGTGATGGAGGACCAGTAGAGCGAGGAGTCATGTTCGCTGAGGGCTTTTGAGATCTGGGCGTTGGAGTAGGGCTTGATGAACTCGCGGCTCACGTCGCCGCTCCAGGTGAAGGTGTAGGGGGCGAAGCCACCCTGCACGCGGTAGAGTATGGTGTCACCACCCACGGGGCAGTGGTTGCCCGGCATGATGCGGTAGTCGAGCACGTCGGCACCTTTGTAGTAGCCCGAGCCGTCAGCCTTGGCCAGCGGCAGGTTCACATTATTCTTCTGGTGTCTGAAGGAGGCGCAGCGGAAGAGGTATACGTAGTTGTTGTTGACCATGGCGTTGTAGAACACCCGTTCGCCGTCGTCGGAGACGAAATTGCCGTTCGACGCAGCCTTCGAAAGCACCGTGAGGTTACTGCCGCCTGCGGTGGCGATACGTATGGTGTCACGCTCTGTAGGTCCGGGGAACCATTTGCGAACGCCTATCCTAGAGTCTTCGGCCACATTACCCGTGAGGATGAACATGTCGCTCTGCGAGTCGTGCATGTCGTCGGCACCCGCCTTACGCGTCAGGAAGACGTTGGCCTTCTGCCAGCCGGCCACTTTGCTCTCATCGAATGCCCAGCGGACTACTGTACTGCCGATTGTCACGTCCTTCCACCAGTTGACGGTACCGGGATTGGTGTGGATGGCGGTATCGACAAGCCAGTTCTTGGTGAGGGTGATAGCCGTACCTTCCTTCGCCTCGGGCAGTATTATACTTCCGCCGTCAACATAGACCGCTCCGTTGAAAGGACGCTCTGGGTCGTATTCGTGTCCGCTACGTGAGGGACGGTCGCCGTAATAGGTGTGGCTGAGGTTCTGGCTGATGTCGACATTGCCGCGCAGCGTCAGCGAGCCGTTATTGGTGAGGCTGATGGCACCCATGTTGCGCGCCTGCTTGGGCAGACCGTTGGCATCAAGTTGTCCGGAAAGTGCGCCGTAGGCGTTCCAGTTGTGCTGCACCGATGTACCCTCGTAGAGCACCAGGGCGCCGCTGTCCATTACTTGGAAGATGGGGGCGAAGACACAGTTGGTGTCAGGCTCCTTTTTGTCGACAGCGCGGTCTCTCTTGATGAGGGCTCCGGCGCCGCCGTGGAAGGCGATGTTCGTTGCCGTAAAGCTGCTGCCGGATTTGCTGACCTGTATCATCGGGCCGTAACGGTAGACGCCGGTCTCACCGGGCAGCTCGTGGTGGTGACCTTCATAGCGGATCACTTCGATGGCAGGGCCGTCACCACCGCTGATGGCAAGGCCAAGTCCTTGGTTGACCTTCACAGTGTCAAGGACACACAGTACGTCGCCTTCCTGATATACCTTAGTGCTTAAGGCCTCTTGGAAGGTGCGCACATACCAGTTCGGCGACTTGCCCACCAAGGCGAGGGCGGCGTCCTTCGCAACTGGGTTGCCACCCGACATGGCCGAGGTGTAGGTGTTGTTGGAGGAATAGGGGTACACTATGTCGCTACCACGTTTCACCGAGTTAGCCGTGGCGATATAGATGGTGTCAGCCTCGTCGCGGGTCTTCACATAGACGGTGATGGGGAATCGTTTGATGCCACCGCTCAGTCGGCTAGCCATATTGAATATTACCTTACCGACATAGCCTTTGCCCTTGGTGGCGGGATATTTTCTCTGGCCGTCGAAGGTGAGCTGCATGTTCAGCACAGCGGTACCACGTCCGTCGAGGGTACCTATCAACATGCCCTCTGATTCACCGTCGTTGGTGAAGTCAATAGCCTTGGGAGCCTTTGCCCCGGTACTGTCGCTGTAGCGTACGGCGGTGGCATGTGACGGGGCGGTCTTGAGGTCGTAGACGTTGATGTTCGGCTGGTTGATGCTCGACCAACCCAGGTTGCTGGCCATCTCGCTCGTGAGGTCTTCTGCCGGAATCACGTTCAGTGCGAAGAGGTTGTTGACCAAATCGGCGGCACCGGTGACGGAAGCCTCGTCCTTCACCAGGTAGAAGCGGATCGAGTCGGCGGCATCCTCACCATTGATGGTGGTGGGCACCCAGTAGACCTTTTCAAGATAGAGCTGGCGGTTTTCCTCGAGGGTGGCGGGCAGCACCACTTTGCGGGTGAAGGTGTTGGTGCGGCCGGCGTTGTACATGGCCAGCACATTGGTGGTGATGGGCTTGAAGTCCTCGATGATGGTGGAAATATAGACCTTGACGTCAATAGGTGCCACCTCATGGCCAGTAGAATCATATTCCATCAATCGGAATTCGGCGGTGCCAAGCAGAGCGGTGGTGAAGTCGGTGTTGTAGGTGAGGTAGAACTTCATGGTGGGGGTCACGGCTGTGCCTTCCATCACCTTGGGTGTTATGTAGTGCTCGAACGAGGTGACATGCGAGTTGCCGGTGAAGACGAACAGCGACGAGTCTTGCGGGGCATCATACCACTGCTCCTGCGAGTTCTTAACCCGCGGCATCCCGAAGTCGTTCGTGTCACTGGCCTTGAAGTACCCATTGGGGACACCTTGGAAGTATTCTCCCGGAACCATGACCAAGCCGAAGGTGTTGGTGGGGTGGTCTATGATGTCTTGCAGGCCTGTCGCCACGCCAAGGTTGTCGAGCGTGGTGCCTAAAACTTTTCCGTGGTCATAGGTGGGGTGGTTGGGAGCGACAGAGTCTTCGATGGAGCCGCCATCATCATAGTAGTCTTTAAGATTCGTGAAGTCCTGTGACGGCATGAAAGCCGAGTCTATGAGGTTCAGTGTCTCGTTCTCGCTGGAGAGGGTGATGCCCGAAACCAGTTTGTAGTAGTGGCCTGTCGAGGTGGCCGGCAGAATGGCTAATGCCTCGGCCACGGCCATCTTGCTGTTGCCCTGGGTGCGGAAGTGTACATCCTGCTTCAGTGAGTCAGGTACAGCGTGAGCGAGGATGGTGGTCTCTACCCTGCGGATTCCCTTACCGATTTTCCACACTCGATAATCATCAGCTTCCCCCGGAACCTCAACATTTGTGAAAGGATATTGTATTTCTTCTAATTCAGTATCGCCACAATGCTCATAATCTGTCCAACTCTCTCCTACTCCATATGATAGCGACATATCCGTCCATTGGTTCGTGTCCCTACATGGAGATACGAAACCACCTGTTCCATAATTATCATCATAAAGATGAGCATATACCAAAGAGGAGTATTCCGGTGGGGTGGCAATATATCCGAATCCGTAAACTCCACCATAGTCAATGGTACCTTCGTCATCCTGTCCCACAGTGAAGTCAACACCATTATTGATAATCATAAGGGTGTATTGACGATCGTCGGGGTTGACAATATTGATTTTGTCACATATAGTTGCGCCATTATTACAAGCATTAGGCACTTGATTGAACCGAGCTTGATTGTTCAAATACTCTAAACTCGTTTCAACCGGGTTACCACTAGCGTTCATGTCTTCATCATAGAAATACATCTCATACAGATTGGTCACCGTTGCATCATACTGAATCACATTGTATCCACGGTAATTAAGTTCCGAGACATTGTTGAGCGAATAAGGAATACTCTGGTAGGCCGAGGTGGCATCGATGGCACCTGTCAGTTCAATGGCCGAATTATGGAACATCAGGTTGTCGCTGCGCTGCACAGATTCCAGTTTTCTGGTGGGCTGGCAGTTCACTATCGAGCCGTAGTTCCAAATATCGATATTATTTTTATCTGGCAAGTCGCCGCCGCTCACCGAAGTACCGGCACAGAAGACACTCTTCGCAATATTCATCTCCGGGTCGGTGTTCAGCTCGTTGTTGTCGGTGTTGTAGTTCTTGCCGTCGATGATAATCTTACTCTCGCCGCCATGGAATCCCGATCTGGTGAAGTCGGAAGTGCCGCCAACGTTGCCCCAGTTGGAACCCACATAGACGCTGCGGTTGAGCAGCAGAGGCCCTTTATCGAGGGTATCGGAGAGGCTGCCCTCCTCGCCAGGCTTGAACTGCCAGTAGACGCTGTCGGCGGCACTCTTGGCACCGCTGCTGCCGTAGCGCTGTGTGTAGGCCACACAGCTGTCAATGGCGTCGGTGCCGATGTTGAGGTAAATCGAGCCGTAGGTCAGGCCCAGGTAGCCACCGCCGTAGATATTGTTTTCGATAGTGCCGCCGGTAACGTTGACGATGGAAGAGGGACGTTTGGTGGTATTTTCCTTGTTCTTACACTCCCACGGATAGCCGTCGTCGACACTCTGCGAGCCGCCGTAGAGCGACACAGCGACCTTACCTGCATCCATGTTCACCATCTTCAGACCATAGACCAGCGGGCGCTTGAGGTCCTTGGAGCCTGCAGCACCGCCGTATATGTTGTTACGGAAGTCACCGCCATGGATGTTGGTGATGACGTAGGCATAGTCAAGGGGGTTGGTGTGTATAGCGGTAGTGTCAGGAATCTTGTGGCCGTGCTCAAGCAGGTATTCGCGGTTGGCGTCTTTCTTGTAGGCCCAGGTGGAGCCTAGGCGGCCGCCGCCGTAAAGGTTGCCCTCCACGGTACCGTCGTCGAAGGTAATCTCTACATACTCGTTGTTGGGTCGGTGGATATGGTGTATCACAGGATGATCCGGGTCGCTGGTGTCGTCAGCATAGGTGTCGCTGTTGTATGCGTTGTCGGCATAGTATCCGTTGCCGGCACCGTAGATATTGGTGAAGATGCCAGAGTGGATATGGATGACGCTCTTGTAGACGTTGCCCGAGAAGTCGTTGCCGCCGAAGAGGTTCTTCACCAGCTTGGAGCCCTTGAAGTCGAGGTGCGCGATGCCGTGGACGTCGCCGCCCCAGCAACCACCGTAGAGCTCATCAAAGGGGGTGTTCCACCCTTCATAGGTGTTGATGTAGGTGTTCATCACGTCGCCGCCACGGCCGCCGCCGTAGGCTTTGGCGCTGCTCAGCTCTTTGGCGTGGTAGAGGTGCACGTGGGTGGCCTCGTTGACGTTGCCGTAGCGCTCGCCGCGCAGGTTGCGGTCGTTGAGGTCAGCGTAGATGCCCATGCCGCCGCCGAAGACAGTGCCGAGGATGGTGGCCTCGCCGTGGGTGCCGTCGACGGTGTCGTTGACCACCACGCAGGTAGCGCGGCAGTCGGCCATGGAGCCGCCGCCATAGACGCCGCCAGTGGTGGTGCCCACCGTGCCGCCCCAGATATTGATGTTGGTACTGTCAATCTCGGGGTAGCCGGCAATGGTGATGCGGTGGTTGGCACTGTCGCCGGGCACCGAGTTGAAGGGATAGATGGCATATTCGTTGTCGCCGACCTCCACGAAGTCGTAACGGCCATCCGAGCCGCCGAAGATGTTGTGCACCGTGCCGCCGCTGACGTCGATACGCGTTGTGCCGTCGATGATACCGCTGATGTCGTTACCACCGAAGATGTAGTTCACGCCGCCAGTGTTGGTATTCACCACCTCGACGAAGGTGTTACCCTTGATGTCGCTCATGCGGCTGCCGCCGAAGAGGGTGTCGAGGATGGTGACATCTTCGCTGTTGAGTTTCACATGCGTGGAGACATCCGGCACAGCCTTGCCAAGAACATCCTTGAAGTCGCTGCTCTTCTTGGCGCCCATGACGCCGTTGTTGGCACCGGCATAGACGGTGTTCACCTGGCCCTTGAGGAGGCGTATCTCGGGCACCACGTCGAGCATGTCGTCGACGTTGTTGCCGCCGAAGATGGTGTGCACGGCATGCACGTCTCTTTCCGTGTTGTTGAGGAGCACGACGACTTTTTCCTCGACACCCACGCCGTTGCCGCCACCAAAGACGGTGTCGATACCCTCCCCGACGGTACTATTGACTCCGGAGGTGTTGATGTCGATGAAGGTGGACGACTGCAGAGGAGTGACGCTGCCCGAGGGGTCGGGGCAGAAAGAGATGGCATCATATTCGGGGCGTGAGCCGTCATAGTCGTAGGCACCGTTGCCCGAGCCGTAGACGCAATGCACATAGGGGGTGTCCTTGATGCGCAGGTAGGCCGAAGTGGCGGCACCCCACGAGAAACCGTCGAAGATGTTGAGAGGCGTGCCGTCGGAGGCCTTCATAGCCTGGTAGGCTTCCACCAAAGCATTGCGGTCAGCCCGGGCCTTGGCACTATCTTCCTCAACGCCGGCGTCGCGGTATACTGCGAGCAGAGAGTCGTAGTGGCGAGTGTAGTCGTTGGGGTTCATGTAGGCGCCGAAGGAACGGATGGAGCCCGTGCAGTCGTTGCCGCAGAAGAAGGAGCCGTCGATGCGGGCATTGTTGCGTATGGAGAGGTAGGAGAGGCCGTGGAGCTTCGACTGGAAACCGCCACCGTAACCGTTGCCCAACACACGGCCGCCACTGGCCATGAAGTGCACGGTGCCGCGCTGCTCACCACCCACGGTGGAGAGGTCTATATCCACCTCCCTGCGTTTGCCGTCGGTGAGCTTGGTGATGTAGTTGTGCTCACGCTGGTCGAAGCCCACGTCGGCATGCACACCGCCGGCCACAATCTGGCCCATCACCAGGCCGCCGCGCATGTAGAAGTTGACGTTGTTGTGCGTGGGCAGCAACATGAGCTCATACTCGTCGTAGGGGTCGTAGGGTTCGGCACCCTCTTCGGCATAGGAGTCGTAGAGGTCGCCGTCGCCGTAGTGACCCGTGCCGTCGTCGCAGTGGTAGTAGCCGTCGGAGCCGCCCACGGCGTCGCCCACCACGAGGGCGTTCTGGTCGAGTATCAAGTAGACACCGCTGCCGTTCTCTGAGCCTATATCGCCCGACACGTCGTTGCCACCGGTGACATAGCCATAGATGCCGCCTGCCAGGTAGACGCCGGCGGCATTTTTGATATTGCCGATGCGGGCGCCACCATAGACATAGTCGCACACGATTTTCGAGTTGGGCAGAGCGGTGACGATGGTGCCCACCTTGCTGGGCAGCGTAAGGCGGCCATAGACGTCGGCCCAGCCACCGGGCTTGAGGGAGCCGTCCGTGTTGATGTCGAAGGCGGTGTTGAAGAGCTGGTTATAGAGCAGCTGCGGGAAGGGCTGGTTGCGAAGCGTGTCGCCAGGGGTTCCCGTGGGGACATCGTAGGTCGTGTTGTTGACCATGTCACCAACGTTGCCGCCGCCATAGACGGAGCTGATGCCGCCGGAGTGCAGCTGGATGGTGGTCAGGTTGTCCATGTCGGCAGCGTTGTTGCCGCCGAAGAGGCAGCGCAGGTTGTACAGACCCACCTCGGGTTCGAAGTGGTCGGGACCGTAGCCATCGAAGAAGTGCGAGTTGACGTCGAGGGCCGCCACGGGGTCGGTGAAGTTGAGGGTGTGGGGGTAGGTGGTGTTGGTGCAGATGAAGTGGCCGTCGTAGCCGAAGCCGTTGGTGCTGCCCTGTTTCTTGCAGTCGACGGTACCGATGGGGTTTTTCACCGTGGCGTTGTTGCCACCCAGGTAGGCGGTGTCGATCATACCGCCGCTGATGGTGATGTTGGCGTGCGAGCCGTCGACGAAGTTACCGCCGCCGAAGAGGTAGCGGATGCCGAAGTCGCGTCCGTAGCCGGCGAGGAAACTCTCCTCCACCTCTTCGCCTTCGTGCAGGAGCTTAGTGTCGTGGATGTTGACGAAAACCGTCGAGGTGTTGGCCACCGAACCGCCGACGTTGTTGCCGCCGAAGACGGCGAACAGGGTGCCGCCGTTGATGTCGATGGTGACGCCATTCTCGGGATGCTCACCTTCGTTGGCGGTGACGCCAATGAAGGCGTTGCGGGCGCCGCCGAAGAGGGTGTCGATGACGATGTGGTCGTTGTGCCAGTGCGTAGAGTCGTTATCGTGTTCGCATACAAACGGACGAGTGCTGCCCTCGCGGACACCCACGGTGATGTGGGCCGTCTTGATGTAGGGGATGGTGCCGTTGCCGCCGAGACCCTGCTCGCTCAGGTCCACAGAACTGGCGTCACCAATCTCGGGGTTGTAACTGAAACAGATATCCTCGGTGCCATCCACAAGGTACTCTTGCAAGGGACCCCAGTCGAGGAACGCTGAGTCGTAGGAGGAGAAGGTGCTGGTATGGCCGTTCTTGACCTGCGGCACGTGGCCATACTCGTAGACACTGCCACAGAAGTCGTTGCGCCGCATCACATAGTAGCGAGTCAACGTGTCTTTTTGGGTGATGGGGTTGTGGTTGGCGGTTCCCTGACCAAGGTAGTAGGGGTTGCTGGTAATCTCCGTGGGAAGAGTGTCAGGGTACCCGGGGTTGAGGATCCAGTTGGTGTCTACGGGCGGTTGGCCGTCATGTCCGTTGTAGTGGTAGCCGAAGTAGTAGTTCTGATACTTCAGCGAGGATCCGTAGCGGTAGGGGAAGCCGGTGATGGGGCTCATGTTGATGCCACGGTAGACGTAGTAGCCGTTGCCGCCACCATAGACGTTGCCTATGTGCACCGGGTGCTCCTTGCTGGTGAACTCGGTGCCGAGCTGCAGCGTGGCACCGTCGTCGCCCTGCACCCAGCCGGCAATGTCGTTGCCGCCATAGATGGTGTTGATGCTGTCGGCACTATGGACCACCACCTCGGTGCTGCCACCCACATTGGCTATACGACCGCCGCCAAAGACGGCGCCGCGTATCACAGGACCGACGGTGGGCTTGGTGATGATGCGCTCATCCTTGGTATACCGCAGCGTAATGGTCATGGTGTCGTACTGCTCAGTACCGTTGTTGTAGCGCACGGTGACGTAGACCTCGACGGTATGCGTGCCGTTGCAGGGGGTGTTGAAGCCGAGCACGGCCTGACCAAATTTTTCGCTTCTCTTACTGTAGATGGTGTCCACGTCGATATAGCGACGGCTGCGGCTGTCGACGGCGAAGATGAAGGTGTCGACGGTGGCGTTGAATTCTTCGTTGTTCGGCACTGCGTCGCCATGGTCCGTGCCGTCCCAGTAGTTATGCTGACGCGTGGTGGCGATACCGGCCGAGCCGAAGCCCTCCTCAGAGCGGTAGCGGTAGTTGAGGTGGATACCGCGGCGATAGGTCTCCTCGACATACTCGGTGTAGGCAGGCTTCACCGCCATAGGCACCTTGTTGGTGTTCTTGTACTTCATGACGGCCGAGACGGTGTTGGTATCGTTCAATGCCTCGCCGTAGGTCATCTCGGTGAGTCTCGCTTTGATGCCGGTGTGCAGCGTCCTGCGGGTGGAGGGGTCGAAGGTCACCTGGAGGCCGTAGGGCTTGTTGCCGTCATTTTCGTCACGTGCGATGGCGATGATGCTATCCTCGTGCGGCTTCACGGTGACGGGCATAAAGAGGGCGGCGGTACCGGCGGGGTAGGTTCCATCGGCGCCACCATCGACCTCGTCGTAGTAATGCTTATGCTGGGGGTCGGGGTCGTCGCGATAGCTCGTGTAGTTCTCGTAGTAGACGACCTCGGGACGCTGGTAGGTGTGGTGCGAGAGCTTCCACACAGGAGTTATCGCATTCGACGGGGTGCTGCGGTCGCGGTCCTGCAGCATCATCCAGTAGTAGCGGTTCTTCTGCTCGCCGTCGATCGTGGGCGTCTCCCAGGCGGCGGCACCGAAGTCCCAGTTGTACCAGTAGGTGCTCTTCTCCAAAGGCTGTCCCACCTCGGTGCGCACAATCTGTAACTCGTCGGCGTCGGAGTTGGCGATGATGTAGTAGCGGTAGGTCTTCGCGTCGCTTTCGTTGTACCACTCCTGGTAGTAGTAGCCGGTGGTGCCGGTGCGGTACCAGACGCAGTAGAGGTCGAATTCACTGTGGGCTTTGGAGACAATGGTAGGGTGTTCGGGGTCGGTGGTGATGTCGAGGGCTAGGTAGGTGTCGCCCTGCTTGGTGATATGGGTGACATGGTCGGTGCCGTGGGGGTGCACCTCGGCCCAGCCGTTCGCCTCATCGAAGGCCACGGGGTCGCGCCAGTCCGCGTCGTTCTGGTCTTCCAGACCGTTGGACCACCAGAGGCGGCCGTTGGTGAGGGTGAAGTAGCCCTGCGCCTGTGCCGACAGCCCCCACAGCAGCAGCACCAGCAGCGCGACAAACCGCGCACATGCAGGCGAATTATATCTATATTTTGCAGTTTTCAACATATTTTCCACAATTAACTATAGTGGCCAATGCTATGCAACCGTCTGGCATATAATATTATAAACCAAACTGCATAGTCTTGTCCAAAAGACAAAGATACTAAAAAAAGTAATACCCACAAAAAAAACTTCTCCCCCACCCTTCGGGGTGCCATCGAGGTACCAAAAAGGTACCAACACCGTATCATCTCCGACCGTAGTCGGACATGGGTCGGAGTTGATACGGACTTGATACGGAGTTGGTAGGGTGATGGTATTGATTCACAGTAACTTATGAATCAACTCCGACAGAATGGCTAAATAGCTGGAAATCAGGGGTGTTTGAAATCTCAATCAATGGTGTGCCTGCGAATACCTATTAAAATAATCAGATGCAATGAGCAACTAAAAAAAATCATTTTTTTCTCCGGCAGATTTGAAAAGATTTTAAAAGAATTCATCACTCATCACTCATCATTCATCATTTTCTTTTCTCCTGCTCGCTCCGCTCGCGAAATCTATAAATCTTATAAATTTTCCCGCTACGCGGATTGCCTCTCAACTCTTAAATCATAATTCATAAATCATAATTCATCACTCCCAACTAATTCTTAATTCTTAATTTTTAATTTTTAATTCCTCACTCCTCACTCATCATTCATCACTCATCATTATTCTTGTTCTCCTGCTCGCCTGCGGCTTGCGACCCCCGAAGGGGTGATGTGGCAAAGCCTGCGTGGCAAAGCCCATGAGCACCGCTGAAATAGATACAATATAGCGAATAACACCTTAGAACTAATCAAATGAAGTGAGTCAGCACCGCTGAAATAAATCAAATATAGCGAATAAATCTATAAATCTTGTAAATTTTCGCCTGCGGCGGTCGAGTCTCCTGCTACGCGAGATCTTGTAGATCTTGACTTCGTCTACGCTCCTTCATCTCGGCATAGCTCAATCAAGCTTGGCTCTGCTCTCGACTTTCGGAGCTCCGTAGATTTTTCCGCTTCGCGGTGCCTGCCGGGGGTATTCTCGTCCCCTCCCTGCTTCTTTTTTCTCGTCCCCTCCCTGCAGGGAGGGGTGGCCCCGTCAGGGGTCGGGGTGGGGGTTATAGGTTGGGGTTGACTTTTTTCTCGTCTCTTCTTTCCCCCCACCCCGGCCTTCGGCCACCCCTCCCTGCAGGGAGGGGATGGCTGGCGCATCACGCTGTCTCTCATCTCTTCTTTTCCCCCACCCCGGCCTGCGGCCACCCCTCCCTGCAGGGAGGGGATGGCTGGCGCGGTTGGTCTTTCCTTCGTCCCCTCCTTGTTTCTTTCCTTCGTCCCCTCCCTGC